>ODAI013060862.1_pt1 | contig 12978 bp, 10 predicted proteins | sample 1539321 | NCBI WGS metagenome assembly ODAI01 (sample SAMN02144231, study PRJEB22623) | gut metagenome | biome: sheep rumen | host: Ovis aries | place: New Zealand | reverse complement strand
AGCGTTCTTTTTGATAAAGCTGATATCAAACTGCACATTGTGTCCTACAAGGACGCAGCCCTCGCAGAATTTAAGGAATCTGGGCAGCACAAGGTCAACCGTATCGGCGCCGATCACCATGTCGTCCGTGATGCTGGTCAGCCTGGTGATCCGGTACGGGATCGGGATCTTCGGGTTGATAAACTCCGAAAAGCTGTCCGTCTTGATGCCGTGCTCGTATTTGACGGCGCCGATCTCGATGATGCGGTCATTGTCACAGGAAAATCCCGTGGTCTCGATATCAAAGACGACAAAGCTTCCCTTATCGACGGCATAGGACTCGGGTGCAATACCGGAAAATGCGGGATCCTGCGCGGTATCGCCGAAGGTTACGATTCTCTTAAGGTCATCGACGAGGTAGCACTCCACGCCGTAGATCACCTTAAAGAATTCCTGCCTGTCCAGAGGCGCAAGGCCCTGTTCTTTGCGCTTTTTATTCTCATCGCCAAGAAGTGCGTCAACCACGTGGCCCGCGTCCGGGAAGGCCTGGAGCGTTCCGTGATCCGTGACCGCAACCGCGGGCATTCCCCACTGGTACGCGCGTTTTACCAGATCCTTGCACTCCGAGACGCCATCCATATCGCTCATCTTCGTGTGAAGATGCAGCTCGACGCGCTTTTTCTCATAATGATCCTGTCTTTTGTGCAGGAAGGACGGGATTTCCATGATGCCGACGGGGGATGTGATCATCACCTCTTTCTCATAGGTGTCCATCCTGGTAAAGCCCTTGACCTTGACAAACTGTCCGGGCTTCATCCGCTGCATCGTCTCCTCCGCCCGCTCTGTCGGGGCAAAGAGCTTGACTGCGATGGAATCCGTAAAATCCGTAATTGTGAACTTCAGGATGCTCTTCTCATTCCGGATATCGCGCCTTTCTCCGGCCGTCACCTTGCCGCGGACGGTAACTTCGCCCATCTCGCCGAGGATGTCGCTGATACTGATCGCGTCGTCGTCAAAATCCCTTCCGTAGATAACAGAAGGGTCGCTGCTGCGAATAAAGCTGTCCTGGTATTTTTTCTTTGAGGGAGCGGTTTTTCCGCCTCCCGGGGCCGCATTTGCGGGGGCTTTTGCACCCTGCTCTCTGCTGCCGGGCTCCCTAGTGCCGGGCTCCTTACTGCCCGGAGTCTTACTGCCGGGTGCCTTGTCCTCGCCGCCGGATGCGGGCTGCGGCTCTCTCCTGTCCTCTCCGGGCATGGCTTTATCCGGAACGGGAATCTCCCTTTCCGGCTGCGCATCCGCTGTATCCGCTATATCCAGTACGGCCCTTGCCCGCTTGTGCGCAGGCAGGTCAAAGAGAACCTGGATCTCGGCGTCGATACCGCATCTTTCGCGGAAAATCATATCGAGCCCCCTGCGGATCTTCTCTCCTTCGCCTCTTGAGATACAGGAGTCCTCAAGGTGAACCACCACATGGTCGGACGTCGGATAGTCCAGTCTCGCATCCTTAAAGCATGTCCCGAGGATCGGCGACGCCTGCCACATCTCGTAGACAAGAGAGTCATAATACTCATGCATAAGAAGCTGCGCGTTGTACTGGGCAGAGAGGCTGTAGTGCTCCATGAGCCGGACCCTGACCTGTGTTCCGCCGCAGACCGCGGCCGTCAGCGCCTCCTCCATCCTGACAATCTGCTGTCTGTGCACCAGATGGTCGGAATCCGTGTAAACCTTAAGCCATGTGTGGTCTCTGTTAAAAGCGACCTTTGTGACACTGATCCGGCTGAACAGGTCATAAAGATCGCCCCTGATTTTCAATGTTGGGAAAACTTCAAAAAAAGCTTTGCTCATTCCTGCCATGCATCCAGCTCTGCCCGCAGAACTTCGAGCAGCTCTGATTCCTTCACTTTACGGACAATCCTGCCTTTTTTGATCAGCAGGCCCTCTCCGTCTCCTCCGGCTATGCCGATGTCCGCTTCCTTTGCCTCTCCGGGGCCGTTGACGGCGCATCCCATGACCGCGACCTTGATATTGTACGGGTACTTCTGAACCATCTTCTCCACTTCGTTTGCAAGCGTGATGAGGTCAATTTTGGTTCTCCCGCACGTGGGGCAGCTGGTCACTTCGATGCCGCCCTCCCTGAGCTTTAAGTCGCGCAGGATCTGTTTTGCGGTGCGGATTTCCTCCACGGGATCTCCCGAAAGAGAGACACGGATCGTATCGCCGATCCCCTCGTACAGAATAATGCCGAGGCCCACGGCGGATTTGATATTCCCGCCGTAGACGGTTCCGGCTTCCGTAATGCCGACATGAAGAGGATAGTCAGTACGTCTGTCGAGAAGCTCGTGCGCCTTCACGCAGGTCAGGACGTCGGAGGATTTGATGCTGATGACGATATTGTCATAGCCGCAGTCCTCGATCATGCCCGCCTTGTCCAGAGCGCTCTCCACAAGCCCCTCAGCCGTTACGCCGCCGTACTTTTCCACCAGGTTCTTTTCCAGGGATCCGCTGTTGACGCCGACCCGGATCGGTATGTTCCTCTCTGCGGCGCAGGAAACCACCGCGCGGATTTTGTCCGCGCCTCCGATATTGCCCGGATTGATCCGGATCTTGTCCGCGCCGTTTTCGATCGCAGCGATCGCCATCTTATAATCGAAATGGATGTCTGCGACAAGCGGGATTGATATCTGCTTTTTTATCTCGGCAATCGCTCTTGCCGCCTCGATATCCGGAACTGTGGAGCGGATGATCTCGCAGCCGGCTTCCTCCAGCCGGTGAATCTGCTCCACGGTTGCGCGCACGTCCTGCGTCGGTGTATTCGTCATGGACTGGATCGCGATCGGAGCGCCGTGGCCGATGACCACATTGCCGATCCTGACCTGTCTCGTATTCTCTCTCATATGCTGACCTGCCTTATGTAACTCCTGTGCTGTCCTTTTCCGGCACTTACCTGAAGAACTTCGAAATATCGTTAAACATTACGAACACCATGAGTCCTATCAGGACCAGTGCCCCGGCCACGGTAACGATTCCTTCCTTCTCGGGAGATACGGGCTTGCCGCGCACCGCCTCGATCAGCAGGAAGAGGAATCGTCCCCCGTCAAGCGCGGGGAGCGGAAGGAGGTTCATGATTCCGAGGTTGATCGAAAGAAGGGTCGAAAGATTCAGGAAGGAGAGCAGGACTGTCGGCAGTCCGTAGGGCTTTGCCTCCGTATAGGTATCATCCACCACCTTGACGATGCCGACCGGCCCCGCAAGGTCATCCGCCGAAAAATGTCCCCTGAAGATCAGGCCGAGCGATTTGAAGGTCGCCCGCACCCAGTACTGCGCCTCATAGAAGCCGTACTGGAAAACCTGGAGGGCATTGCACTTTACATACTCTCCCGAGCCGATAAGACCGATATAATACCGGTTGTCCTCTTCGTCATACCGGGGCGTCAGAGTGATCGTATTTTTGACCGCGTCCGCACCGCTCCCTCTTTTGTATGTGATTTTCAGCGGCTCTCCGTAATTCATCATCGAGGCGAGAACGACCTCGCGGTAGATGTGGATGCTCTCGCCGTTGATCGCCGTGATGACATCGCCCTCCAGGATGCCGGCCTCCATCGCCGCGGAATTCTCCTGTACCCTGTAGACGACCGGAAGGTCTGTCCCCGCAAAGGCGACGATGATCATCGCAAGGATCAGGCCCATCACGAAGTTCATCATGGGACCGCCAAGGACCGTCGCAATTCTGGCAAAGACATTCGCATTCGGGAATGCATGCTCATCGTAGTCCTGCTTCTCCTCCTCGAGGCCGTTCATGCCGTCAAAGATGCACGCCCCGCCGACCGGCAGAAGACGCACGCAGAACTTAGTCTCGCCGCGCTGCGACGCGAAAAGAAGCGGGCCCATCCCGATGTCAAATTCGATCACGCGGATCCCGTTGCGCCTCGCAATGGCGTAGTGGCCGAATTCGTGCCCGATTACGATAACGGAAAATATTATCAGAAAAATAAGTATACTTACCAGCAAGACTGCAACCTCACCTGCTTATGCCCTGTCAACTGCTGCCCGCACATAATCCCTGGCTTCCTTCTCCGCGCAGAGTATCTCATCCAGCGAGGGTGAAAAAACCGTCGTGTGCCTGTCCATTGCTCCGGCAATTAAATCGTATATGTCCAGAAACTCGATTCTGTCCTCCATAAAGAAACGGACAGCTTCTTCATTCGCCGCGTTGAAAACCGTCGGCATGGATCCGCCGTCATGCGCCGCCCTGTACGCGAGAGGAAGCCCCAGGAACGTTTCCGTATCCGGCCTTTCAAAGCGGAGATTCCCCAGCTCAAAGAGATCGAGCGGTTTGATCTCAAGATACCTTCTGTCAGGATAAAAAAGAGCGTACTGGATCGGCTGCCTCATATCGGGCGTTGCAAGGTGCGCGATGACGGAGCCGTCCGTGTATTCCACCGCGGAATGCATAATGCTCTGTGGCTGGACGACCACCTGGATGTCATCGACGTCAACGCCGAACAGCCATTTCGCCTCCATGACCTCGAGTCCCTTGTTCACGAGGCTTGCGGAGTCGATCGTAACCTTTGCCCCCATGCTCCAGTTCGGGTTCTTGAGCGCGGAGGCCGCGTTCTTATGAACCAGGTCCTCCCTCTTAAGCCCTCTGAAGGTTCCGCCGGAGCAGGTCAGGAGGATCCGTCTGACCCTCTTTCTCATCTCCCCGTTCATGCACTGGAATATCGCACTGTGCTCGGAATCCACCGGGAGGATCTGAACGCCTGCCTTTTCCGCCGCGGGCATGATAAGGTGACCCGCCGTGACGAGCGTCTCCTTGTTGGCAAGAGCAATTGTCTTTCCCGCCTTGATCGCCGCCAGCGTCGGGCGGATGCCGATCATGCCGACGACTGCGTTCATGAAAATATCACAGTCTACCGACTGTGCAATCTCAAGAAGGCCGTCCATTCCGCAGACGATCTTTACGTCAAGGTCCGCTGTCCTTTCTCGTAAGTCCTTCGCCGCTTCTTCATCCCACATGCACGCGATCCGCGGCCTGAATTCCCGGATCTGCTCTTCCATCAGCCGGACATTTCTGCCCGCCGCAAGCGCAGCGGCGGAAAGCTCCTCCGGATAAGAGCGCACCACCTCGAGTGTCTGCGTTCCGATGGAGCCTGTCGAGCCGATTATTGCTATCTTCTTCATGCTGTTCCTCATCCGATGCTGCTGTAATAATCCCCGGACTGCCGGGGCTGCTGCCCGATTCCGGGGCTCCCGTTACAGAGCGGTGCTTCCCATAAGGAGCACGGCCAGGAAATAGATTACCGGCGCGGTGAAAATCACGCTGTCAAATCTGTCCATTATGCCGCCGTGCCCGGGAATGATCTTACCGTAGTCCTTGATATTATGATTTCTCTTTATGGCAGATGCCGTCAGGTCTCCGATCTGGCTGATAATGCTCCCGCAGATGCCGATAATGATAAATACCGGAATCAGCCCGGCTTCATCGTAGAATCTCTGCATGAACAAAGCCATCAGTCCGCAGACTACAGCGCTGCCGCAGATTCCGCCGATGGCGCCCTCGACCGATTTTTTCGGGGAGAGCACAGGTGCAAGCTTTCTTTTTCCGAACTTCATACCCACCGCATAGGCACTGGTATCGCAGACCCACGAGCAGAAGAAAACCAGCGCGTAAATGTACTTCCCGTAAGGCAGAAGCCGCGCCCTGAAAATAAAGGAGAGCATGACAGGTGCATACACGAAGGAGAAAAACGCGTCGATAATCTGATCCGCATGATATTTCGGGAAGGTCAGGACATAAATCGCCATCAGGGCAAAAAAGAGCCCGAAAACAATGATCAGCGTGATATTATCCGCCGCATGTACAAAAACCTCTTTCTCCCTGAAGATCACCGAGGCCGCGATCAGCGCCGCATAGAACAGGATGACGGCAATATATCCCGCAAGCTCCGCCGCGTTGCACTCGAACTCCTTCGACAGAAAATCTCCGATCCGGATCAGCCTTCCCTTAAAGCCGATCCTCACCGTCGTATCATCCGGGAGTTTTTTCTGAAGAAACGCAAAGGGGCTGCCGCAGGAATACTCCTCATGGACCTTCATGGCCCTTGTCAGCTCGCAGTATGCGACAACGGAGCAGCACATCAGGACGAGCGCCAGCACGGGGCCCCCGGCCAGTCCCAGCAGGATGCATGCAATAGCAATAATAACACCGCTTATTATACGCTGCTTCATGACTGAACCTCTGTTAATCCTCCGAAGCGCCGTTCTCTGTGATTGTATGCATCGATTGCCTTCTCAAGCTCGGCTTTGTCAAAATCGGGCCACGCCTTTTCGGTAAAGTACAGCTCCGAATACGCCAGCTGCCACAGGAGGAAGTTGGATATCCTCTCCTCGCCGCAGGTCCGGATCAGGAGATCCGGGTCGGGAATCCCGCCGGTGTCAAGGGCGCCGTTTATGGTGTCCTCGCTGATGTCCTCCGGCGAGAGCCTGCCTTCCTTTACATCCTCCGCAATCCGGCTCACAGCGCGGCGCAGTTCATCCCTGCCGCCGTAATTGATTGCGATCTGGAAGCCGATTCCGGTATTGTCCTTCGTCTGCTGCTCCAGGTAATCGATGGACTCTCTCAGATCCTCGTCAAGCGCCGTCTTATCACCGATCACGCGGACCCTGACGTTGTTCTTTGCACATTTGACAAGGCTCGTCTTCATGTAGCTCCGAAGAAGGTTCATCAGGGCCTTTACCTCAGCGGCCGGTCTTGTCCAGTTCTCCGTGGAAAAGGCGTATACAGTAAGATAGCGGATACCCATATGATCCGCATCCTCGAGTATCTGCTCAACCACCCTGGCTCCCTGCGCGTGGCCCATGGTTCTCGGCAGGCCGCGGCGCTTTGCCCATCTTCCGTTTCCGTCCATGATAATGGCTACCTGTGCGGGTATTTTATATTCGCTGTCCAACTGATTCCTCTTTCATCACGGAAAGCCGCCATGACAGGCGGCTTTCTGAAGTCTGTGCATAATAATCGGTTAAACCGTCATTACCTCTTTGGTCTTAGCCTCAACAAGGACATCGATCTTCTTTATGAACTTCTCTGTCGCCTTGTCCAGCTCTGCCCCGAGATCAGCGATCTCATCCTCGGACATCTCAGCGGCCTTCTTGAGCTTCTTGAACTCATCCGTGCCGTCCCTGCGGGCATTCCCGACTGCCACCTTGGCATCCTCGCCCCTCTTCTTGACATCCTTTGCGATGTCCTTACGTCTCTCCTCTGTCAGCTCCGGGAATACAAGCCGGATCGAAACGCCGTCAGTGGAAGGATTAATGCCGATATCCGCCATCTGGATCGCGCGGTTGATATCCTTGATCAGGCTCTTGTCCCACGGCTGAATCTGGATCACACGCGCTTCGGGAACGGAAACATTCGCCACCTGCTGAAGCGGAGTGGGTGTCCCGTAATAATCCACGCGCACCTTGTCCAGTACGTGAGGGTTTGCGCGCCCTGCGCGAATAGACTGCAGATCACTCTCAAGGAAATTGATTGTTTTCTGCATCTTGTCTTCGTAAACCTGTACCTTCTCGCTGCTCATTTCGTTTCCTCCTGATCTACATAAATCGTGGTTCCGTTGAATTCTCCGTGTGCCGCACTCACGATGCTGTCTTCCTCATTCAAATCGAAGATGCGCAGCATCATGTTGTTCTCTCTGGCAAGTATCGAGGCTGTCATATCGATCGCCTGGAGATTTCTTGCGATCATCTCGTCAATCGAAAGCCTGTCAAACCGGATGGCGTCCGGGTTCTTGTTCGGGTCGCTGTCATAGACGCCGTCGACGTTCTTCGCCATCAGAATAACGTCGGCATCAACCTCGATTGCCCGCAGGACGACTCCCGTATCCGTTGAAAAATACGGATGTCCCGTTCCGCCGGCAAAGAACACCACCATTTTGCGGGCAAAATACTTGTTCGCCCTGTCCTTGGAAAACAGCTTCGTGAAAGAACCGCATTCAAAGGGAGTCAGGACACTCGTCATCATTCCCTCCGTGCGGAAAATTTCCGATACGTAGATGCAGTTCATAATGGTGGCGAGCATACCGATCTGGTCTGCCTTCACGCGGTCGATTTCCTTGCCCGTCCGGCCTCTCCAGAAATTGCCGCCGCCGATAACAACGCCGATCTCATGCCCCTCATCGGACAGTGTCCTGACCTGGCGGGCAACGCGCCGGACTACATTCTCATCAAATCCTGTTCCTTTTGCTCCTGCAAGAGCTTCTCCGCTCAGTTTCAGTATAATTCTGCTCATGGCACCTCCGCTGTCTGTATCCGGTCCGGATCTACCGATGTCCGTAACAGTATTAGTTTACCACAAGTCTTATCAATTGAACACGGATTGGTCCCCGAGCATGCTAAATGCTTCCCTTATGTCACCGCCCGAATATCCTTTTCCGGCAAGGTAGGCCTTCTCCTTCATTTCGGCCTTATAATCCGCTTCTTCGGGATTATATCCGCGCTTTTTGAGGATTTTCACGATCTGGCCGACCTGCGCCCTGTGCACAGCCTCTTCGCCTCCCGGCAGCTGTTCGATGACCCTGTCCGCCACTTCATCCGGTATGCCCCTGGCCTTCAGGTCCATCCGGATTCTCAAAAGGCTCCTGTCACCGATATGAAGCGCCGCGTAATTTTCCGCGACTCTCTCATCGTTGACATATCCCGCCTCCTCCATCCGGGAAACGGCATATTCCGCCGCTTCGTAAAGAATTCCCGCGCCGGTGAGCTTCTGCAGAAGCCCGTCCCCGGAATAGTCTCTGTCCGCAAGAAGGCTCCCGCACTTTCGGACGGCCTGCGCCTTCTGGTCCGCAAGAATCTTTTCCCACAGCGCTTCCGGTATATCCTCCCCTTCCTTAAGGCCGTAGAGGTCGATATCCCTGAATGAAAGAACCAGGGTGCGGTTCTCATAATCGATTCCGACCCTGGCTCTGGTTTTACTGATTTGTTCGACCGAAGTAACAGTCATATCTGCCTTTCTGCCGCCCGGCGGTCCCTTCACACGCCTGCGGTCTCAGTCCGGAAATGTCACTCCTTATCCTGCGCTGTTTCTGCATCAGCAGGTGCGGGAAGCGGCTTTCTGGCTCCCTCCGGATCAAGTCCGAAGTGCTCGCGGACCTTCCTGTCGATCTCATAGAGAATCTCCGGGTTCTCCATCAGATACGTCTTTGTGTTCTCTCTGCCCTGGCCGATCTTCGCCCCGTTGTAGTTGTACCAGGCTCCGCTCTTGTTGACGATATCCACGTTCGCTGCAAGATCCAGCACGTCGCCCGCATAGGAGATTCCCTTGCCGAACATGATGTCAAACTCCGCCTCACGGAAGGGCGGCGCGATCTTGTTCTTTACGACCTTGACGCGGGTCCTGTTGCCGATGACCTCACCGCTCTGCTTGATCGATTCAGTCCTGCGGACATCGAGACGGATGGACGAATAGAACTTCAGCGCGCGGCCGCCGGTCGTCGTCTCCGGATTGCCGAACATGACGCCTACCTTCTCACGCAGCTGGTTGATGAATACAACCGTGCAGTTGGATTTGCTGATAACCGCGGTGAGCTTCCGGAGAGCCTGGGACATCAGTCTCGCCTGGAGTCCCACATGGGAATCGCCCATATCTCCGTCAATCTCCGCCTTCGGGACAAGCGCCGCAACCGAGTCGACGACCACAATATCGATCGCGCCGGAGCGCACCATGGTCTCGGTGATCTCGAGCGCCTGCTCGCCGGAATCCGGCTGCGAGATGTACAGATTGTCGATATCGACGCCGATATTCTTTGCGTAAACCGGATCCAGGGCATGCTCCGCATCAATAAATCCGGCAATGCCGTTCCTTCTCTGGATTTCGGCGATCATATGAAGTGTCAGTGTCGTTTTACCGGAGGATTCCGGTCCGTAGACCTCAATAACCCTTCCCTTCGGGATGCCGCCCATGCCGAGCGCGATGTCAAGGCTCAGCGAACCGGTCGGCGTAGTCTCCACATTCATCTGCGAAGCGGGGTCTCCCAGCTTCATCACGGCGCCTTTGCCGTACGCCTTTTCAATCTGCGCGATAGCCGCGTCAAGTGCTTTCTGTTTATTATCTGAATCCATTGGCATAATTCAAAACCTCTTCTTTCAATAGCAGTGCGAACATCTGTTCGACCCTGTTAATATACCATTGCCTGCCGTTTTATGCAAGCTTTTCATTAAACTTTTTACAGGAATTTTTTGCCCGGACGGGCAGGAATGCGGCGCGGCGCGCCGGGAACACCGGCTGCCCGCACTGCGGCTGAACATGAGTATAGTATCAGTCACCGCTCCCGGATGTCAATGCTGCGGCCTTTCTCAGGCACGAACGGGAAGAAGAAGTGTAAAAAAGGCTTTCCTACCGGACCGTCAGCATATCCGACAGTTTCCCGGCGCCCATGATGCTCTCCGCTGCGCCGATGCACGCAGCCTCCTGGTTCGTCGCAAGCCGCCTGTAGAAGCCGTGCGCGAGCTTCCCCTCCAGTTCGGGTGTGATCAGCCCGTAGTGAAGTCCCATGGCCATCTCCGAATAGTCGTCCACTTCCCTGGAAAGAATCAGGCCGTCGATGAAACGGTTGCTCATCGCCTGCTCGTAGGCATATACAACTGCGGCAGCCTGAAGCATCTCGCCGCCCGTGGAGGTATAGCCCACCTCGCTGCACAGGACGGTCCGGACCTCGCCGGACGGAGAAAGGAAGTGCTCCTGCGTCAGGTAGTCGGTGAGCACGTCGATGTTCTGCATGGAAATATTGGGCGTGTCAAAATCGTGGAGGATCCGCTGGCTCGGCGCCCAGACCCTGACCTCCGTCATCGGGAAATTATAGGGATGCATCGCCACACGCCAGTCGATATTGCCTCTTTTCTTAACCGCCTCGTTAAAGGCGTCAAGAAAGCTCCGGCTGCTGAAGGACCCGGCGCTGTTGGTATGTGTCCACTGCTGGTCAATGGAAATATAGACATTCGCGTTCGCGTTTGCGGATTTGATTATGTTATAGAAAATCCGGAAAGCCCTCTCGTATTCGGCGGCATGGCTTTCCACATCGTACAGTGCAATATAGTGCCAGTCGGTGCGCGCGTTGATCTCGTTCCCGATAATCCAGTTGTCCACCGTGCCGCGCCCTTTTCCGGAGTAACGCTCCGCAAGGAACGAAACCAGCGCCTCGAGCTTCTGCTCTCCCTCTTCCTCGCTGGTATTGAAGGCATAGTACCTGCCCCAGCCCCCTCTGGACATGGGATGAAGAACCGAGTAGTCGTCGATAAGATTGTTGAGAATGACAAAGGTAATCTGGATTCCCTGCCTGTGCAGATAGGGAACGACAAGATCGTACTGACGCAGGGTCTCTGAGCTGAATTCATAGTCCCTGCCGTTATAGCGGTACCGGAAGCCCCCTCCGGTGAGGAAGTTGCTGAGCGGCACATTATAAAGACACTGCTGTATGCCGAGCCTTGACAGGTCGCCCGAGCGCAGGATCGACGCCTCCGGAAGAAGACCCTTTTTGCCCGACTCGAGCCTTGGCCTTGTGGAGTCGGCAGCGCCTTCCGGGTTGGTGATGCACACGCTCCTGCTGACAGGAAAGAGCATATTGTCCATACGGACCATCACGGTAAAGCTGCACTGAAGGCGCGACTCTTCCGAATCCAGATTAAGGGGAAAGATAAAAACGGTCTCCTCTCCTGCCTTTTCGCAGCATACCTCCCGTCCCTGTTCGACGTTTTCCCAGGGATATCTCGCGATCAGGTGGTATAAGCCGTCGTCGCCCCCGGTAACGGACTCTCCGGCTACGGACACCATTACATCACTGCCGTCGGTTATGCACTCTGTCACAGTGACGGTGTATTCCTCCTGCGCAACCGGAGGCATGATAATCAGTTCTTCCTCCGACTGCACATCTTCTGCGGGGATCTCTGTACTCTGCGCAGCGGCGCTCAGGCTGAATGTCCCGGAAAAAAGCAGCAGAACAAGCAGCAGCAGAGACAATAGGAAAACAGCAGATGTGCCTTTGTACTCGCTGCCGCCGCGGGAGATAATCCGCTCACGCGGGATGGACCTGTTCATTTTGTCATTATCCGGAATAGTCATAAAAACAGGCACCTGTTCGGGACAGATGCCTGTTTATTTTTACAAATACAAGAATAATAGTCAAGGATTAATAGTATTTAATCAACAAAAGCTCCGAGCGCGTCGTCTTTTACGTCGATCATAATCGTATCGCCCTGCTTTACCTGGTCCGCAAGGATCAGCTTTGCCGCAAGGGTTTCCACGTGCTTCTGGATGTATCTCTTCAGCGGGCGCGCGCCGTAGGAGGGATCGTAGGATGCGTCGGCGACAAATTTCTTTGCCTCCTTCGACATTTCGACACGGATCTCCCTGTCGGCAAGTCTCTCGTTCAGGTCCTTCATGATCAGGTCGATGATGCCCTCGATGTCACTCTTGGTCAGCGGCCTGAACATTATGATCTCATCCAGCCGGTTTAAGAACTCCGGACGGAAGTGCGCATGAAGGAGATTGTCTACGATTTCTCTTGTTTCATCCGTAATCCCGATCGGCGTGCCGTCCGGCGCAAAGCCGTCGCGGACGCCGTCATCCGCGTCCTCCCTCTCCTGCCTGTCGATGTCGGCAAGGATTTCCTGGGCGCCGATATTGGAGGTCATGATCAGGATCGTATTCTTGAAGTCGACGGTCCTGCCCTGCGAATCCGTGATTCTGCCGTCGTCAAGCACCTGCAGGAGCACGTTGAACACGTCCGGGTGCGCCTTTTCAATCTCATCGAAAAGGACAACGCTGTAGGGCTTTCTGCGGACTGCCTCCGTGAGCTGGCCGCCCTCTTCATACCCGACATATCCGGGAGGCGCTCCGATCAGTCTGGAGACGCTGTATTTCTCCATGTATTCGCTCATGTCGATGCGGACCATGTTCTTCTCATCATCAAACAGTGCCTGCGCTAGCGCCTTTGCGAGCTCTGTCTT
>ODAI012525030.1_pt1 | contig 12978 bp, 12 predicted proteins | sample 1539321 | NCBI WGS metagenome assembly ODAI01 (sample SAMN02144231, study PRJEB22623) | gut metagenome | biome: sheep rumen | host: Ovis aries | place: New Zealand | reverse complement strand
AGACGGCGAAAAGCGTAATGCCATCATAGCTGCCATATCGAAGCCTACCAAGGACGGTTTCTGGGAGTTGCAGCAAGATTATGTGCTGGCCAGTCCCAGCACGGCAGCCAGTTATTGTTCCGGTCGCAGCACCAACGGATGGGAGCATTGGGTGAACGACGCGGGGCAGTCGTTGGATGAATTATATCGAAGTGAGTAGGATTGAATTAGGATATGAAACATATTGTTTTCCACTTTACCTCCTAAAAGGAGGTAAACCAATGACAAACGACGGATGACAGTTTAGAAATTGGAAGGCAGATACAATTGATATAAATCAATCATGATAGATTTTTATTGCTAAAAGCTTGCATATCGTTGTAAAAACCATTACCTTTGCAGGTGCGAAGGGGTGCAACTTAAACTGGGGGAGGAGCCTGATAAAGGTTCCTCCCCAACTTTTTTTATACCCCCCTTCAGCATTATTTTTTCCGGAGAAGGTTTATGCGCGCGTAATACTTAGTATAATAACAAATACTAATATATTAATAACTATTAATGCGCGCAGGTTATTAATATATAGAACCACCTTTTTACTTGATAAGTTTCTCTTATGAGGAATATTGTGTCCATCCCCCAACCCTTGATATAACCATAAATGGGTCATTAGATTCTATTAGTAGATTATTTATGCCCTTGACAACACTCCCCAAAATCATTACCTTCGCAGAAGGCCGGTAAACCCCTGCACGCATTTTCCAAGAGTTTCGTAGCGATTGCACTAATTGGGTCGCTTCGAAACGATGCAAGTACATATTAAACAAACATGCCCCCAAGAGGTAATAGAAAAGTTGCTTCAGTGGGAGAAGAAAGGTTGGCTGACTGTTGACCTTACAGATAATGTGGAGAATGATGTTGAGGTTTGGGAGCCACAAAACAGCGTCACAAAAGAAGAATCTTCCCAAGAACCAATAGAGGTTCTATGGGTAAAGCGTCTGAAATCTATAGCAAAAGAGCTGTCTAAAAGCCTTGGTAATCAAGTAGTTACAACAAATAAGAGAGGATATCCAGGCTCTTATAAATTCAAGTTTAATTCTAAGGCCTTTTGTAATATGATGGATGAATTGCTTAATAATTACAGCTCAGATATTAAAACCTATCTACATAACACCCGCAAACCAACAGGTGTTACATTTATCTTCCCTTTTCTCGGAGAAATACTCAATGCCCATTTATTCAATGGTGCAGATTTGCAAAAGAAAGATTTGAAGCCAATATTTGAGTCATTCAAGTACAATGGTCGAACTGCTGTTGCCAAATTGAGCACCAAGGGCAAATTTACGAAGAATAACGATGCGGTATTATTGGTTGAAAAGGCAAAAATGATAGGAAAGAAGTACGTGTAAGGCTGAATAACTTTTTTGATTTTACTGTTTTCTGATGATTATGATATCAAAAACAGCAATAAATATATTGAAAAGCTCCGTAAATAAAGGCTTTGTTAGAGATTGCTAATTGAAACTTATAACATAAAAAAAATGGAAATATCGTGATGGTTATTCAAAAAGTTATTCACAACCTTTGCACCGAGCAAACAAAAATGCTCAAGCGTTCTTTCGATTTGATGGCGTGACGACGACCATAGACCATACGGTTTCTGTTTGTGAAAATCGAAACCGACTCTCTTTACGTTGCTTTTTGTTCAGGGCCCAATAGAACAACAGGAGCATCGAGACGCGTCTCAATTATTTTGTTTCATCACTTAACGTCGTAAGGAGCGACAACAACAAAAGATGAAAAAGATCAAGAGACCCGCTGCCAATGGCAGCAACCGCCAGCCCAAGCGGCTGCAGGAGTCAGGGAACTACTCCAAGAGAAACGAACAGGAACGACTGGTAGATTTGCCAAAAGTTCAAGTGTACAACGGCAGACGGGACCATAGTGTCAATACCGACCTCAAAAACATCTGGCAACGCCAAGAGCTCGAATGGGTCGATGAACGTCTTCGCACTCAGCTGGAGGACATGCTGCGTGGTCTTGACCGAAAGATGGCTCAGGAGGTTGTCGGATGCATCTTGTTTTTCATCAACTGGGGCATCCGCAACTATCTCAACCTATGGCACATCGACGGAATGCTGAAAACGGCATACAACAAAATTGAGCATGCCGCTTCTAAGCAGGGCATCAAGCTGCCAATGTTCCCATGACGTGAGTAAACCCGGTGCGCGCTTTTGCGCTATTAGTAGAGGCGCGTACCAATTTTAGAAACATAAATATTTATAAGTAAACGATATGAAAAAAGCAGTTTTTGCAATCAATCCCCGAACGAAAAATAGTAAGTCGGGCGAGATCGAGAAAAAGTTTCATCGTGGTTTCGCGGAGCCTGGAACGGCTGAGGATATTCTAAATATGCTCAGACGAGAAGACTTGCCAGAGATGCTTCGCCAGATTCGTGACGAAGGTAAGGAGGAGGTGAAGGACGAGTTGCCAACCATCTGTCCGCACTACTCGCAGTTTAAGAACAACCACCGTGCCCAAGCCGACATCATCCCCGAGGCGTTCACCTTTAAGACGTGCAACGACATCGACGAGAAAGAGTTGGTGGAGCAGGCCATCAAGCGAGCTTTGGAGGTGAACGAGGACGAGTACAGCGAGTTCCACGGCATGGTGGAATACATCGAACGCTCGCCACGTATGAAATGCCACATCTGGCTCCGTATGCCAGTGGGTATGACCATTGAGGAAACTCAGAAGGCCTTCTGCGAGGAGATTGGCGTACCCTACGACGAAAGTTGTACCACACCAGAGCGCTACATCAACATGACGGGCGACGAAGTCTATCGTTCGGAGCTTTGGCTGCAGCCACTGAGCGACGAGGAGATAGAGGAACGTCGCGAGACTTTCCTGCAGCGTGGACTTGATGTGGACGGCCGTCCACTGAAGAAGCCAGAGACCGCCAAGGCAACTCACGTTGCCAGCAATCAACAGTCTGCAGAGGTCGTGGCACCCACCGAACGCACCCTCTTCATCGCCAGGGAATGTCTGAAGGAGGCTGGGTTGACGGTGAACGACTTGAACGAGGAGGGTGGCCGTCACAATGCCGTGAAGTCCATCCTGTCGGTAGGCATCACGCAGCTGATGACCAAGGGGGAGTTTCTGGGTGTCCTTCAGGAAATGGCTCCTGTGTATAGTCAGGAGAAGGAGTGTCAGCAACTGGTGACCGACTTCTATGCCAAGTACACCGACGACAGCCAGAAGATGACGCAGTTCCAGCGTCGGGTGTTTGCCCAGAGCCGCAAGCTCAGTTCTGCCAAGAAGAGCAAGTTAGCGAAACTCCCCAGCGAAGAGTCGTCTGCTGTAGTCTATGGCGATACGGCATCGCTGGATGACATCTACAGCAGCCCAGTCCCGCCACAACTATCGAAAAGCGCCATACCTCGATTCGTCAGGACGGCAATAGGTCCTACCCCTAAAGAGGCGAAGGAGACTTGCGCACAACTGATGTTCCCACCATTAGGCATGTACTGTGACGCCAGCTTCGAGTACATCGATGGAACACCTCGTGAACCTCGCTGTATTGGTGTTGCCGTAGCGACTACTGGTACCGGCAAGGACAGCACCACTAAGTACATGCTGATGCATCTGGAAGCTCCTCAGAAAGAAGAAGACAAACCGAACCGCATCAAGTTAGATAAGTATAAAGACGACTGCCGCCGCATGAACCAAAACCAGGATAAACCTGTTCGCCCCAACGTGTCCATCAGAAGTGTTGCTGCTGACATTACAAAAGCCCGACTGGCAGAGCTGATGTCAGATTCGCAAGGCCGAATCATTTACACCCGTATGGTTGAGTTTGACCAGTGGTTTCGGGTGGAGGGGGCTAATCCAGGACCTAACTGTCCGTTTACCTATCTGAAAATGATTGACGATGAAGACAACCCCTTCGGCCAGGAACGTGTGGGCAGCCAGAGCGTCACCTATCAAGGACCGTTGTCCATCAACTTCAACGCCTCTACAACGCTCCATAAGTTGTTAGGCTATATGCGCTACAACGCTGTTGACGGCCCTCTTAGCCGACTGACGCTGGCTACCGTTCCCGACCGTGGCCTCGGTTCCTCCATTCCCAAACATGGCAAGTATGATGCAAAGTACGACGCTGCACTAAAAGTATTCATCGACAATCTGCGTCAAGTACATGGGGAAATCGTCTGTAAGCAAGCCATACGCATGGCCAATAGGCTGAAAGAAGAGCTGGACGACTTCGTGGTTAAATCAGGCGACGAAGTGCTTGATAATCTAGGACACCGCGCTTTGGTTGCCGCATTCCGAAAGGCATGTGTCTTATATGCTGCCAATGGACTGCATTGGGAAAAATCCATCGACGGATTCTGTCGCTGGAGTTTGCATTATGACCTTTTTCTGAAGCTAAAATTCTTTAGCGACCTGATTCGTCATGCTGACAGTCAGGTGAAGACCTCGCATCGTGGTCCGGCTAATCTGCTCTTGCAAATCAAGACTGATGCCGAGGGTGTGTTCACCTATCAAGACGCTGTCAATATGCGTCTGGCTAACAGCAAGGATGAAGAAGGAACAGCAGGCATGTTGAACCAATGGGTAAGACGTGGACACATAGAAAGACTGGAAGACAGTCGTTTCCGTATCCTTGATAAGGATGACAAATGACAGATGACAGTTCTTATAAAGCAGACATGAAGCAGAAAGAGGGTTCCCCGAAAGGAGAGCCCTCTTATTCTATCATGTCCTGTGGGGTGAGAGCTGGGTCGGGTGATACTGGAAACAGAGCTATGCACCCATCCCGACCATACCCACACCGTCAGCTACTATCTGCCAGGCAATACCGACATCGACTACGGTGGCCTAAAAGCGTAGGCCAACGGACGTGTTGATGAACCAGTCGTTCAGGTAGCCATGGCTGGAGCCGTGATGGTAGCGGATGTTGTTGAACTGGCCGTAGGCACAGAAGTAAATGCGCTCGAAGTTGTAGGTCAGGGACATGCGGGCATCGAAACCGATGCTCAGTCCGCTGTTGTAGGTCTGCTCGCCCTCGGGGGCTATCCGAATATTCTCGTAGTACCACTGGTCCCACTCCTCGACGGAGACCGTGGGGTCGTGGGTGATGGGGTCGTTGTACAGCTCCAGCATGTTCGTTGAATAGTTGTAGGCCTTGAGCTTATTGAGAAGGGTCAGCATGGGCATGGCCATGATGTTGACCAGCAATCCGCGGACGGGCACCCAGTTGTAGGCATAGCCGACACCCAAACTGCCCTGCCACATCTTGACCTTGCCCAGATTGCCCATCATGAAGATGAGGTCACCGTTAGACTGCGAGGCATAGTCGATGCGAGTGTAATTGTACATGAATCCCGCCATCAGCGAACCCGCTGAGCGCTTCTGGATGGCCGACTGGTCGTAGGCTGCCGAGTAGGAGAACCGCTTGCCGTTGAAGAGATAGTAGCCGTCGGCCATGAAGGTCTTCACGCTGATGGGGTCTGTCAGCATGACGTTGTTCCACGAGTCCATCTCGGCCTCGGTGAGCAACTGGCTGTTGAGGTTGAAAGTGGGATGGCTGTTCTCGAAAGAGTGGATGCGCACGTTGATGCCGTAAGAGCCTCCCGTGGCACCGAAAGTCAGATTGCTACCCTTGTCGCCACCTACGTTCACCGTATAGCCCAGACCGTAGCCCCGATAGCCTACCCACACACCCAGATACTGCGAGGGCGTCGTCTTCAGGTGCGGGTTGACGCTATACGTTTGACCGTCTATGTAGCCCTCCGAATGCATGCTCACGATGGTCTGGTTGATGTTGCCTCTCAGAATGATTTGCCACGGTCTCTTCGGTGCATCAATATAGCGCCTGTCAACGCCCTTAACGGCCATCGAGTCCAGTTTCGTTCCCAATTTCTTGAAGAAGCCCTTCAGTCCTCCCTGTGCCATAACCGGCACGCTAATGCTGCTAGCAATGACAAGTGTAATGATGGCTAACGTTCGTTTCATGTTTTTTGATTCAACGTTTTTCAGGGCAAGACATTGAAGAAGTTAGAACGGCAACGGACCGGCTGGCGGTTCTCCTGGGTCAAAGGGCGAGCCGTCGACATCGGGCATGGGCGTGCCGTTGACTCTGCTGCCCAGTATCTCACCACCATTATCTGGACCCTTGGAACCCAGGCGCTTGTCCTCAGGATTCTCGAAGCGGGTGAACTCGCCACGGAAGGTCAGCAGGACGTCGCCGGTAGCACCCTTACGGTGCTTGGCAATGATGATCTGGGCCATGCCGTGAAGGTCGCGGCCGTTGTCGTCCTGGTAGATGTGATAGTACTCAGGGCGATGGACGAAGAGCACCATATCAGCATCCTGCTCAATGGCACCCGATTCACGCAAGTCACTGAGCTGCGGGCGTTTACCCTCCAAACCCTCACGGCTTTCCACACCACGGTTCAACTGCGACAGAGCCAGGATAGGAATGTCGAGCTCCTTGGCCAGACCCTTCAGCGAGCGCGAGATGGTGGACACCTCTTCTTGACGTGACGAGAAGCGCATACCGTTGGCGTTCATCAGCTGCAGGTAGTCAATCATAATGATCTTGACACCGTGCTCGCGAACCAGTCGGCGGGCCTTGGTACGTAACTCGAAGACGGACAGGCCGGGGGTGTCGTCGACATAGAGCGGTGCACCCAGCAGGTTGTTCAGACGCTTGTCCAGACGGTCCCACTCGTCGGGCTGCAGCTGGCCGTTCAGAATCTTCGAACCCTGAATCTCGCAGCAGTTGGAGATGAGTCGGTTGACGAGCTGGACGTTCGACATTTCGAGCGAGAAGAAGGCCATCGGCACCTTGTAGTCGGCAGCGATATTCTTGGCCATCGAGAGCGCAAACGACGTCTTACCCATGGCGGGTCGTCCGGCAATAATAACCAGGTCGGAAGGCTGCCAGCCGGAAGTGATATCGTCCAACTTATGATAGCCCGTAGGCACACCCGTCAAGCCATCCTTGTTGGCTGCAGCCTTCTGGATGACATCAACGGCATTCTTGATGACGGGGTCTATCTGGGTGTAGTCCTTCTTCATGTTACGCTGACCAAGCTCGAAGAGCGAGCCCTCGGCCTCCTGCATGAGGTCGTCGACATCGATGGTCTCGTCGAAGGCCTTGGTCTGGATGTTGCTCGAGAACTGAATGAGCTGGCGGGCCAACGACTTCTGGGCAATGATGCGGGCGTGGTATTCAATGTTGGCCGACGATGCCACGCGACTGCTGATTTCAGTCACATAGCCCGGTCCGCCTACATCCTCCAGATCGCCCTGCTTGGCCAACTGCTCGGTAACGGTCCACACGTCGACAGGCAATTCGTGCATGGACAGTTCCATGATGGCCTGATAGACCTTTTGGTTGCGGGGTTCATAGAAACTCTCGGGAGTCAGCATCTCGCACACGACGGCATAGGCGTCCTTGTCTATCATCAGGGCACCCAGCACGGCACGTTCTATCTCGGTAGCCTGTGGCTGTACGTGAGCATAGGTCGTGTCGACAGGCTGTTGCTGTCGGCGACGACGCTGCGGTGTATTGTTGTTTTGTTCTGCCATATTCGAAGTGAAAAAAGAATAGTGAAAAGTTACTTCCGTTGTCGTTTGATGAGGCTATAGGCTGTATAGAGCCCTAATTCGCCAGCCTTTGAGAAGTCGCTGACAGCCTCAGATTCCCGCTTCAGCGCCAGTCGGGCCAGTCCGCGGTTGTAATAGGCCTCAGCCAGATGGGCATCCAACTCGATGGCACGGGTATAGTCATCGATGGCATGGGCGTGGTCCAGACACTGGACATAGGCGTTGCCCCGGTTATAGTACAGGTAGGCATTGCCGGGAGCCTTGCCGATGGCTTTGGTCAGGTTATCCAGCAGGTTGGCAGTACGCAAAGGAACGTCCGTGCTGTCCTGCTCGGCCTGCCAAGCAGCCTGTAGCCAGCAGGCGACGGCCGATGACTTGTCGCGCTTGAGCCACGGTGTCGGGTCCTGAATCTTCGTCGGACCGCATACGATGTAGAGATGCTGTTCGGCAGGCAGCACACGGTTCAGCGAATCCACCTGACGGTCGTAGGCTACATACTGACGGACGGCACTCCGCTGGGGTTCGGTAGAGAGCACATACATGGGCTGATAGTCCATGCCCACACGGCGGTTCTGCACCCTACCCCGATAGTCACTCTGGTACTCGTGCTCCATCTCCTGCTCGTCATCCATCGCCAGCTGATTGTACTTCTCGATATCCTCGTCGCTGCGCTTACGCATCTGCTTCTTGGAAAGTCGCGGCTGGTGGCCGTAACGCTTGTCGATTTGCGCCTTCAGGATACGGAATTCGTCCATCTCGGCCTGTTTCGTCAGTCCCAGGCTGCGGTAGCACTGGGCGCGCTGGTGCAGACCCGTCCAGAAGTTGGGGTACTCGTCTATCACCTTCGAGTAGTCACGGATGGCCGCTCTGGGGTTGCCTGTCTTCTCCAACAACAGGGCACGGTTGTAGAGCGCCATGAGGTTGTCGGGTTCCAGCTTAAGCACAAAGTCGAAGTCGGTGATGGCACGGTTATCGTCACCTACCTGTGCTCGCAGCAGTCCGCGGTTGTAGTGGGCCAGGAAGTTATTGGGTTCATAGTCCAGGGCCAAGTCGTAGTCACTCATGGCACCACGCAGGTTGTTCCTGTTGAAGCGCGCCATGGCACGGTTGATGTACAGCCCGCCATTGCGAGGCATCAGGTGCAGGGCCTTGTCCAGATAGCCTTCGGCCTCCTTCCACTCCTGACGGGCCAGACTAATCATGGAGCGCATGGCCCATGTTTGGCCGTTGTAGGCGTCGATGTCGATGCTCTTCTGTAACGACGCAATAGCCTTGGTCGTGTCTTTCTGCAGCAGATAGACCTCCGACTGCATAGCATAAATACGGGCATTGTGGCTCCAGTGCTGCAGCATGGTATCAATCTCAGCCTGCGCACGGTCATAGTCCTTCATCTGGATGCGACACAAGGCACGGTTATGCCACAGGTTCAATCCCTCCGGATCGTAGTGCAGGGCAGCATTATAGTCGCTAATGGCCTGCTCGAAGTTCTTCTGCTGGATGCGGCAGAGTCCACGCAACTCGTAGAGTCCCGTCACATAGGGATTGCGCCCTATAGCCTCCGTACAGTCACTCTCGGCTCCGGCAAAATCGTCTAGATAATACTTGGCTACACCCCGATAGAACCATGGCTCATAGAGGTACGGCTTGGCGGAGATAGCCTGATTAAAATACTGGATGGAAAGCACATAGTCCTCATAGTAAAGTGCCGAACGCCCCATAGTCAGCAGGCGGTCGGTATTGAACTGGGCCAGCACATGAAGCGGTGCCAGCACAGTCATGAGGGCAATGTACTTGATGTAATTCAACGTTTTGCTGCTTTGGTACGGTAGCCACAGCGGTAGCGGCCCTGCAGGAGAGCCTTCAGCTTGCTCTTGATGAGCTGCTTGCGAAGCGGAGAGACGCGGTCGGTAAAGACCTTGCCTTCCAAGTGGTCGAACTCATGCTGCATGACACGGGCCAGATAGCCGTCCACCCACTCGTCGTGAGACTGCATCTTCTCGTCGAGCCACTGCACATGAATGCGAGTGGGACGAACCACCTTCTCGTGAATGGCTGGCAGTGATAGACAACCTTCTTCCGAAGAGTCAGTCTGGCTGTCGTCGTATTCAATGATATGGGGATTGATGTAAACACCGCGGAAACCCTTGTATTGGGGCATGTCCTCGCTCAGTGGATCCAGGTCGATAACGACCACACGGATGGACTGACCCACCTGCGGAGCAGCCAGACCGATGCCTTCGCTCTCGGCCAGCGTGTCCCACATATCCTGCAAGAAACCCTCCAGATTGGGATAGTCGGCAGGAATATCCTCAGCCACCTTGCGAAGCACAGGCTGACCATATATATAAATAGGTAGTACCATTTACAATTTGACGATTTACAATTTACAATTTTTGATTAGCGTCAGGAAGCTCTTTACTTCCTAGAACGCATGTAGTCCTGCAGGATAATCGTTGCGCTGATTTCGTCGACCAGTGCCTTGTCCTGACGGGCCTTACGGCGCAAACCGCCCTCAAGCATAGCCTGATGGGCCAGAACAGAGGTGAAACGCTCGTCGTAGTACTCTATCGGTATCTGCGGCATAGCCTTGCGCCAGCGATTGACAAACTGCTGAACGCGCGCCAGGTTTTCACTGGGCTGTCCGTTGGGCTGGCGGGGCTCGCCAATAATGAGGCGCTCCACCGGTTCACGTTCCACGTAACGGCAAAGATAGTCAAACAACTCACTCGTAGAAACAGTAGCCAACCCGCCAGCTATCAGCTGCAGCGGGTCGGTAACTGCTAATCCGGTGCGTTTCTTGCCGTAGTCAATAGACAAGATGCGAGCCACTTTACTTATTTAGCGTAAAGCAACCAAGCACCCGGGAAGTTGGTCATCAGCGAGCTACGGCTTGCAGCAGCCTCACCCTTGGTGTCAAAGGTGGTGGCAACCACGCGGTACATAGCGGGAGAAACGGTGTTGTTAACCACTACCTGGGCATCGTAGCCCTGGCTCTTCAGCGTGCGCTGCAGACCCTCGGCATTCTCTTTCAACTGGAACGAGCCGACAACAACACTGAAGTTTCTCAGACCGCTACCGCTAATGACAGAAACGGTCTCCTGACGAACGGCAACATTGTCGGCATTGTCTACCACACGAGTCTGAGTGGCAACCTTCTCCTGCATAGGAGTAACAACGTTCTGCTCAGCCTGCTGCTGATACTGCTGGTTCTGCTGAGCCATCTCGTCCTGCTGCTTAGCCTTCAGATAAGCCTGCTTGTAGGCACTTTCCTTTGATTTACATCCCGTCAGGAGCATAGCTGCACCCAGGGCAACGCATAAAATAGTGTACTTCTTCATACTTTACTTTTAATGATTATAACCATTTAAATTTATCTCATTGCTTAAAAATCAGTGCGAAATTACAAAAAATCGCTCAATCGTGACAAAAATTACTGCATAAAGTTTGTTAATTTCGAAAACTTTCCTTATATTTGCATGCAGAATTGATGTTTAACTCTTAAAAACAATACAATTATGAGAAGTCTAGGTTATTTAGGTGCATTCTTCGGCGGAGCATTAGCCGGAGCTGTTATTGGATTGTTGCTGGCTCCTGAAAAGGGTGCTGACACACGTGTAAAAATCACTGATGCTGTTGATGACTTCATGAAGAAGCACAACATCAAGCTGAGCCGCAAGGATGTGAGCGATCTCGTTGACGACATCGCAGAAGCTGCTCCTGAGGTTGACGCTTAATTGAAAACCAACTGCTAATTGCTAAAAAGCACATTGTTAACTGCTCAAAGCCAAACAAATGCTCAGTAGCGACAAAAGCGTAGAAACAATAGCACAGCTTATCGAGGTGCTGAAGAATTACATCGGTCTTCAGAAAGAATACGTGAAGCTCGATGTAATAGACAAGGTAGTCAGGCTGGTTACAGCCATTGCCATTGCCATTACCTTCATTATCCTTGGTATAGCTGTGCTATTATTCTTGTCCTTTGCCATCGTTCATTGGCTGGAGCCACTGACAGGACTGGCACTGGCCTACTTCCTCGTAGCCGCCATGTATCTGGTGGTGCTCGTCATGGTCATTGCCTTCCGCAAGTCGTGGATAGAGCGCCCACTGGTACGATTCCTGGCAAACGTACTATTGAACTGATACACCTTTTATATATATAGCATGCCTAACACTACCCCCGCCTACACCACTCTTGAGCAATTGCAACAGCGCAAGGAAGAACTGAGAGCCAGCCTTCAGGGCGAAAGCCAGAAGATTGGTGAGTTATGGCATGGACTGACGGCTCCGAAGCCTGACAGCAGCAAGGGGGAAATGATAGCCAGCCTCGTAACCAACAGCATCACGGCTATCGATGCGTTCCTGTTGGTACGCAAACTGATGAAGACTTACGGCACCATCGGTAATCTTTTCCGCCGTAAGAAGAAATAAGCAGTCTGCTCGTTAATAATTCACTAAATTGATTTCGAGCCACAGAATGAGTGAGCCCAATATCCATCCCAGGAGTACCTTGGGTGTGATATGCTTAATGTACCATCCCAGACTCACGTGTTCGGCACGCATCAGTGCCAGGCCGCTGACAGAACCGACGGAGAGCAGACAGCCGCCAACGGCCGTCGTAAAGGCGATGACCTTCCAATAGGCTCCATTGGTAGCGACATCACCCACCCCCACCGTGTACAGCGAAATATTACTGATGGCAATGGTAAAAGTGTCGACCACACTGCTCAACAGTCCAGAGACAATACCCAACAGCCAAACATCATGGATGTAGGTATCAATCCACTCAGCAACATCACTCCATACACCGGTTTCCGTGACAACACCCATGCCTAACATGATGCCCGTCACGAATAACACCTGCTGAAGCGCCCCGTACTGCAAAGACATGGGAATACGCATCTGCGACATCTGTCCGCTGTTAATCAGCTTGCGATTAAAAGCCTCATTGACCACCCACAACACACTCAGCACACATAGCGCACCGAGGAACGGCGCCAGCTTCGTAATATTATGGAACGTAGGAATAAACCACAACCCACCGATACCAACAATCAGCATGACAACGCGTTGCCAGCGGTTCAGACGGGTGTCGTCACCGCGATAAGGCGAAGGGCTCCACGCTGTATCCAATCGGTCAGGTAACTCGCGGTTAATCAGTATGGTAGGTACGATCCATGCCAGTAAAGCAGGAGTAGCCAGATAGGCCGAGAAATGGCTTGCCGTAACGGCGCCCTCGCCCCAAAGTATAAACCCGACAGGGTCTCCGATGACCGTAAACAATCCGCCGCATGTGGCTGCCAACACGATAGCAGAACCCACATACATACGCTGTCGGGAATTCTGCAGGATGCGGTGCATGATAACCAGCATCATCGTCGTTGTCGT
>ODAI010046566.1_pt1 | contig 12979 bp, 8 predicted proteins | sample 1539321 | NCBI WGS metagenome assembly ODAI01 (sample SAMN02144231, study PRJEB22623) | gut metagenome | biome: sheep rumen | host: Ovis aries | place: New Zealand | reverse complement strand
ACGGTGGATGAGCGCACGAACAGAGTGATCGCGGTGGGCGCACTGGACAATCTGGTCAAAGGCGCCGCGGGCCAGGCCGTGCAGAATATGAATCTGCTGTTCGGCCTGCCGGAGAATACCGGCCTGAAGCTGGTGCCGCTTTTCCCCTGAGAAGCGGCTTCTCTTAAGAAGTCTGTACTGCTTCCCCCAGGAAGCGGCCGGACAAATCTGCCCATGGCTGCGTCTTCTGCAGCCGGAGCTGCAGAATCCTTATCCGCTGTATGGTTCAGGGCAGGAAACTTCCTTACGGGAGGAGAGATGGCTGGTATCGGCCATGAACAGGAACAATTCAGAAGACAGATGCAGGAGATGATAAGAGATGAACTTTACAGATGGCGGCGTGACAGCGCCGAAAGGCTTCAAGGCAATCGGGATCTGCGCGGGAATCAAGAAGGACCGCAAGGACATGGCGCTGATTTACAGTGAGGTCCCCTGCACCCTGGCAGGTACCTTCACCACGAATCTGGTAAAGGCTTCCCCGGTGGTATGGGACAAAAATATAGTGGAAAAATACGGTTCCGCCCAGGCGGTTCTGTGCAACAGCGGCGTGGCGAACGCCTGCACCGGCGCCGAGGGCGACCGGGCCTGCGCCGTGACAGCCGCGGAAGCAGCGAAGGTCCTGAATCTGAAGCCGGAGCAGGTGCTTCTCGCGTCCACCGGCGTGATCGGGGCGCAGCTTCCGGTCAATATCATGATCAAGGGAACGGAGGTTATGGCGGAGCTTCTGTCTGATTCCCGCTCTGCCGCGTCCGCTGCCGCGGAAGCGATCATGACGACGGATACGAAGAAGAAGGAAGTCTGCGTCAGCTTTGAGCTGGGCGGCAGAACCGTCAGTCTCGCGGGCATGTCGAAGGGATCCGGGATGATTCATCCGAAGATGGGAACGATGCTTGCCTTCCTGACCACAGACGCGGCGATCAGCCATGAGATGGCCCAGAAAGCCCTCCTTGAATCTGTCGGCGATTCCTTTAACATGATTTCCGTGGACGGCGATACTTCGACGAATGACACATGCCTGCTGCTTGCCAATGGCTGCGCCGGGAACGAACGGATCGACCGGGAAGGTCCGGACTACGACCGTTTTCTGGAAGCGCTGCAGTGTGTGACCAGGAACCTTGCAAGAAGAATGGCCGCAGACGGAGAAGGGGCGCATGCCCTCTTTGAGGTGAAGGTGCAGGGCGCTTCGACGAAGGAGCAGGCTGTCACACTCGCCAAATCCGTGATCGGCTCCAGCCTGGTAAAGACGGCGATTGCGGGACATGACGCCAACTGGGGCAGAATCATCTGCGCAATGGGGTATTCCGGCGCTGTCTTTGATCCCATGGCGGTGAGCCTTTCCTTCATCAGCAGGGCGGGAGAGGTAAAAATCGCCGAGAACGGCATTTCCACCGGCTACAGCGAGGAAATCGCCACGCAGATCCTGTCTGAGGATGAAATCACGGCGCTGATCGATCTTCATGAAGGAAACGCGGAAGCGACGGCCTGGGGCTGCGACCTGACACATGAGTATATCAATATCAACGCGGATTACAGATCCTGACGGTTCCGGCAGGAAAGCAGATTATTTACGGCATTTTGATCTTGGCTGTTAAGAGAGGAAAGAACAGATGGAGCAGGAACAGAATCAGAATCAGGAGCTGAACCAGGAGGAGATGGACCTTTATCTGGACAAGGCCGCCGTGCTGATTGAAGCACTTCCTTTTATCCAGCGTTTTCAGGGGGCAACGATCGTCGTCAAGTACGGCGGATCCGCCATGGTGGAGCATGAGCTGAAAAAGAGCGTCATCAAGGATGTGGCGCTTTTAAAGCTGGTGGGCTTCAGGCCGATTATCGTCCATGGCGGCGGCAAGGAGATTACCTCCTGGCTGAAGCGTATCGGAAAACAGTCCGAGTTTGTGAACGGATTCCGCGTGACGGACGCGGAAACCATGCGCGTGGCGGAGATGGTCCTTAACAGAATCAACAAGGGGCTCGTATCCATGATGGAAAAAACCGGGGTCAAGGCCGTGGGCATCTCCGGCAAGGACGGCACGGTCCTCAGAGTGGACCGGAAGATGCCGGGAGGACAGGATATCGGCTTTGTCGGGGATGTGAAGGAGGTCGATACCAGGCTTCTCAACACGCTTCTGGACAATGATTTTGTGCCGGTTGTCTGTCCGGTGGGCTCGGATGACGGATATTATTCCTACAATGTGAACGCGGACGACGCGGCCTGCGCCATCGCTACGGCGATGAAGGCCCAGAAACTGGTATTTCTGTCTGATATCAAGGGCGTCTATTCCGATCCGGACGATCCGTCCACTCTGATCTCGGAGATGACGGTCCGCGAGACAAAGGAATTCTTAAAGAGCGGGCATGCGGGCGGAGGCATGCTTCCGAAACTGCAGAACTGCGTCGACGCCATCGAGGCGGGCGTGAGCCGGGTCCATATCCTGGACGGCCGGATCCCCCATTCCCAGCTTCTGGAATTCTTTACGAACAGGGGGATCGGAACGGCCATCATCGGCGATCATGAGGAGCGCTATTTCACGGACTGAGACCTGAGAAATGACGGCTGCTGTCAGCATTTTCCTTAATAAGACGCGGCGGAAGCAGCGTCATCCGGAGCTTTGCGGCAGACCGGCAGAAACAGGCCGGATCTGAAGCGGGCAGAATCTGAAACAGGCCGGATCTGAAGCGGACAGAATCTGAAACAGGCCGGATTTGAAGCAGGCAGGATTTATTTGAGAAAGACAGGTGCAGAGTATGTCGGTATCGCAGAAGATTATGGACCGCACGGAAGAGGTGGTTCTTCACACATATAACCGTTTTCCCGTTGTGTTTGAAAAAGGGGAGGGCGTATATCTCACCGACGCGGACGGGAAAGAGTATCTGGACTTTGGCGCCGGCATCGCGGTTTTCGCGCTGGGATACGGAAACAGGGCCTACAATGACGCCCTGAAAAACCAGATTGACAAACTGATCCATACCTCCAATCTTTTTTATCACAGACCGCTCTGCGAAGCGGCAGAAAAGATCATCGCCCATACGGGCATGAGCCGGGTCTTTTTTACAAATTCCGGCGCGGAGGCCATCGAGGGAGCAATCAAGTGCGCGCGCAAATACGCCTATATGAAGGACGGCGCTTCGGACCATGAGATCATCGCCATGAACCAGTCCTTCCACGGCAGGACCGTCGGCGCGCTGTCTGTAACGGGGAACAGGCACTACCAGGATCCCTTCAGACCCTTGATGGGCGGAGTGAAATTTGCCGATTTTAATGATCTGGACAGCGTTCTTGCGCAGATTACGGACAAGACCTGCGCCATTCTTCTTGAGACGGTTCAGGGAGAGGGCGGAATCTACCCGGCGGATCCGGAGTTCCTGAAGGGAGTCCGCGAGATCTGTTCGCAGAAGGATATCCTGCTGATTCTGGACGAGATCCAGTGCGGCATGGGACGCACCGGGAACTGGTTTGCCTGCCAGCATTACGGTGTGGAGCCGGATATCATGACATGCGCGAAGGCCCTGGGATGCGGCATCCCGGTCGGAGCCTTTGTCCTGAACGAAAAGGCCGCTTCCAGATCTCTTGTTCCGGGAGACCACGGGACAACCTATGGCGGGAATCCCCTGGCCTGCACGGCCGTATCCGCGGTATTCGACATCTTCGAGGAGCTGGATCTGGTGGGACACGTCCGCGCGCTGACGCCTTATTTTGAGAAGAAGCTGGATGAACTGGTCGGCAGATATGATTTTCTGACAGCCCGCCGCGGAATGGGATTCATGCAGGGCCTGGTGGTCGAAGGACGCCCGGTCGGAGCGATCGTAAAGAAAGCCCTGGAAAACGGCCTGGTGATCCTCTCGGCAGGCTCTGATGTGATCCGTCTGGTACCGCCCCTTGTGATCACGGAAAATGACATCGACGAGATGGTACGGAGGCTGGAAGCTTCTTTCTGAGAAGCGCGGCTTTCTGTGCGGAGAATCCGGCCTGCGGCTGAGATCCGCGTCTGAAGCGGATTCCCGCAGCAATACGCTTAAATCAGAGATAGAACGTTAATCAAAAAAGAGAACGCCCGGCATAAGGCGGCTTTTCTCTTCAGACTGAACAGGTGTCAGCTGAGGAGGAACCGTACCTTGTGCCGGGCGTTCATGATTTTATGAGCATTTCTGTCAGCCGCCGGTTCTGATTCTTTCAAGATCTTTGAAAAATTCCGGATAAGAGATATTGACGCATTCCGCACGCCGGATCTGAGTCTCCCCTTCCGCGGCAAGGGCGGCGACGGCCAGAGACATGGCAGCCCTGTGATCCATATGGGAATCCAGCTCCGCCCCGTGCAGGCTCTTTCCGCCCCGGATGATCATCCCGTCCTCGGTGGGCGTGATGTCAGCCCCCATTTTGTTAAGTTCTTCCGTCATGACCGCGATGCGGTCCGATTCTTTCACCCTCAGTTCCTTCGCGTCCCGGATGACGGTCTCCCCTTCCGCGAAGCAGGCAAGAACCGCGCAGACCGGAAGTTCATCGATCAGCGTCGGGATCAGGCTTCCGCCTATGACGGTGCCGTGCAGGGAAGAGGTCCTGACAAGAACGGAGGCCGTTTCCTCCATGCCCTGCAGTTTTTCGTCCAGGAGGCTTATGTCAGCCCCCATCGCGCGCAGGACCTGAAGGATTCCGCCGCGGGTCGGATTGATGCCCACATTTGTGATCAGAAGCTCTGACCCGGGAACAATCGCGGCCGCTGCCATGAAAAAGGCGGCGGAAGAGATATCCCCGGGAACCAGGATCCTGCGGCCGGTCAGGCGGGGCTGAGGCTGAACCGTGATTTTCCAGCCTCCGGACTGCGGATTCCCGTCAGAGATCGGATTATCCCCGGAGAGGGGCTTACTGGAAACGGTTCCGCCGAAGGCTTTCAGCATGCGCTCCGTGTGATCGCGGGAGAGAGCCGGCTCCAGGACGGAGGTCTCGGAATCCGCGTAGAGTCCCGCCAGAAGAATTCCGGATTTGACCTGGGCGCTGGCAACCGGGGACTTCCAGCTGATTCCCTTAAGGTTCCCTCCGCGGATCCGGAGAGGGACGCAGCCGTTTTTATTTTCGGAACGGATTAAAGCCCCCATGGCAAGAAGCGGGTCCATGATCCGCTTCATGGGACGGGTGCGGATGGAACTGTCCCCGTCCAGGAGACTTTCAAATGGCTGCCCGGCAAGGATCCCGGAGATGATCCGGGTTGTGGTTCCGCTGTTGCCGGTATATAGAAGTCCCTGCGGCGCGCTGAGGCCGTGCAGGGAGCGGCCGTGAACCGTCACTTTCTTTTCCGCCTCGTCCGCCTCGATCCGGATTCCCATTTTTTCAAAACAGGAGATCGTGGAGAGACAGTCCGCGCTCATGAGAAATCCTGATATTTCCGTGATTCCTTCGCTGAGCGCGCCGAGCATGACGGCCCGGTGGGAGATCGATTTGTCCCCCGGCAGCTTTATCTGCCCGCGCAGATTCCTGCAGGGACTGATTGTGATATTCATGTCAGCAGACCTCCTTCCTGATCCTGTCAGTCGTTTTTGCTTACGACATAGCGGTGGTGGCGCAGGATCCGGACGGCGGAATCCATGGCTTCTTCTTTGTAAAATTCAATGGCCAGGGCGCCCTGCTCGTGTTCGCGGTTATGGACAATCCTGATATTTTTAATGGAAATCCCGTGCACCGCCAGGATCGTCGCGATGGGGGCGATGGCTCCGTTCTCGTCGATTACGTCGCAGTAGATGATATGCATTTTCTTCACGGGGCCGGATGACGCGAAGCTGAAGGAGTCGCGGTATTCGGAGGAGGCGGCGAACATTCTGTTGATATAGCCGCCGTCCCCGCTGCACATATGGTCTCTTGCCCGGATCAGCTGATCGAGAAAGACATCCATGACATCAGAGATGTTCGCGTGATTATCCACGCAGATCTGCTCCCACATCTCCGGGGAGGAGGAGGCGATGCGGGTGATATCCCTGAAGCCGCCGGCCGCGATCATTTTCATATGCTGGTCTTCATTGTCCAGATCGTGGACCGTATTGACCAGGGCGGAGGCGATCAGATGCGGGAGATGGCTGATGGCCGCGGTGATCCGGTCATGCTCCGTCCAGTCCATGATCATGGGAATGGCTTTCAGGGACCTGGCGAATTCGAACAGGCGCTGCGTCCATTCCCGGGGAACAAGCCTGGTGGGGGTAAGAATATAATAGGCATTTTCAAACAGATGGTTCTGGGCGTTGGCAAGGCCGGACTGTTCGGAACCGGTCATGGGATGACCGCCCACAAACTGCGCCTCAAGGCTGAGCCGTTCCACCTCTCTGTGAATCGTGCCCTTTACGGATCCCACGTCCGTCAGAAGGCATTCCGGGGAAAGGATCTTCTTCAGTTCTCTCAGGGCCGCGATATTGTTCTCCACCGGCGCGCACAGGAAAATGCAGCTGCACCCGGAAAAGAGAGGATCATCCGGCCCGGAACAGATCTCGTCGATCAGGCCTTCCTTTTTCGCATTTTCCAGTGTGGACCTTGTCCGCGTATATGCCATGATGCGGCAGTCCCTGTCCTGCTTTCTGAGATTGCCGGCAAGGGAACCCCCGATCAGCCCGAGGCCTATAAAGCCATATGTATTCTTCTGCATGAAAAAATCACCATCCTGACTGTTCTTTATCTGTTTCATGTGTTAAAGTGTCTTTATGCATGAAGTATGCCACAGGACGGAAAAAATTTCAATCCATTGTTGACGCTCCCGGGCCGTGTCCTGTCCGACGCGGCAGCGTTTTCCGTCTGATCCGGCAAAGCGGCCCTTCCGCGGCCTGCGCAAAGCGGCTTCCGGTCCGGGGAGGAGAGGAGAAAAAGCCTGCCGCGAAAGATTACAATGCATCTGGCGTATTTGTATAAAAGTCTTGAAATTAAACCTGTATTTTAGTAAAATGTTCTTAATGCGGGCTGAAGCCTGAAATTCGTTATTGGAGGAATGAACTCATGAATGTATTTTCAACAGACAAAATTCGCAATGTTGTCCTTTTAGGTCACGGCGGCGCAGGAAAGACCAGTCTTCTGGAAGCGATGGCATTTCTGTCCGGTATCACCACCAGACTCGGGAATGTCGCGGACGGAACTACGCTGAGTGATTTTGATAAAGAAGAGCAGAACAGAAAGTTTTCCATCAGCACCTCCATGGCTCCGATCATCTGGAACGGCGTGAAGATCAACGTTCTGGATACTCCCGGCTACTTTGATTTCGTGGGAGAGGTAGAGGAAGCCGTCGCTGCCGCGGATGCCGCCATCATCGTCGTGAACGGCAAGAGCGGCGTGGAAGTCGGTGTCCAGAAGGCATGGAATCTCTGCGAGAAGTATAAGCTTCCCCGCTTCTTCTTTGTTTCCAATATGGATTTTGAGCATACTTCCTATACAGGTGTTCTTGAGACCCTCACCGAGCTTTACGGAAAGAAAGTCGCGCCCCTGTTCCTTCCGATGAAGGAGAATGACAAGTTCACGGGTTATGTGGACGTAGTGCGCCAGAAGGCTTTCCGCTATCAGGACAAGCAGAAGAAGGCGGAATGCCCGGTTCCGGCTGATCTGCAGGATGAGATGGAGAATTACCGCGCGTCCATGATCGAGACGGTCGCCGAGACCAGCGAAGAGATGATGGAGCGTTATTTTGAGGGAGAAGAGTTCTCGGACGACGAGATCATCTCCGCGCTGAAGGAGAATGTCACCGCCTGCGATATGGTTCCGGTTACCATGGGATCCTCGATCAACCTGCAGGGCGTCCTGATCCTTCTGGACGATATCGTAAGCTATTTCCCGAGCCCGGCAGGCCGTAAGATCGCGGGCGTGAACCTGAAGAACGACGAGCCGTTCAACGCGGATTACGATCCGTCCAAGCCGAAGAGCGCATTTATCTGGAAGACCATCGTTGACCCGTTCATCGGTAAATATTCCATGATCAAGGTCTGCTCCGGATCCCTCAAGGGCGACGACATGCTTTATGATTCCGAGCAGCAGTCCGAGTTCCGCGCAGGCAAGCTCTATGTCTTCGAAGGCAGCAAGCCGCAGGAAGTTCCCGAGCTGAAGGCCGGCGATATCGGCGCCATCGGCAAGCTGGATGCCGACACCAGGGACAGCATCTCCACGAAGGCGAATCCGGTGCAGTATCCGAAGTTTGACGTTTCCACTCCTTATACCTATAAGAAGTACGCGGCGAAGAACAAGGGAGATCTGGACAAGGTGGCACAGGCTCTGGCGAAGATCGCCCAGGAAGACCTGACCATGAAGACCGTCAATGACGCCGGGAATCATCAGACCCTGCTTTACGGCATGGGCGACCAGCATCTTGATATCATCATCAGCAAGCTGATGACGAAGTATAAGGTGGAAGCCATTCTCGACAAGCCGGCCGTTGCGTTCCGCGAGACCATCCGCAAGACCAGCGACGTGGATTCCAAGTATAAGAAGCAGTCCGGCGGCCACGGCCAGTACGGACATGTCAAGATGAAGTTCGAGCCCTCCGGAGATCTGGAGACCCCTTATGTATTCGAGCAGATCGTCGTCGGCGGCGCTGTTCCGAAGAACTTCTTCCCGGCAGTTGAAAAGGGAATCGCCGAATCTGTCGGAGAAGGCCCGATGGCCGGATATCCGGTTGTGGGCGTCAAGGCCATTCTCTATGACGGATCCTATCATCCGGTAGACTCCTCCGAGCAGGCATTCAAGACAGCCTCCAGCATGGCCTTCAAGAAGGGCTTCATGGATGCGGGCCCGGTTCTGCTTGAGCCGATCGTATCCCTGAAGGTTACCGTTCCGGATAAGTATACCGGCGACGTCATGGGCGACCTGAACAAGAGACGCGGCCGCGTGCTCGGCATGAACCCGGATCACAAGGGCAACACGATCATCGACGCGGACGTTCCGCAGAGCGAACTGTACGGCTACTGCACGACGCTGCGCTCCATGACCGGCGGAAGCGGAGATTTCGCTTACGAGTTCGCCCGCTATGAGCAGGCACCGGCTGATGTTCAGGAGAAAGAGATCGAGGCGCGCGCCAAAGAGAACGAGTGATTCCGTTTTCATTGACGTGTATCGCAGTTTCAGCGAGATTTCGCCGAAATCTGAAGAAGTTTTTCTTTTAAATCAGAAAGACCTGTGCTATAATACCTCGTGGGTTTTCGGAAGCTGTCAGTTCCGGGAACAAGAATCTTGTTTATGACCGAAGGAGGCCGTTATATGAAGCACATTAAGACCCTGAATACCAGACCTTTGCAGGATTCCATGAAGAAGGGCGGATGCGGCGAGTGCCAGACATCCTGCCAGTCCGCATGCAAGACCAGCTGCACGGTTGGAAACCAGACTTGCGAGCAGAACAAGTAAGAAGCAGAAGAATCGGATTTGTGAACTTCTGAACAGGTTAAAGGTTGTTAATGACAGGCTGTCGCAGAATATGCACCTGCGACAGCCTGTTCTGTGGTACACAGCACAAGGTCCGGCGGGATCCCATTCCCGGCGGAAGAGGGGGATATTGTTTGATTCACCGGTATTCGCTGAATGACTATAATATCGTCCTGGATGTGGACAGCGGAAGCGTCCATGTCGTGGATGATCTGGTTTATGAACTGATCGGGCTTATCGACGGGGACAGGAATCTGTCGGATGAAGCCGCTGTCTTGCATTTTTCCGGAAGATACGAAGAGGAAGAGGTAAAGGACGCTCTGGAGGAGGTCCGCGCTCTTGAGAAGTCCGGCCAGCTTTTCGCGGAGGACATCTACAAAAACGCGGTTCTGGATTTCAAGGCGCGCAAAACGGTGGTCAAGGCGCTCTGCCTGCATATCGCCCACGACTGCAACCTCGCCTGCAGGTACTGCTTCGCCGAAGAAGGCGAATACCATGGCCGAAGGGCGCTCATGAGCTATGAGGTCGGAAGGAAGGCACTGGATTTTCTGGTGGAGAATTCCGGAAACCGCAGGAATCTCGAAGTGGACTTTTTCGGCGGGGAACCCCTCATGAATTTTGAGGTCGTCAAGCAGCTGGTCGCCTACGGCCGGGAGCTTGAAAAGAGCCATGACAAGCATTTCCGTTTTACCATCACGACCAACGGCGTGCTTCTGAACGATGAGATCATGGATTTCTGCAACCGGGAGATGGACAACGTCGTCATGAGCCTGGACGGCCGCAGGGAAGTGCATGACCGTATGCGTCCTTTCCGGAACGGAAAAGGGAGCTATGACTTGGTCGTGCCAAAGTTCCAGAAGTTTGCGGCACTCAGAAAAGCCCTGGGAAAACAGTATTACATCCGCGGCACATTTACCCACTATAATCTTGATTTCGCGGCGGACGTTCTGCATTTCGCGGATCTTGGATTTGACCAGCTCTCCATGGAGCCGGTCGTGGCGCCGGCGGACGCAGATTACGCGATCCGCCCGGAAGATCTGCCGAAGATCCGGGAACAGTATGAGATCCTGGCCCGGGAGATGCTCCGCAGGAAAGCGGAGAGCAGAGGATTTACCTTCTTCCATTTCATGATCGATCTGACCGGAGGCCCCTGCGTATACAAGAGGCTGAGCGGCTGCGGAAGCGGAACGGAATATCTGGCCGTTACCCCCTGGGGAGACCTGTATCCCTGCCATCAGTTTGTGGGGAATGAGGACTTCCTGCTGGGCAGCGTGGAAGAAGGGATCAGACGCAGCGATATCACGGACCTTTTCAAATGCTGCAACGTTTACGCAAAATCCGAATGCAGAAACTGCTTCGCACGCTACTACTGCAGCGGCGGCTGCGCGGCGAATTCCTATAATTTCCACGGGCGCATCGATGACGTCTATGAGATCGGCTGCGAGCTGGAGAGAAAGAGAGTGGAGTGCGCGATCATGATGAAGGCCGCCGAGGCTGACATGGGAGTTGACGCGGGGCAGGAGCAGGCTGCGGATCCGGATACGGCAGTGATCTGCTGATTGATGTGGGGAGGGCCGTAAATCGTAACGATTCCGGCACTGCCGGTGTGTGTCAGGGGCATATGCTGATTCAGGCAGGCCGTACCGCATTCATACAGAAACTGTCATGCATTTTAAAAGACTGCCGCGGGAGATATCCGCGGAGGCGGATCTGAAAAAATGCATGTGGTGGTATAAAGAAACCAGAAAAAAGAGGAGTGATACCAATGAGCAAGAAAAGAGCAAAACTGACCATGGTCATCATGGCCGCACTGCTTGCTGTGCTTCTGTTTACAGCCTTCAAAGGCTGGGACAAAGCCGGTACAGGTTCCGTGAAGAACATCAAACTCGGCCTGGACCTGTCCGGAGGCGTATCCATCACTTATCAGACCGTGGATGAGAATCCTTCTGCGGAAGATATGGCGGATACGATCTATAAGCTGCAGCAGCGTGTTGACAACTACTCGACGGAAGCATCGGTCTATCAGGAAGGAAGCAACCGGATCAATATCGAGATCCCGGGCGTATCCAACGCGGACGAAATCCTGGCAGAGCTGGGCAAACCCGGTTCCCTGGTCTTCCAGCTGGCTGACGGAAGCGAAGTCCTTAACGGTTCCCATGTTGTATCCGCTGAGGCTGCGTCCCAGAGAGACCAGATGAACAATTCGGAATACATCGTGCAGCTCGAGTTTGACAAGGAAGGTGCGAAAGCCTTCGCGGACGCCACCACCGCCAACGTCGGAAGACAGATTTCGATCGTATATGACGGCGAGGTTGTCAGCGCACCGCGCGTAAACGAACCGATCACTGACGGAAAATGCGTAATTTCCGGTAATTTCACCATCGAGTCCGCTCAGGAACTTGCTTCTTTCATCCGAATCGGTTCTCTTTCCCTTGAACTGGAAGAGATCCGTTCGAATGTCGTCGGCGCACAGCTTGGTGAGCAGGCTCTCTCCAGCGCTATGAAGGCCGGAATCGTTGGCATCATCCTTGTTATCATTATCATGATCATCGCCTATCAGGTTCCCGGCATCATCGCGGGCTTTGCCCTTCTGATCTATGCCGCCATGGATCTGGTGGCCATCAACGCTTTCGACATGACTCTGACTCTGCCGGGAATCGCCGGCGTCATCCTGTCAATCGGTATGGCTGTCGATGCGAACGTCATTATCTACGCCCGCATCCGTGAGGAGATCGCTTCCGGCAAGTCCGTCAGGTCCGCGATTGACATCGGTTTCAAGAAGGCCCTTTCGGCCATTATCGACGGCAACGTGACAACCCTGATCGCCTGCTTCGTCCTGAATCTGATGGCGACCGGTTCTGTAAAAGGCTTTGCGCAGTCTCTTGCGCTTGGTGTTGCCCTGTCCATGTTTACAGCCCTGGTCATCTCCAGGCTGCTTGTAAATGCGGCATATGCGCTGGGTCTGTCGGATGAGAAGTATTTCGGAAAAGCGATCCACTTTAACCTGCTTCCGATTATCGAAAAGAGGAAGGTCTTTTTTGCCATCGCCCTCTGCGCGGTTCTGTCCGGTCCGCTTTTCTGCATCATCAACAGGACGGCAGGAAATGGTGCCCTGAATCTCTCCATGGAGTTCAGAGGCGGTACCTCCACAGACGTCACCTTCGTCGACGGGTACAGCATCGATGAGATCGACGCGAAGATCAAGCCTGTTATCCAGGGTGTCATCAATGACGCTGAGATCCAGGCACAGAAGGTCGCCGGCGGCAATGAGATCATCTTCAAGACCCGCCAGCTGAGCGTTGAAGAGCGCCAGCAGCTTGTCGACACGCTCGATGAGAACTTCACCATCGCCACCTATACGGACAGCGACGGAAATGAAGAAAGATCCATCAACTTCGAGACGATCTCCTCGACCATCTCCAATGAGATGAGACGCGCGGCCGTCATCGCGGTTATCATTGCGGTAATCTGCATGCTGGTTTATATCTGGTTCCGTTTCTCGGATATCCGTTTCGCGTCTGCTGCAGTGCTTGCCCTGATTCATGACTTTCTGGTCGTATTGGCGACTTT
>ODAI014578897.1_pt1 | contig 12980 bp, 10 predicted proteins | sample 1539321 | NCBI WGS metagenome assembly ODAI01 (sample SAMN02144231, study PRJEB22623) | gut metagenome | biome: sheep rumen | host: Ovis aries | place: New Zealand | reverse complement strand
GCCTTCATCAGATCCTGATATCCGAAAAAGCCGATGCCGCTCGTATCCATCAGCACGATCTTGTCCTTTGCGCCGGCGACGGAAACGCGATCCTGCGACGGCATGTAGTACAGCTCGCCTTCGACTTCGCCGCTGCCGCAGCAGAAAAAGCCCTTCGCGGGGATCTCTTTGCCGTCCGCAAACACGTGCGTTTCTTCGATTTCCGCCATCGGAACGGGGAACGCCTCGATGCGCGCGGCCGCGCCCAACGCTTCACAGCGCGCTTTCAGGTATTCGGCGACCCGAAGCTCCTCGGGCGTGCCGCTGCGATGCACAAAATCGGTGTCCGTGAAAATCTGTTTCAAAGCTTTTGTGTTCATAGGGACCTCCTTTTCCGTTCTGTTTTCATGATAGCACAAATACGCACGCAGCACAATGCGCCGAACGAAAAAAGGACCCGGAGGTCCTCAGCCGTTGAGCAGATAGGAAGCGAGGTTCAGATAACCCGCGAAGCAAAGCCAGAGCAGATACGGGATCTGCAGATATCCGGCCGATTTTCGCACGCGGTAAAACGATACCGTCATCCAAACCGCCGCGCCGAGCATGCCGAGCAGGACAAAGAAAGCGGCAAGGCGCAGTTTCCATACAAAGAAGAGCGGCGACCAGATGAAGTTCAGCGCAAGCTGCGCGAAAAACGGCACGAGCGCGTCCTTCCGTCCGCGCGGTTCGGCGTTTTGCACAAGCCCCGCGCCGATCCCCATCAAAAGATACAGGATCGCCCACGCAAGCGAAAACGCCCATCCGGGCGGCTGCAGCGCGGGCTGGGGAAGGAGTTCGTTTTCCTTCATGCCGTTCATCGACAAAAGTGCGGAAAGCCCGCCGACCGCAAGCGGGAGCAGCGCCCAGAGGAGATAAGAGAGACGGATACTGTTCTTCGTTTTCATACGCATAGTGTATGATCAGAACGGCGGTTTATGCAAGATTTACAATTCGAATACAACTTATTCGCAAAACAGACACATCTTTTTCTTATAAATAAATCAGCAAACGAACGTGAGGTTTTTATGAAACGATGGATCGCAGTGCTGTTTGCGCTGCTGTTCTGCGCATGCAGCGCGTCGCCGCAGCCGGAGGCGCAGATCGCTGCGCCGGAGCCGACGGTCACGCCCGTGCCGACCGACACGCCGACGCCGGTCCCGACCGACACGCCGACGCCTGCGCCGACCGCCACGCCGTCCCCGTCGCCGACGCCTTCCGGGCTGTGCGGCGGCAGATTCCCGGACCGGTTCTCCGATACGCCGGAGCTCACAGAGACCGGATACCGCAGCAGCGGCGTCGGGATCGAGGTCAGGCGCTGCGTCGAGCCGGAGCGGTATGCCGGGTTTAACGTGATCTACTACGTTGCGGACATCTATGTGCAGGATGTCACATCGATCCGCACGGCACCGGCATTTGAGAGCTTCAAAAACGGGTATGAGCGCACCCCGGCCGAGATCGCCGAGAGCGTGAACGCGCTGCTCGCAATGACCGGCGATACCTACGTGAACCTGAGCAGCTGTATTCTGGTGCGAAACGGCGAAACGTATCGCGACAAGCTGACGCCGGCGATGGATCTGTGCGTTCTGTATCGCGACGGACGGATGGAGACCAAAAAGTGGGGCACCTATTCGGTGAAGGACATCCTCGACGCCGATCCGTGGCAGGTCTGGAGCTTCGGTCCCGCTCTGCTCGATGAAAACGGCGAGCCGATGACGATCTATCACCGCCTTGCATATCCGAATCCGCGCGCGGCGATCGGGTACTTCGAGCCGGGGCATTACTGTTTTGTGGTCGTGGACGGCAGAGGGGAATCGTTCGGCATCTCGCTCAACAATCTGAGCATTCTGATGCACGACCTCGGCTGCGTCGCAGCGTACAACCTCGACGGCGGCGCGTCGGCGCAGATGTACTGGAACGGCGCGATCGTCAACACGCCGAGCAACACAAACCGCGCGGTCAGCGACATCATCTATCTGCTCGCAGAGGAATAAACGGAACAAAAGAAGGACCGCTGTATGAACAGCGGTCCGTATTGTTTTTGGCTTATCCGAGCACGGCGCTGGTCTGCGAACCGAGCGTCAGCATCGTGCCGGACAGCGTCGCATCTTCAACGCCGATCGCGGCGCGCAGCACGGAGAAGTCGCCGAACTGCGAAATGTCGACCGTCTGCGCAGAGCCGCCGGGATTGTGCAGCACGAGCACGGTCGTGCCGTTGTAGGTTGAGACGAATCCGCCGACCTTGCTGCCGTCGACGGAGACGGAACGGTATTCGCCGCGCGCGATCGCGGGGTTCGCCTTGCGGATCATGATCAGCTTTTTATAGTAGGTGTAGAGGCTGTCCTTGTCGGTTTTCTGCACGCTTACACCGTTTTGGATCTGATTGCTTGCGGAATAGGTCGTTCCGACCGGATCCTGCACCGTGTCGTCGTCTCCCCACAGCATGGCAAGACGGCGGTTGGCATCCGTGTTCGCACCGCCGCGCGAGCCGCGCAGACCGATCTCCTCACCGTAGTAAATGAACGGCGAGCCGGGACCGAGCAGATACAGGTTCGCGGCCATCTGCATGTGCCCGTTCGCGGTGGTCAGATAGCCCGCGGCGCGATCCGTGTCGTGGTTTGCGATGAACGGAACGAACATCGCATCCGGATTCGTGTCTGCGATCGTGTCAAGATACTGCTCGACATACTTGGTGAACTTGCCTGCACTGCCCGCCTTGGCGGTGTCGGCGATCAGCCCTTCCGCCTGCGAGGTCGTGAAGTCAAAGCAGTTCGTCGCCGGATAGTAGCGGTCCGTGATGCCGTCGCCGTCCCAGACCTCCGCGACCGTGTACATCGAGGGGTATTCCTTGCGCAGCGTGCCGAGATATTCCGTCCAGAACGCGACGTTGGAATCATGCTCGCCGAAATACGGATACTTTGCCGCGTCGAAGCGGAAGCCGTCGACGCCGCGCCCGAGATAATACCGCGCGATCTCTAAAAGCTTCTCACGCACGGCAGGGGTGTCGAAGTTCAGTTCCGGCATGTCGGTCGAGAAATTGCATTCAAAGTAGATGTTCGTGCCGGACAGTGCGGCAAAGCTGCGTCCCGCAGGCGCGGTCTCGCCCTGTGTATAATAGGAATAGAAATCGTAGTACGGATCGGACGGGTTTTCCTGACGGTGCGCGATCGTGAACTTTGAAAACCACTCGTTGCTTCGCGACGTGTGATTGATCGGCAGGTCGAGGATCAGCTTGACGTCGCGTTCGTGGCAGAGCGCGATCAGCGCGTCGAGATCCTCCTGCGTGCCGAAGGCGGGGTCGATCGTATAGTAATCGGAAACGTCGTATTTGTGATAGGAGCGCGAGGTGAAGATCGGCGTCAGCCAGATTCCCTCGACGCCGAGCGACTTTCCGGAGTTCGGATCGCCGTCGTTCAGATAGTCCATCCGGTTGATGATGCCCTGCAGATCGCCCGTGCCGTCGCCGTTCGAGTCGGAGAACGAACCGACGAAGATCTCATAGAACACGCGCGCGTTGTCGGGCGCGGGCGCGTCGCAGGCGAGCAGCGGATCCTGTATCGCATATTCCGAACCGGATGCCTTCGAACCGCCGCAGCCGAACGAACCGAGCAGCAGCGCAAGGATCAGACACGCCGCAAAAAGCGTGCGAATCGCTTTCATATCACAAATCCTCCTGTCGGGTACATCTTTGTATCATCGTATATTTTTTCACGGGATTTGTCAAGGATACGCTTTTCTTTCCCGCGTGTTTATGCTATACTGCCGTATATGGAACGAATCGAATTATACCGAAAAGAAGCGAAAGAAACCGCGCAGATGCGCGCCGCGCGCACGCGAAACTGCATGATCGCGATCGCCGCTGCGGGGCTGATCGTCTGCGTCGTGTTGTGCGCATTCGTCACGCGCAAAAACGAGGGCGTGATGCTGCCGGTAACGATCGGCGCGTCGGTGCTGACCGGCTGGACGGTGATCTTTCTCTCGCATGCGGTTTACGACGAAGCGAAAGCGACGGTCCGCCATATGCAGGCGATGGAGGAGGGCGAGCGCGAAACGCAGGAAGGCCGCTTTGAAAAAACGGCGGACTTCTATCGCATCCGCCGCGGCGTATCGGTGCGCCGCGTGCGTGCGCACATCGGGGAACGCGACATGACGCTGAACGTTGCCGAGGCGCTTTCCAAACAGCTTCCGGACGCGTTTACGGGAACGGTCGAGACGGTGCACGGATTCATCGTCGCTTACGAGGTGCATGCCGATGATTAAGAGCGTTCTTCGAAACTGGTATCGATATGTGCTGTGGACGCTGATCAGCGCGGTGTTCTGGTCGTGGATCTTCACGCTGCTGTTCTCCGCACCGGTCAAAAAGAAGGTCGTGCTGTATGCGGATCTGCCGTCGATCGACGACAGAGGACTGTCGATCGCGCTCGAGGAGGATCTGCCGGAGGGCATCCGGCGTGTGCCGACCAACTGCTTCGAGGATCTGATGTTCGATCAGAACGCGGTGCTGCACGGTGATCTGTATCTGATCCCGGAGTCGCATGCGGAAACGTATCTTGACTCGTTTGCGCCGATCGATCCCGCGGATTTTCCGGACGCTTCGTTTTACGAATCGGACGGCGAGGCGTACGGGATCCTGGTATATGACGAATCGACGGGGCTGAAGATCGCGGGCAAGTATGTATACTATCTGCCGGGCGAGCGCTGCTGGCTGTTTTTCAATCGCGATTCCGTTCATCTCGGGACGGGCGATCGCGCCGCGGACGATGCGGCGATCACGGTCGCGCAGCATTTTCTGAATTTGCCGTAAGGGGGAACTATGAAAAAGAGGTGGATCATCTTGCTGCTTGTGTCGGCAATGGCTTTGGGCTGCGTGGGAAAAACGATCGAGGTCGAAAACGTGATTCCGACGGAGAAGATCGCGGACAGCACGTTATACGTGAAAAAGGTCGAGAACCTGCCGGACGGGTTTATTATGGGTATGGACGCGTCATCCGTCATCGCCGAGGAACAGAGCGGCGTGAAGTATTATAACTTTGCGGGTGAGGAGCAGGACGTGTTCAAAACGCTCGCGGAAAGCGGCGTGACGCACATTCGCGTGCGCGTGTGGAATCATCCGTATGATGCGAACGGCAACGGTTACGGCGGCGGCAACAATGACGTCGAGAAGGCGATCGCGATCGGCGAACGCGCTACGAAGTACGGCATGCAGCTGATCGTGGACTTCCATTATTCCGACTTCTGGGCGGATCCCGGCAAGCAGATGGTCCCGCTCGCATGGAAGGATATGGATATCTCCGAAAAGGCGGACGCGCTGTACAAGTTCACAAAGGATTCGCTGAAGCAGATGAAGAAGGCGGGCGTTGCGGTCGGCATGGTGCAGCTCGGCAACGAAACGAACACATCGATGTGCGGCGAAACGTATTGGGAGCGGATCATCAAGCTGATGGCGTCCGGCTCGAAGGCGGTGCGCGAAACGTATCCGAACGCGCTCGTGGCGGTGCACTTTGCGAACCCGGAACGCGCCGGCGCATACGACGGCTGCGCGGAGAAGCTTGAGGCGTTCGGGCTCGACTATGACGTGTTCGCGTCCTCGTACTATCCGTACTGGCACGGCACGCTCGAAAACCTTGCGAACGTGCTGAACGGTATCGCCGAACGGTACGGCAAAAAGGTCATGGTCATGGAAACCTCATATGCCTATACCGGCGCGGATTCCGACTTTTCCGGCAACACGATCTCCGATGAGACGGGCAACATCGTCAAGGATTACCCGTTCACCGTGCAGGGACAGGCAAACAGCGTGCGCAGCGTCATCGATACGGTGGCGCACGTAAAGAACGGGATCGGCGTCTGCTACTGGGAAGGCACCTGGATCACGGTCGGCACGAATTCGTGGGAGGAAAACCACGAAAAGTGGGAGACCTGCGGTTCGGGCTGGGCGTCGAGCTACGGCGGCAGCTACGATCCGGACGACGCGGGTAAGTATTACGGCGGCTGCGCGGGCGACAATCAGGCGATGTTCGATTCGCAGGGCAAGCCGCTTGAATCGCTGAAGGTCTTCAACCTCGTGCGCTACGGCAACGAGATCGAGCCGAAGCCCGACGCGATCGCGGAAACGGTGCTGGCATTCGATCTGAAGGGCACGATCGAACTGCCCGAAACGGTCGACGCGGTGATGACGAGTAACGAGCTGAAGCCGGTGCCGGTCGAATGGAATGTGACCGAGGCGGATCTCGACGCCATGTACCGGGGCGGCGTGCACACGTATGAGATCACGGGAACGGCGGAGGGACTGTCGGCGCGCGCGATCGTTTCGATGGTCAAGTTCAATTATCTCAAGAATGCCGGTTTCGAGGACGGCGTGCTCGAACCGTGGCAGACGGAGGACCGCGGCGGCGCCGATCAGTTGTACGTCGAGGATAAGGTCACCGATTCGCAAAACGGCACATACCACATGCATTTCTGGAGCGCAAAGCAGGGGTCGGTCGATTTCTCGCTGACGCAGCAGGTGACCGATCTGCCCGAGGGCGTCTACCGGTTCACGATCTCGGTCATGGGCGGTGACGGCGGCGAAACGGAGATCTTCTGCTTCGCGCTGGTCGACGGCGTCGAAGCCGGGCGCACGCCGATGAAGATCACATCCTACGGAAACTGGGATACGCAGTCGGTTTCGGGGATCGAGGTCAAGGCGGGACAGACCGTGACGGTCGGCATTTCCGTGCGCTGCGAAGGCGCTGGAAACGGTGCATGGGGCAAGATCGACGACGGAATGCTGAACGCAGAGGACTGAAAAAACAGCGGCATTTTTATGCATGCAGAAGGCTTTTTAAGGATAAATTCATTGACAATATGCAACGATTTGTGTATATTGTAGGTGCACCATGAAACCGTGGAAGAATGCCCTTTTGCGGTATCGTGATGGGAAATCTTTTCATAAAAGGTATCAAACATACCGAAATTGAACAGGAGGAAGAAAAATGAAAAGAACACTGGCAATCATGCTCGCGCTCGTGATGGTTCTTGCGATGTTCGCCTGCACGGGCAGCAAGAAGCCGGAAGCCAGCCAGGAACTGGCGGGCGAGTACTCCATCCTCGTATGGACCGGTGAAGCGGCAGTCGATCTGACCAAGCAGCAGATCGAGAATTTCAACAACACGAACGAATACGGCATCAAGTTCGTCGCAACGGTCAACCCGGTATCGGAAGCGACCTCTGCGGACCAGATGCTGCAGGATGTCTCTGCAGGCGCTGACCTGTACTGCTTTGCGCAGGACCAGTTCGCTCGCCTCGTACAGGGCGGCGCGCTGAACAAGCTCGGCACCGAATCTGCGAACGTCGTCAAGGCGGCGAACGATCCGGTCGTTGTTGCAGCTGCAACTGCCGGCGATACGATGTATGCGTACCCGATGACCTCGGATAACGGCTACTTCATGTACTATGACAAGACCGTCATCCCCGAGGAAGACGTTGACTCTCTTGAGAAGCTGATCGCGGACTGCGAAGCAGCAAACAAGTACTTTGCGTTCGAGACCAACACCTCCGCATGGTACCTCGCATCCTGGTTCTTTGCAACCGGCTGCACCTCCGAGTGGACGACCGATGACGCGGGCAAGTTCATCTCCGTCAAGGATACGTTCGACAGCCCCGAAGGCCTCATCGCGGTCAAGGGCATGAAGAAGCTGGTCGACTCTCCGTTCGCACTGTCTTCTTCTTCCGCAGGTGAATTTGCTTCCGGCGCAGCGATCGTCGTGACCGGCACCTGGGCATACGAAGAGATCCTCGGTTACCTCGGCGACAACATGGGCGTTACCGACCTGCCTTCCTTCGAAGTGGACGGCAAGGAATACCACCTCGGTTCCTTCAACGGCTGCAAGCTGATGGGTGTTAAGCCGCAGGACGATGCACACCGTCTTGCAGCGCTGCATCTGCTCGCGCAGTACCTCACCGACGAAGATCGCCAGATGGAGCGCTTCGATGCACTCTCCTGGGGTCCGTCCAACCTGAATGCGCAGAAGTCCGACAAGGTCCAGTCGAACCCGGGTCTTGCGGCACTGCTCAAGCAGAACGAGTACGCCATCCCGCAGGGCCAGATCCACGGTTCCTGGTGGGATATCGCGAAGGTTATCGCGGATGACGTCAAGGCAGCGACCGACGAGGCAGGTCTGCAGGCGGCACTCGACAACTACTACGGCAAGATCAACGCGCTGTTCAACATGAGCGAAGACGAGCTGAATGCATGGTCCGCGATCGGTGCGATCGGCGGCACCAACTGGGACACCGACTTTGCGATGACCAAGGTTGAAGAAGGCGTCTTCGAAACCGAGGCAATGGAACTGCATGCGGGCGAAGAATTCAAAGTTCGTCAGGGCGCAAGCTGGGATGTCAACTACGGTAAGGACGGCGTCGCAGGCGGCGACAACTGCGTGGTTGAAGCAGACGGCACCTACAGAATCCACTTTGAAGAAGCGACCGGCCTGATCACGCTGGTTCCCGCAGAATAATCAAACCAGAGCGTATCCGGGCTTTGGCTGACATTTGAATCGAATCCGGCCGGAGTCAATTTCGTTGACTCCGGCCGCTTTTATTGAGAGGGAGGTGCAATGATAAGTGAGAAAACATAGTTTGGCACCTGCGATTCTGCTGATGGTGTTGGGCGCGCTCTGTCCGGCAGTTGCGCTGCTTTTGCGGTTGACCGTAACGCAGAGCACGGACAGCCTCGGCGTGAAGCTGACAGGCTTTCTGCAGATCGTTGTCCTGGTGATAGGGGTGCTCCTCGTCGTGTTCGGCGTGATCAACCTGGTTCGCACGATCGTGCGCAACGGCAGGATCGTTCGTCAGGCACAGGAAGAACAGGCAGAACTGCACAGGATCGGCCTTTGCAGAGAACTCAGCGACGCGGAGTTTTTGCAGCTCGATAAGGGCGAGAAGGCGGTCAATAAGTTCGTACGCGGCCTTGTGCGGATCCCGGTCGGGACCTGGAACGGCATCAAGAAGATCGGTCTGTTCTTCAAGAATGCGGCGCTCGGCATTGTGAACGAATGCAAAGATATCTGGAAAACATTCGTCGAAGGCGACTGGAAGACCAAGGTGTCCTTCCTGGTCATGGGCTTCGGCAACATTGCGCGCGGACAGGTGCTTCGCGGCATTCTGTTCCTGCTCCTTGAGGTCGTCTTCATCGGTTACATGATCCTGATGGGCGGCTACTATCTTTCGATGCTTCCGTCGCTCGGCAAGATCGGTCCGCACAGCGAGATGAAGCTTGTTCCGGGTGTCGGCGAGATCGAAACGACGGTCAAAGGCGACAACTCCTTTAAGATCCTGCTGTACGGCGTTTTGACGATCTTCTTCATCATCGCGGTCATTTATACGTGGCGCGTCAACGTGAAGCAGAACAAGACGGCGGAAATGATCCTCAAGAGCGGCAAGAAGCTCAAGAGCGGCAAGGACGACCTGCGTTCGATGGTGGACGATCAGTTCCACAAGACGCTGATGGCGCTGCCGACGCTGGGTATTCTGATCTTCACGGTCATGCCGATCGTGTTCATGATCCTTGTCGCGTTTACCAACTACAGCTCGATCAACGACGGTTATGAAACCAAGCTGTTCACATGGGTCGGTTTTGAAAACTTCAAGACCATCTTCTCGTGGGACGTCGGCGGCGTCAACTATGCGGCAACGTTCGGCGAGATCCTGCTCTGGACGCTGATCTGGGCGTTCTTCGCGACGTTCACAAACTACTTCCTCGGAATCGCCGTCGCAATGCTGATCAATAAGAAGGGGATCCATCTCAAGAAGGTCTGGAGAACCATCCTCATCATGACGATTGCGATCCCGCAGTTCATTTCTCTGCTGTATGTGTCGAAGATGTTCACGCTGAACGGCTTGTTCAACGGCTTTTTGATCGATCTCGGGATCATACAGCCGGCAAACGCGATCGACTTCTGGGGCACGCCGACGCTGGCGCGCATCATGGTCATCATCATCAATATCTGGATCGGCATCCCGTATCTGATGCTGATCGCAACCGGTATTCTGATGAACATTCCGGCGGACCTGTATGAATCCGCGAAGATCGACGGCGCAAGCGGCTGGAAGCAGTTTTCGAAGATCACGCTCCCGTACATGCTGTTCATCACGGGTCCGTACCTTCTGACGAGCTTCACCGGGAACATGAACAACTTCAACGTCATTTACCTCCTGACGGGCGGCGGTCCGACCAACGCACTGCGTTCCGGCGCGGCGGGCAACGTCGGCCATACCGACCTGTTGATCACCTGGTTGTTCAAGATCACCACGAGCGGCAGCGACCCGACGTACGGCGCACGGTACTATCTCGCTTCCGTCATCGGTATCCTCGTGTTCATCGTGGTCGCAATCATCAGTCTGATCGTGTACGGCTTACTGCCCTCGGTCAAGAATGAGGAGGACTTCCAATAATGAGCAAACAGCAAAACTCCATGAAGCAGCACATGGGTATGAAAGCTGCATCCCGGATCAGCAATACGGTGGTCTATATCATCCTGGTTGCCATGAGCGTGATCTGGCTGATCCCGTTCGTTTGCATCGTGATCCAGTCCTTCCGTATCAACCCCACCGGCATGACGCGCTACCTGCTCGTCAACCCGGAAGCGGCATTGAAGCCCGGTCTGGAGATCAGATTCGGTTTCGACAACTACGTCCGGCTCTGGAACTCCGACTTCCCGAGATGGTATCTCAACACGTTCATCATCGCACTCGTCGTCGCGGTGGTGCAGACGGTCATCGTGCTGTGCATGTCGTACACGCTCTCGCGTTTCCGCTTCAAACTGCGTAAGCCGATGATGCAGTTCATGCTGATCCTCGGCATGTTCCCCGGCATGCTCTCCATGATCATCCTGTATCAGGTATTGAAAGACCTCGGTCTCGCGTTGGAGAACGCCGTTCCCGGCCTGATCCTCGTATACGTGGCATCGTCCGGCATGGGCTATTACGTATCGAAGGGCTTCTTCGATACGATCCCGAAATCGCTGGACGAGGCAGCGCGCATCGACGGCGCAACGAGAGCGCAGGTGCTCTTCAAGATCATCCTGCCCCTTGCAAAACCGATCGTCATCTATACGATCCTGACCGCATTCATGGGCCCTTGGGGCGACTTCGTATTTGCCCGTTACATCAGCAACGGCCGTATCGCAGCATATAACGTAGCGGTCGGCTTGCAGTCCTGGCTGGCAACCGATACGATGACCGGCCAGAACTATACCATGTTCTGCGCAGGCGGCGTCATCGTTGCGGTCCCGGTCGTAATCCTGTTCATGTGCCTGCAGCGGTACTATGTGGAAGGCGTCACGGGCGGCGCGGTCAAGGGTTAAGCCCGAACTCTAACGTGAAAAAAAGGAGTTTAATGATATGGCAAGTGTAAAGCTGACAAACGTAAAAAAGGTTTACGATAACAATGTCGTTGCCGTACACGACTTCAACCTTGATATCAAGGACAAGGAGTTCGTCGTGTTCGTCGGTCCGTCCGGCTGCGGCAAATCCACCACGCTCCGCATGGTCGCGGGTCTCGAAGAGATCAGCGACGGTACGGTCGAGATCGACGGCGAGGTCGTCAACGACCTGCAGCCCAAAGACCGCAACATCGCGATGGTCTTCCAGAACTACGCGCTGTATCCGCACATGACGGTTTACGACAACATCGCGTTCTCCCTGCGCCTCAAGAAGGTCCCGGAAGACGTGATCTACGCAAAGGTCACCAACGCGGCGGAGATCCTCGGCATCACCGAGTATCTGATGAGAAAGCCCCGCGCTCTGTCCGGCGGACAGCGCCAGCGTGTCGCGATCGGCCGTGCAATGGTCCGCGACTCCAAGGTCTTTTTGATGGACGAGCCGCTTTCGAACCTCGACGCAAAGCTCAGAAACCAGATGCGCGCCGAGATCATCCTGCTCCGTCAGAAACTGGATACCACGTTCATCTACGTCACGCATGACCAGACCGAGGCGATGACCCTGGGCGATCGCATCGTCATCATGAAGGACGGCTACATCATGCAGGTCGGCACGCCGACCGAGGTGTTCGAGATGCCGCACAACCTGTTCGTTGCGGAATTTATCGGCGCACCGAAGATGAACGTCGTCCGGACGAACCTCATCAAAGAGGGCGGCAAGTACTTCGTTACGCCGTGCGGCGCGAAGATCGAAGTCACCGGCGAGAAGGCAAACCTGCTTGCGGATAAAGGCATTGACAGCCGTGAGATCCTGCTCGGCGCACGTCCGGAGCACATCGTGCTTGCGGATGAGAACGATCCGGGCGCGATGGCCTGCACGCTGGAGGTCAACGAAATGATGGGCAGCGAGCTGCATCTGCACGTATACACCGAAGACGGCACGCGCTGGATCGTTCGTATCCCGACGATCGACCTCTCGACCGAACAGCGCAAAGCGCTGGTTGCGGGCGCGAAGCTTTATATCACCTTCGAAGGCAAGGCGATGCATTTCTTCGATCCCGAGACCGAGAAGAACCTCATTTACGGCGAATAAGCAAAACCGAACCAAGCGGACGGATTTTCCGTCCGCTTTTTTGCTGCGCGCACTTGCGGCGCTGACGGGTTTATGGTAGAATATACTGAATACATACGGGGGTTACGGTTCATGCAGAAGATTTCAAACGGATGGGAATTCACACCGATCTGGTCGGACGCGTTCGGGAACGGAGAGGGCGACGGGGAGCCGGTTCGTCTGCCGCACAATCCGCGCGTCATTTCGCAGCATTATGCGGGACCCGAGGATTATGAAGGCGTATACGGATACCGCAGAACGCTCGCGCTGGACGAATCGCTGCGCGGCAAACGGATCTTTCTGCAGTTCGACGGCGCGGCGCACATCGCGACCGTGTATGTAAACGGGCAGGCGTTAAAAACGCATCACACCGGCTATACCGCGTTCCGCGTCGAGATCACGGATGCCGTGCGGCTCGACGGAACGGACCTCGT
>ODAI012355698.1_pt1 | contig 12980 bp, 13 predicted proteins | sample 1539321 | NCBI WGS metagenome assembly ODAI01 (sample SAMN02144231, study PRJEB22623) | gut metagenome | biome: sheep rumen | host: Ovis aries | place: New Zealand | reverse complement strand
GGATAAAAAATCGTCGACGCATAGCTACTCGTTATGACAAATTAGCTGTTTGCTTTCTCAATTTTGTTTTTCTCTCTGCCCTCATGATTCAACTCTAGAGTTTACCAACACTCTCTAGTCACCACGCACAAAATTTTTTTCATGTGCAACATCTCCTAGAATTTCTCCGACAAAATTATTTTCGTCGATTGATAATCAATCACGTGCTCGGTCTGTATAAGCAACTCGACTTGCCGACGATAATTTTTATACGCACTTGACGCAAAATATCTCTGCGCGGCATTTTCATCGCTAAAAATTATCATCGTGTGCAAAATGTTCGGTTTCGGTTGCTCGGCAGTAACAAATGCGCCCATTACGCCCGAATCCTCATGAACTGCGCGGACCGCTTCATCAGAAATTATCTGCTGAAATTTGGCAAGGTTAGCAGGCGCAATTTCAAAGCGATTTGTCTTTACGACGGTACCGACGCCGTTATTTTTTTGCTCCAAAACTATTCCGTTGACCGGCAGAAGTTTCAATCCGGCGAGAATAGGCAGACGTTCGGCGCGATACTGTTGGAAAGCAGGACTTGTGCTGTGAATTCTATACGCCTCGTCGCTCTCGTAAATTTCAAGCAGTCTCATCAAATTCAGATTATCGCGCTCAATCGCGCCGTAAAGCGCATACGTTCCAGTTTCCTTAGCCGTTGTCGGTGCCAATACCCTTGCGCCAATTTCAATCATCTGCGACATTGTGCCGGTAGTCGATTCAACAACTGCCCACTGCACTCGCGGCATATTTCCTGCAGGCGTGCGGATTGATTTCGCGCTTGCCGTCGCCTGAAACATAAGTATCACTCCCAACATCAGCAATAAAATTTTTCTCATTGCTCAACCTCCAAGCAAAGCTTTCGCGTTATTGACGTAAATTTTCTCCGCCCAACCTCGACGCAAAATTTCTTCGTCGAAAACTTTTTTCTTCCGCAAAATAACCTGCGCGGGCGCGTATGGATAATCCGTTCCGAAAACTATTTTGTCGAGGCTAGTGATTTTTAGCAACATGTCTAACTGTTCCGGCATTGGGTCGCCCGCCGTGTCGAAAAATAATTTCCTCATGCTCGCTGAAAAATTCACCGGCTCCATTAAATTCATCGACGCCAACATTTGAAACATTGCTCCGGCTCGCTGTTTCATGTACGGCAAGAATGAACCGCAATGCGGCACCACAAATTTTAAGTTCGGAAATTTTTCAAGCGTGCCGTTTGCCAAAAGATTCAAGACCGCTCGCGTTGTGTCGGCTGGATATTCGTACAACGCCATTACTTTGCCCGTGACGACGCCCGCTCTTGGCAATTCCCTCGCTGGACTCGGATGAATTATCACAAGTGCATTTCTCTGGTTGAGTTCTGCAAAAATCGGGTCAAGCCGTTCATCGCCGAGATACACGCCGTCGGAATTGCTCGCTACTTTCACGCCGAGCGCACCTAGTTTTTCCTCCGCATAACGAAATTCCCTGATTGAACCTTCGACGCTTGGCAATGGTAACGTCGCCACGAACCCAAATTTTTTCGGGAAACGTCTGCAAAGTTCGGCAAATTCTTCGTTTATCGCTCGTGCTGCTACACAGGATAATTTTTCGTTTGCCGAGCCGTTAAAAATATGCGGCGTCGCCATTGATAAAACCGTAAAATCTATGTCCGCTTCGTCCATGAACTGCAAATGACTTTCCACTGACCATTTCGGCAACGGAAAGCCTTCTTCCGCCGCCGCGTCAATTCTCAAAATCCTTAGCGCGTCGACATAACTCGGTAATATCGCATGGGCGTGAAAATCTATTCTCCTTGCCGATAAAATTTCTGCCGCATTCGCCTTCATTACAAATCCTCCAACCGCCAAACTCAATCCGAGTTTCAAAAATTCTCGCCGATTCATAATTTACAAACTTGCGCCGATTTTATGCGCCGCGTCTCCAAACTCCGAATTTTCCACTGCGGAGCGATAACCGCAACCGATTGCCCACACTTGCCCGACATCTTCCCATTCCATGTAGCGAACTAAAGTTTTATAGTGAATAGAAAGTGCTTCCATTGTCCAATCCGCGCTGTTCCACGCTGTCGCCATCATCACGGATTTTTTTCGGTGCAATTTCTCCGTCCGCGCATAGAATCGGTCAATTATCGTTTTAAGCTGAGCACTCATTCCGTAGTAGTAAAGCGGCGTCACCAAACACAACAAATCCGCTTCCAACATTTTCGGCATGAGCTTTATTTCTATCGCGTCGTTAAAGATACACGGTCCGTCCATTCCGCAAGCTCCGCAACCGCGACATGGATTCGTTTCCTCATTTGCCGCATCGAAGACAAATACTTCGTGACCGACACTTTTCGCGCCCTCGACGAACTTTTGAGACAAATAACGCGAAGTCGATTCTTCTTCCGTATGCGGACTACTGTTTATCACTACGATTTTCATTTTCTTACCTCCGGAAACTTTTTCTGCTACCGAACTTCCTTCCTTAGCCAAAACCGAAAGACCGCAACCGCTAAGAAACAGCGTCATTGTTCCAAGTCCGACCATTTTTAAAAAATCTCGCCTATCCATTTTCGCCGCCCTACTTACAACAACTTCTCGATACAATTATGCGCCAACTCATAAATCGAGTGGTAAACAAAATTCACGTCTGCCGCTTCCATCGCTGACCTTTGTTCCTCTGTAACAACAACGTACGGATAAATTCCATACACGAACGGGAAGAACGCATACAAAAAATTTTCTTTTTCTCTGTCTGTCCAATGCGGACAACACCTGTCGAGACAACGACCGACCGCCTTTAGGGAATTGCCATACGCCCGCTTGAACTCAACCAAATTTTCCGGTCTGCTGTTCGCCTCCATATCGAAATGATTCATCGACATCAACTTCAAGAGCTGTTTCCTATTCGCCAAAGACTTCGCAAGCTCGTCCGCAAATTCCGCCTTAGACAAACTTTCCCGCGTAGAGATTTTATCCAGCTCCTCAATCCACAATTCATACTCCCTTTGCAACAGGGCTAGGAAAATTTCTTCCTTCGTCTTGAAGTAGTTATAAATCGACGTACGAGTAAACGACGTTGCCTTCCCTATTTCTATGATTGTGATGTCCTTAAAATTCATGGTCTGATACAGTCGCTCACAAGCGTCGATTATTTCATTACGTCTCTCCGCCGTAAGAGTAGCTGAACCCCTCGACATTGTCTCACCTCTTCTCTAATCATTCTTGACACATTGTCAACATTCAACGAGCAAATTATACTTCTACGCTGACATTGTGTCAATTAAAATTTTTTAGTCCGTTTGCATTATTTATGTGGGTGAGGGCACAAACAAAAACTCAAAAAAATTATTACAAATGTCATAAACTAATTCAAAATTCTGTTACAAAAATCAGCTGATTTAAGCTTACTGTTTCATTAAAATTTTAAAGGTAGAAAAATCTTTAGTAAAAGGAGCAGACTGAGATGTTTGGAATAATCGTAGGCACTCACGGTCAATTTGCGCCCGGAATTGTGCAATCGTGTGAAATGATTTTCGGCAAACGTGACAAACTTAGAGCGGTTACGCTCATGCCCGGCGAAGGTCCCGACGATGTTGTTGCTAAATACGAACAGGCAATAAAAGAACTCGGCACGGAGAAAATTTTATTCTTTAATGACTTGCTCGGCGGCAGTCCTTACAATGCGGCTTGCAGGCTCGTCGCGCTGAATGAAAATTACGGTATAGTTGCGGGCGTCAATCTGCCTGGACTTATCGCAATGTCCGCCGCTCAGGATATGGACGACGGCTCAGCTACTATCGCTGAAATTATGGAACAGGCTATCAACGCTTGCAAGGACGGTTTATTGTCTTCTTCCTACGAAAGTTTGAACGCCGCCTCTGACGACGACGAACTTTAACCCGCTTTAAAAGCGGGGGAACAGCGGTCGCGTTTGACCGTTTAGAAGTTCGGACGAAATCGCCGCGTTCGTATATTCTTTTATTCATTACTTTTTTTAGGGGGTTTCTGTTATGGAAATAGCATTTTGCAGAATCGACGACCGTTTAATTCACGGTCAAGTTGCAACGGTTTGGTCGAAAGTCACGGGTTGCAATCGCATTATGTGCGTCAGCGATGAAGTTGCTAAGGACGAACTCCGCAAAAAATTGCTCCTGCAAGTTGTTCCGCCCGGACTCAAAGGCTACGTCATTCCGGTTGATAAAGCCGTTGAAGCGTACAAAAATCCGAAGTACAATTCCTTTAAGACGTTGTTCTTGTTCACCAATCCGAAAGATGTTTTGCGTGCGGTTAAGGGCGGCATTCCGTTTAAATCGGTCAATCTCGGCGGCAAATGCTTTAAAGACGGCGACACGCTGATTTCTCAAGCCGTTTCGGTCAACGCTGAAGATGTAGCGGCGATTAAAGAACTCGTCAGCATGGGCATTGAAGTCGAAATGCGCAAGCTCGTCAACGACCCAAAAGTTGACGCTATGGACGCTCTTAAAGCCAAAGGTTTGGTGTAAGAATTTAGTTGGGGCAAAAGATAATATTTCCCTTGCCCTTTTCCCTAAAAAGGGGTGTTTGTAAATGTCAGGTGTAGAACTGATTCTATTATTTATAGTGGCGTCGATAGCGGGTATGGCGTCGGTCTTGGACGAAGCTCAATTTCACAGACCGGTTGTCGCTTGCACAATGACGGGCATAGTTTTAGGCGACCCGACCACAGGAATTATTTTGGGCGGTACGCTTGAAATGATGGCATTGGGCTGGATGAACGTCGGCGCGGCAATGGCTCCGGACGCGGCTCTTGCCTCCACAGTTTCGACAGTTCTTGTTATCGTCGGTCATCAATCAATCGGCGCAGGTATCGCGCTTGCGGTTCCGCTCGCGGCTGCTGGTCAAGTCTTAACAATTTTTGTCAGAACCATTACTGTTTTCTTCCAACACTTAGCGGATAAATATGCTGACGAAGCAAATCTGCGCGGAATTGAAATGTGTCACGTAGCGGGTCTACTTCTGCAAGCTCTGCGCGTCGCAATTCCTACAGTAGCAATCGCGCTGGTTGCCGGTACGGACGTTGTAAACAATGCGCTTAATTCAATTCCTGAAGTTATTACACGCGGCTTGCAAGTCGCTGGCGGCTTTATCGTCGTTGTCGGTTATGCAATGGTTATCAATCTCATGAACGCGCAAAAGCTTATGGTTTATTTCTTCTTGGGATTCTTAATCGCGGTCTTCACGGACGTCAACCTTATCGGCTTTGGTGCAATCGGTGCCATTTGCGCTTACTTCCATATTATGGGCTTGAAGAAAGATATTGCCATTGAGGAAGCGGCGAAAACTGGCGGCGGCTCTGCTATCGAAGGCGACGATATTGACGATTCCGATTTAATGTAGGAAGGGAGCTGAATTTTTATGGCAGATAAAAAAGTTACAAAGAACGATTTATTCTGGACGTTCATCCGGTCGAATTTCCTGCTTGGCTCCTTCAACTTTGAGCGTATGCAGTCAATGGGATTCTGCGTCTCGATGATGCCTATTTTAAAGCGCGTTTACGGCGATAGCAAGGAAGAAATGCGAGCGGCTCTTAAACGCCACTTGGAATTTTTCAACACTCAACCATTTGTCGCGGCGGCTATTATGGGCATAATCGGCGCAATGGAAGAAAAACGCGCTAACGGTGCTGAAATTTCTCCGGCGACACTTTCCGGCGTCAAAGTCGGTTTAATCGGACCGTTGGCGGGCGTCGGCGACCCGATTTTCTGGGGCACAATTCGTCCTGTTTTAGCGGCATTGGGCGCAGGTATCGCGCTTACCGGCTCAATTATCGGACCAATAATTTTCTTCGTTGCGTTCAATGCGATTCGTCTTGCTACTCACTGGTACGGCGTCAAATACGGCTACGAAAAAGGTACTGAACTCGTCGAAAATATCGGCGGCAATGAAATGAAATTCTTGACGGAAGGCGCGTCGGTTTTGGGCTTGCTGGTTATGGGCGCACTCGTCGCGAAATGGACTACCATTAATATGCCGCTTGTCATTTCCGAATATGATAACGCAATGGGCGACCACGTTGTTACAACTTTGCAGACAATTCTTGATAGCTTAATGCCTGGCATCGTCGCTTTGCTTATGACGTTCGCTTGCATGTGGCTCTTGAAACGCGGCATGAATCCGCTTGTAATCATCATTGGATTATTCGCAATCGGCATTGTCGGTTATGCGATTGGTCTGTTTGCTTAATATCCTTCTGAAAACTAACCTTACCTCAAAAAAAGAGCCTCAATCGGGGCTCTTTTGCTGTATAATACCTGACGGAGTGTTTTTCATGCGAAAGATTTTGATAGTGACGATTGGTCTTGCACTCTTGACGGCGGGCTTTTATCATTTCATGCAGACGGATTATTCATTGCGGCAAAATGAAAATCGGCGCAAACTCGGCGCGGTTTATATGACGCTGAACAATCCTTTCTACGAAGTCATTGACGAAGAAATTCGCACGGTCGTAGAAAATCACGGCGACATTTTAATTTCACGCGACCCCGCTTTGAGTGTGGAAAGGCAGGTTGAAGAAATTAAGGACATGATTGAAATGGGCGTCGAGTTGATTTTCATAAATCCGGTTGACTGGACGAAGATTGAACCTGCGCTTGAGTTGGCTCACGCCGCGAAAATTCCCGTCATTGCGATTGATACAAACGTCGAAGATGATTCTTTGGTTGTTTGCACGGTCGTTTCTGATAATTACTCAGCGGGCGTGCAATGTGCCGAACATCTGTTGAAAAACTCTTCCGGCGGGAAAATCGCCTTGCTGAAACATTCGCAAGCTCGTTCGTCGATTGATAGGATAGCGGGTTTCTGCGATAAGATTGCCGCGAACAAAAATTTTCAAGTCGTCGTGGAATCAGAATGTTTAGGTCAATTAGAAGTTGCAATGCCCGTTATGGAAAAAATGATTCGCACTCACCCCGAAATAAATATCGTTATGGCATTAAACGACCCCGCTGCAATGGGTGCGCTTGCCGCCTTGCAAAATATCAATCGGCGCGATGTAAAAGTTTATGGTGTGGACGGCGTGCCGGAGACTAAAGAAATGATTTTTTCCGGAAAAATGACAGCAACCGCTGGACAATCGCCGCGACAAATCGGAAAGCTTGCTGCTAATCGCGCTTATAAAATTTTGGCGGGTGAGCCGGTCGAAAAAATTATCAAGTTGCCGACGAAATTACTTTCAGCCGAAAATATTTCTGCCGCCGACATTGAGAGTTGGGATTAATATGCAAAAGTTTTCAAACGTCAAGGAAATGCACCGCCTGCTTTACGGCTACAATGGATTTGTGATTTTCGTTTTAATGGCGTTCATGTGCTTGACGCAGGAAAGAATCAATCAAGCAATGACGGCGCGAGCTTTTTTAGAATCAGCAGGAGCCGTGCCGCAATCTTCCGTTGTAATTTTCTTCACGACGACCGCCGCATTTTTGCTATTTATTTTAGTCGGGCATTTCTACAGGAAAAGTCAGCGGCGACACGTGCGTTATCTTCTGTTCGCGGCGGAGATAGTTATTTGCATGTTCCTAATGCGCTTTCTAAATCTTTCTTATGACGGCGTAGTTTTGCTTGTCGTGGCGGATTTAATGTACAAGTACGAAGGGCATCGGCAGGAATACACGCTTTTAGTCGCAATGATTTGTTTGTACTTCATTGCCAATTACAACATGGCGATTTTCCAGACGAAAATAATTTCCTTTGAGGCTTATGCATCCTACTACAATGCCGACGCTAAAGCCGTTATCTTAGCGATTAAAAATACTTTTTACTCGTTGAATATTGTTTGCTTTGTGTTTTATCTAGTCTTGCTGGTTAAGAATAAGCACGAAGAAAAGGAACGTATCCGCTTGCTGAATGAAAAGTTGGAGGAAGCTAATCAAAGACTGCGCGCCTATGCAATCGAAGTTGCGCAAATGGCAGAAACTCGCGAACGCAATCGCCTTGCCCGCGAAATTCACGACACTTTAGGTCACGCGCTAACCGGCATTGCCGCCGGATTGGACGCTTGCATTATGACTTTAGAAATTGCGCCTGAAGTTACTAAACAACAACTTAATAAAATTCGCGACGCCGCTAAAAAAGGTATTACCGATGTCCGCCGCTCGGTTAAAAAGTTGCGTCCCGACGATTTGGAGCGACTGCCTTTTCAAGAAGCGTTAATGGAGATGACGCGAAATTATTCCGAGTCTTCGGGTATGGAGATAACCTTCGACATTTTCAGTTGGTCGGATAATCTTCGCCAAGACCAAGAGGACGTTATTTATCGCGTGTTGCAGGAGAGCATAACTAATGCTAAGCGGCATGGGCACGCCACCAAAGTTAAAATCACAATCGGCGGCAACGAAAAATATTTGCTGATTGTGATTGCTGATAACGGTGAAGGTTGCGACAAAGTTAAGCAAGGCTTCGGACTAAAGCACATGCGCGAGCGACTGGAGCTTTTGCACGGGACGATTCATTATTGGAGTGACGAAGGATTTATCGTCGAGGCAATGATTCCTTTGAATGGAGACGCTTATTATGGTAAAAATTCTGATAGCTGACGACCAAGAACTTATTCGCGACAGCTTGAAAATAATTCTGGACATGAACAGCGATATAAAAGTTGTCGGCGTGGCTGAAAACGGCAGAAAAGTTTTGGACTTAATCAGAAAAACTTTGCCGGATATAATTTTAATGGATATTCGTATGCCCGAACTTGACGGCGTGCAATGTACAAAGGCGGTCAAGGAAAATTTCCCCGACGTGAAAATAATTATCCTGACGACTTTTGACGACGACGAATATGTTTTCTACGCGCTAAAATACGGCGCGAGCGGCTATCTGCTTAAAGGTTGCTCCGTGCAAGAATTAACTTCAGCAATTCATACCGTCATGAACGGTGGCTCAATCCTAAATCAAAGCGTCCTAACTAAAGTCGTTAAACTCTTCAATCAGCTGGCGCAAACGCGAATTGCTCCCGAACTTGACGGCGGGAATATTGAATCATTAAACCGTACTGAACGCAACGTTGCAAATTTAGTCGGGCGCGGACTTTCTAACAAGGAAATTGCGGAGACGCTATTTTTATCGGAAGGCACAATCAGAAATGCTTTAAGTTCGGCTCTGTCAAAGCTCAATCTGCGCGACAGAACTCAGTTAGCAATTTGGGCTGTGCAAACAGGTTTATCAGGCGAGTTGAGATAATGCGCAGGAAAATTTTAGCGGCTATCATAGTGGCGGCGATTACTTTTGCCGCAATTTATCAAGCACAGTCGCAGACAACTTTAACGGTTGGAATTTTCGCCGGAAGTAATTGGAACGTCCCACAGGGCGAAACTTACGCGATAATCGATGAAGTTAGGAAAAATTTCGAGGCTGAAAATCCCAATGTCAAAATAAAATATATTAGCGGCATAAAGAAGGAAGATTATAGCGAATGGCTTGCTGAACAATTTCTTGACGGCTCCGAACCTGACGTTTTCTTCATTTTGGCTGATGATTTTAACATGTACGCTTCAATCGGCGCGCTTATGAATCTGGAAAGCTTTATCGCCGAAGACAAAAATTTTTCTACTGACGTTTACTATCCGAGCGCGTTCAATTTCGGCAAGTATGAAAATATTTCCTACGCCTTGCCCGCCGAGAGTAATCTAACTTTTATGTTCGTGAATAAAACTTTGCTTGCTAAGGAAGGTATCGCGCTCCCGAAAAATAATTGGACATGGAAAGACTTTTTAGAAATTTGCCGCAAAGTTACTCGCGACACTGATGGCGACGGTATTGTCAACCAATTTGGCTACTACGATTATTCTTGGCAACAAGCTGCAATTTCTAACGGCGTAAAATTTTTCCGCGACGATGGCAGGACTTCTTACTTTGCTGATTCACGTATGGAAGAGGCGATAAAATTTCTAATGGAACTGCGCAGTTTGAACGGCAATTTTGAAGTGACGCCAAAAGATTTTGATGTTGGGCGCGTCGCTTTCAGACCATTTACCTTCGCGCAGTATCGAACATACAAGCCTTATCCTTGGAAGATAAAAAAATATTCATCTTTCGAGTGGGACTGCGTGAAAATGCCGGCGGGTTCTTCGGGCGGAAATATTTCAGCTATGGATTCCTTACTTGTCGCAATAAGTTCTCGAACACGAAATAAAGATTTAGCGTGGGCTTTGCTAAAGAAAATTTGCTACGACAAAACAACGCAACAGTTAATTTTGAAAAAATCTCAAGCTTTACCGGTTCGCCGCGACGTTATTACCTCTGTAGAGGCTCAAGAATTTTTTTCTTGGGATTCAAATGAAACTGCCGCCATAGCAACTATTGACATAAGCTCGGCTATGGACAAAGCTATAATGCCCTTCAAGTTCAAGAATTATAATTCTGCTATGCTTTACGCCGATACGGAAATCCATAAAATCCTTACCGGTATCATTCCACTCAATAACGCTCTTAACAAACTGCAGAAAGAAATCAATGCTCAGCTTCAACATTAGACGCTACTCGTTAAATTACTCCAACTTTAACAAAATATGTATAAGAAACAGTTAGTTCGTAATTTTTGCTAAGTCTGCGAGAGTGATTAAGCCAAGCAAAAGTTCGCTCCACTATCCAGCGTTTTGGTAAAACTTGCCAGCCATGCGTTTTCTCAACGAAAAGAGCTTTTACAAGATTACTGACTTTAGCTTTCATAGACGTAGCGCAATGCGCTTAAGTTTTGAGTATTCAAATCCTTATGTAAGACGCAACCTTTCGAGTTCAATTCCATAGTCTGGCGATTTCCGGCGGAATATTTTTCCCAATGCGGAATAAGTTCATTGTCCGGATTGCCGGTCGCCGCAAATGCCGCCCACGACGCTTGAATAACCTTCACCAGCTTTTGATTCGGTATAAATTCGTCGTATGATATGTTGAAGGTGTACGGAAGGTCGAGAGCATGGCAGGAACCCAAAATTTCAATCGGCGAAGGCTCGCTGAACAGATAGAAATAAACGTCGTCGAACTTCGATTGATATTCAGACACCAATTCTTGCCCGACGCGCCAATCTAACTGCGTTGTAAAATCTGCAAAGTTATCTTCGGTATCGGGACGCCCGTTGAGCCACGCTTTATACATTTCCTCCGAAGTTTGCGCTTTATATCTTCTAATGACGGTAGAAATTTTTTCTGGTTCCTTGCGGTATATTCCAAAGAAGTTTTCATCGTCCATCAAGAAAGCGTGCCATTCGTCAGCGGTCGTGCCGGTTAAAAATTTAATACCGCTTGCTGCGCCGTCTTTTAATGCCTTGAAGGGGTCGAGCGGCAAAAATTTCCCGTCGCAAGTCGGAGCAAATTCCGCAATATTACTGCCGCCGCGCGTGTTCATGAATTCTTCGTAAAGATTTTTAAGTTCGATGCCAGATTTTTTCATAAGGTCGCTAACGGTTTTCGCGCCACTGAACGCCATAAAACTTTCTGCAGCTTTAGCGGAAATTTCTGGCTCACTATAAAAGTCCACGTGTCCGGATTGCGAAATTACTTTTTGGAAAAGTCCTTTGGCAGCAGGAATAACTGTCAGCATCATAGTCGAAATAGAGCCGGCACTTTCGCCGAAAACTGTAATGTTATTGGGGTCTCCGCCAAACGCCGCGATATTTTCTTTAACCCACTTCACAGCCGCAACTTGGTCTTTTATGCCCAGATAACCGCTGTCTTCATAGGCAGAATCAAAGCTTGCAAAGTTCATAAAGCCGAAAACATTCAGCCGATAATTTAACAGGACGATAACGACATCATTAGCCGCCGCAAAGTTAGAACCGCTGTAAAGATTTTCACTTGAATAGCCGCCGACAAAAGCTCCGCCGTAAATCCACATCATGACGGGTTTATTTTTGCCGTCGCCGCGTGTCCAAATGTTCAGCGTCAAGCAGTCTTCACTTTGCGGGGTGTCGTCGTCATCTACAATCGGCTCATCAATCTTTATAGCTACTTGAATAGGCGATGCGCCGTATTTTTTCGCGTCGAAAGATTTATTAGACGGTTGCAAAGGTTGGGGAGCTTGCCAGCGAAGTTTACCGACGGGCGGTTGAGCAAATGGAACGCCCAGCCAATTTTTTACGCCGTTTTCGTCAACAAAGCCGTTGAACGTACCGTAGCGAGTTTTGGCGACGCAATCGCTTGCCGCAAAAACTTTGTTGTCAGGCAGAAAACCAATCGTATTGACTGCTAAAAAGCTAAGTGCGGCAGTTTTGATAAAGTCTCTGCGCGTTAAGTTTGTCATAATATCAACCCTTTCTAAATTATTTTTTGGAAACATTCCTAATACTATAAAATTTGTCAAATTTATTTTTTGCGGAGTAAATTTTAGTTTTGACAAGACATCAATCATTCGCGACATTGAATCAAAAAATTTTCTTGCGTCAAGAGTATGTTTTTAATTATATTAAATAAAAAATGTTCCTTTTTTAGCTTTCGTAGATGTAGCGCAAGGCGTTCAAATTTTGCGTGTTCAAATCTTTATGTAAGACGCAACCTTTTGAGTTCAGTTCCATAGTTTGGCGATTATCGGCGGAATATTTTTCCCAATGCGGAATAAATTCGTTGTTCGGGTTGCCAGTCGCCGCAAATGCCGCCCATGATGCCTGAACTTGTTGCACAAGCTTGGGATTGGGATTCGGGACAATGTGATCGCCGTTATTGAAGGTATACGGCAAGTCGACCGCGTGACACGAGCGCAAATTTTCAATCGTCGACTGCTCACTGAACAAATAATAGTAAACGTCGCCGAATTTAGATTGATATTCCGCCGCCAACTCCTGTACGACGCGCCAATCCAACTGATTTACAAAAGCAATGAAATTTTCCTCCGTATCCGAACGACCGTTGAGCCACGCTTTATAAATTTCCTCAAACGTTTTCGCACGGTGTATTCTGTAATTTTTCATGACGGGAGAAATTTTTTCGGGAGCATTCCTAAAG
>ODAI012883695.1_pt1 | contig 12983 bp, 13 predicted proteins | sample 1539321 | NCBI WGS metagenome assembly ODAI01 (sample SAMN02144231, study PRJEB22623) | gut metagenome | biome: sheep rumen | host: Ovis aries | place: New Zealand | reverse complement strand
TTATACTTCTGTTCACACTGCTCATGAACGAACTGGTGTATCTGCCAAAGGGACAGTATCTTCCGTACTACTCTGATATAGGATTAAATTCGTTCCTTACTTCCAATGCACTTGTGATGGTGCCTACGATCTTCCTGAAGGGAAGGAGCATGTCGAAGTGCGATGTGACAGAGTTCTGAGAACTGTTGACGATGCCTGATACAGACAGTCCCGACGGTCCGAAATGCCTGGACGAGTGAGGACATTTTAGGGATAACGAGATTATGCTTAAGATTGGGAGAATAGATAAAATGAAACAAGAATCTGTACATGATAAGACAAAAAAAATACGAAGCAAAGCCTTGAGGATAGTCATCGGTATCATATGCGGAATACTGGGGCTTGCCGCCATACTGTTTGGCATATATAAGCTGGCCATCGATCCTTACAGAGGAGTTAACAGAGTATCGGCGGAGACCCTTCCTCTGGATGAGATGATAACAGCGGAACAGGCTGCAGAGGATATCGATTATGTTATGGAGATGTACAGGGAGCGTCATCCCGCATGGCTGGAGGATAATAATACAAGAGTTGCCGATGTTGAAAGGCAGTACCTTGAAGAGATGGGAAATCTTAAGGATTCCGGAATCTCCGAAATATCCGTTCTTGAGGAGTGGCAGATGATATCCCGTATCATGCACTGCCTGTATGACGGCCATTCCAATGTGTTCAGCTCAAACAGTAATACAAGATATCTGGAAGACTTTTCCATGCTGCGTACCTATGGACCTCCCGTAATGATAGACGGAAGATCATATGAAGATGTTCTGCATGATTTCTGCGGCGTATTCCAGTACGAGACGGAAAGCTATGCGCAGGCTGTATTTGATTCCAATATAATCTGTAATGAGGATTATCTCCGCTGGACCGGTATTGATACATCTGATGGGATCGATATGGTATTCGATACGGGTGAAGGCGGGACGGAAAGCTGTCATTATGATTTTGTTCCGCTGGAGGATGTGGCAGGAAGAGAAGAAGGTGAGGATTCCGATGAGAAGTGGGTATATTATGATATAGATGAAGAAAACGGGATCGGTATTTTCACCCTTACATCATGCCGGTATGATAATGAGTATAAAAGGACGGTCAGGGATTTTTTCGAAGCCGTGAATGAGTCCGGAATAGAGCATATCATTGTGGATCTGAGATGGAACGGCGGCGGAAGCTCGCTGGTGGGTGATGAATTTATCCATTATCTCGATGTTGACGGATATTACAGCTGGCCTGTTCATGTCAGATACGGATCGTATTTATTTAAATGGGATAAGAGTTATATGAAGAATAACAGGAAGGATCCTCTTTATCATGGTGATCTGTATGTGCTGACGAATCAGAGAACATTCAGCGCGGCTATGGACTTTGCCATGGACATCATGGATAATGACCTGGGGATCATTGTCGGTGAAGCTTCAGGCAATCTCCCTGATTCATACGGAGATATACTTATGTTCGATACTCCAAATTCCCATCTGAACTTTTCAATCTCATATAAGAGATGGTTCAGAATAGATGAGACAAAGAGTGGTCAGCCGCTTGATCCGGATTATCCCTGCAGTTCTGAGGAGGCTATGGACAGAGCATATGAGCTGATCCTGGGAAAATGATCATATGATAGAAGTAACGCTGTCAATCTTGGCACTGATCCTGCTTTCGCTGATATCGGCCTGTTTTTCGGCCAACATATCCCTGTTGCTTTTTACGGGGGGCGGATTGATGATACTCATCGCTGCAGGATACATAACGGACAGCAGAGGAAAGCTGATGAAGATTCTTCAGCTTTCCTTTGCGGTCTTATTTGCGGTTGCGTCGGAAAACTGGTGGGGATGCATAGTGGCAGCGCTCCTTCTCTGGATGAATATCCGGCAGAGTCTTTTACTTGCTTCGGCAATGTATATGATGACAGCATCATGCAGACTTTTTATTATTTACAAACAGACATCGGGCTATGGTCATACCGCCGGATATCTGGTTGCATCAGGCATACTTGATCTGGTATTTCTCGAGGCTGCATGTTTCGTGATCCTTATGATCAGAAATCTCATCAAAAGGATGGAAAGAAATGAAGAGGCTGAAAGAAAGAGGATACAGGATTTCAGTCTGAGAGAGATGCATGAGATCCAAAAAAACAGGGAGCTTATGATAAAGAGCTACTTTACGGAGCAGAATGCCAGATTGCTTGAAAGGGAAAATATCAGCAGGAATATCCACAACAGTGTGGGACATTCCATCACTGCGGCCATAATGACGCTTGATGCCGCAGATGTTCTTTTTGACAAGGATCCTGAAGAAGCACATAAAAGGATGAATGAGGCTGCAGGCAGGATCCGCGGAAGTCTCACCGCCATAAGAAGTGCCGTAAGAGCCCTCGATGAAGAGGGGAGCGATGTAAGCTTCAGGGATCTTAAATGTTATTTTGACAATATTCTTGATGAATTCCTTATGGATACGGAACGGACCTGTGAGAGGATTTATGATATTATGTCAGAGGAATACAGTATCCCGAGAGAGCATGCGGAGTTTCTCACGGGAGCACTCAGTGAATTTCTGACTAACGGAGTAAAGCATGGCAATGCTTCCGTATTTTTCGTGAAACTGTCAGGTGATAAGGCTCATGTGCGGTTAAGTGTCATGGATAACGGAACCGGCGATTTTAGTGATGATAACAGGGAGCAGAGGATAAGGGAGGGCTTCGGACTTAAGAAGCTGACATCCTATGCCGAAAGATGCGGCGGCAGGACTGAGTTTACAAATGATAACGGATTCAGATCCTTGATAGAGCTGCCCTTAAGCATGCATGATGAGGTATGAAGTATTAAGTAGATACGGAGTGAGTAGCTGCATGCTATAGCAGCATGCCCCCGGAAGCTTCAGTGCAGGGGGCAGATCATTGACGAGCGTGCGCCGGTTTCTGCGGATGAGGAATGTGATCCCGCGGGACGGATATTTAGAAAAATGTATATAATGAGGGGATAAAATGTACAGAGTACTTCTTGTGGATGATGAAAATATGCTTCTGGACAGTCTTGAGATAATACTGTCCATAAACGACATGGAGATTGTCGGTAAGGCTCATGACGGTCATGAAGCGCTTAAGATACTAAAAGGCACTGAATGCGATGTTGCTCTGGTCGACCTGAACATGAAAGGCATGGGAGGGATAGAACTCATCGGGCACATGAAGAAGGAGTACCCCGGTATCAGGATACTCGTCCTTACCACATTCTATGATGATAAGAATATCACGGATGCCATCACAAACGGTGCGGACGGATATCTTCTCAAGGACAGCGGCAAGGATGCCATACTGGGTGCCGTGTCCCAGCTTATGAGCGGAGTGAACGTACTCGATCCCAAGGTCATGGCAAGACTGACTTCTCTTATGAATAAGAATACTTCCGACGATCTGTACGTGGAGATGACCGAACGCGAAAGAGAGATAGCAGGTCTCCTTGCAGAGGGCCTCACCAACAGACAGATAGCAGATAAGCTCTACATCTCCGAGGGCACAGTCAAGAACTACATCTCATCCATCTACGACAAAACCGGGATCCACGACAGAGTCAAGCTCGTTGTGGCCCTCTCTTCTTAATGGTGCCAGGCACCATTAAATTTTTATAAACTTTGCAGGACATGGATTATTTTTGGAAACAACAGGATGATATTCCCTATGATATGGGTTATCCGCTATTTGGCAGAGAACATATAATAAGCTCGTCTGTAACACTTGGGATCGTTGTGCTTATGGCTTTATGCTTTCTGAAGATGGACAGAAGGAAGCAGAAGATCATTTTGAAAGGTATCCCGCTCTTTATGGTATTTCTGGAAGTGTTCAAGGATATATTTCTTGTGTCCGTACACAGATTCGGAGTGTGGTATCTGCCTCTGCATGTATGCAGCATCGGCATATTCGTTTTTCTCCTGCGTGAATTTCTCCCATGGAAAAAAGCAAAAGAGATCTTTGGTGAAGTTGCGGTGATCCTGATAATGCCGGGTTCTGTTGCCGCGCTTGTTTTTCCCGACTGGACTGTGTATTATCCCGTTGCGAACTTTATCAATCTTCACAGCTATGTATGGCACGGTCTGCTGGTGCTGTACCCGGTACTGCTGATATTAACCGGCGAGACAAGGCCCTCTGTAAAGCATTTTCATTATGTATTAATATTCTTATGTGTGACCGTTCTTCCCATATATGCATTTGATAAGCATTTCGGAGTGAATTATTTCTTTGTTAACTGGCCCGAGAAGGACACGCCGCTTGAATGGTTCGCCGGATATTTGGGTAATCCCGGATACCTGATCGGATATGGATCATTAGCCATCAGTGTGATGCTGATCGAATATCTTATAATATTTTTGATAAGAAAAATAAATTCCGGCTCCGGATCATGTGTACGAAAGACGGAACACAGGCCTTGAAGAAAGGATTTTCGTACTGCTTGGAACGCAGAATGTGCTTTATGGGTATTACAGATCATATTAAAGTGAACGATATTTATGAGAAGAGGTAATGGGAGATGCTTAAGAAATTAGTTTTTAAATCCATCGGTATGCTTTTTGCTGTCATGATGCTTGCCGGCTGCGGTCAGGCTTCAGGTGCGGCAGACAACGGTAACGATACGGACAGCGTTACTGAGGAGCAGTCAGAGAAATATCGTGTGGATTACTGCGGAGACAAGGAGCTGTATCAGAATGCCAGGAATTCATACGAGGCAGGTGAGAAGGTGACCCTGTATTTTGACGTGATCGATACCGATACGGATTATACCTTCTATCTGAATGATGAGCCGCTCGATGTGGATTACTCGGATGAAAAGGGCTATATCATCAAATTCAGGATGCCGGAAGAGGATGTTACTCTGAGAGTTGAGATGAAAAATTCCATGGAGAATGTGACAGTCAGTCTCAGAGACATTTTAATCTCGGAGACCGGTTGTACCGATTCCGATATTGCTTCTTTTATACAGTATGACTTTGATGGCGACGGGACCGAGGAGGCATTTGCGCTGGTGGGTGATGCGACTGACGGAATCTCCGGTGAGATCCTGGTTGAGGGCAATCTGTGGTTTGTGTCAGATCTTTCATGTGAAGAACTGCATGAGAATATGGGAATGGGAATAAAAAGCGAACCTCATTATATGACTCTGGGAGATACGGATTATATTATTTTTGACGATGTGTTCATGTCGGAAAGCTATTCCTATGTCTATTATGTTGAGGATTCTATGGTGCAGGAATTTGAACTGTCCGGGGTCGGAGCGATATGGGGAGATGAAAGTGAAGAGGATCTGTTCTCCATTACAGACAGCACATATGATGCAAGGTATGATGCTGAAATGGGATTTATGATCGGACATACATGGAAGAAATATTATTTCTTTTACGATAGTGAGAACGGTAATATCTGCGAATACGGCGGAACCCGGATCGATGCTGCCACGGTAGAATTCTGGACAGGCAGAGATCTTATCAATGAACTTATCCCCGAAGGTGATACCATCGACAGTGTATTTATGCGCGGCAACGGTATGATAGTGATCAATTACGAGCACATTGATGAAGACGGAAGTATCGATTATTACCATTACATCTACGATACCCTCAGGATGTCATTTATCAACGATCTTGGCATGGAGACAGAAGAAGAGCCCCTGGAAGGCACCTGCCTCATTGCACTGATTCCCGAAATAGCAAGCTATCCCGAGGTGCCGGGTCCTGACGGACAGGTGTGGTTCTGACATGGTGCCCGGCACCCTTAATAAAAATTTAATGGTGCCAGGCACCATAAACAGCACCATAAAAAGGCCGGGGATGGAGTGATCCATCGCTCAGCCTTTAACTTTATGCGGATTACCTGTTACCGGAAAGGGTCAAACCGCAGTGGTATTTTTTTTCATTTCTTTGAATTCTGCACCGGAAAGCTTTTTCATTATCCCGCAGCAAGGGCAATAAACCATTTTGTAACCGGTAAGAAGAGGGAATATGGGGATGAAGAATATGTGCATATATCCGCCTTCTTTAGCAAGTGATGCACCGACTTTATGACCGCAGTTCGTGCATGTCATTTCTCCAAGATCCTTAACAAGCTTTAATTTCTTCCTGAATCCGTAATATACGATCATGCCTGGGTACCTCCGTTTAATGCCATTCTTGCCTTTACTGCAGCGATTGCTTCATTGAAGATATCTAAATTTTTACCGGAACGGGGCATTCTGGTAAGGTATCTGATGCCGGATCCGGTCTCAACCGCTAAGGTGAAATTATCATAGTCATATTCAGCTCTGATGATATTGGTCCTGTAAAGATTTGTGATAGAAGATATTGGAATGATCACAAAAGCGGCTCCTATCCCAAGATCGTGATAGCATAAATACGAATCTGTTACGAGAATGCGGAGATTTGCAAATTCAGCAGCGTTAGTGCTTCTTGCCTCTGACCTGGCTGCTTCCAGATAAGTAGCAGACTGCGGATCCTTAGCCAGCATTTTTTCGAGTTTCTTTACATTTTTAGGACTTTCATCCAACAGCAGTTCCTTTATGCCCTTCATGTTTTTCCTCCGTATGTTGATAAATTTAATTAAAGATTTCTTTTATCAAATAATTTATCCTTACGAGAATACCATAAGATTGTGATAAATCAAAGTGAATATTAAAATGTACAATATGATAAGATTTATCTGAAATTGTATATTATTTCCGGATGAAAACTGACAGGGGTGAAGTATGAATTTTGATGCATTTGTTAATGATATAGTGACAAATAAATGGAATGTATTCGGGACGGAAGTGTATTAAAACGGACTTCTTACTCATTCCTATGGGGATACAACCGGGATTCATGAACTCTATTCAGCTACGAAGACGATTCTTTCGATTGCAGTTGGCATAGCATATGATGAGAAACTGATCGATATTGACAGGCCTTTTACATTTTATATTCCACAGAACAGACTTGATAAATTGTCTGATGTTCAGTGTGATACATTGAGCAGGATCAGCATAAAGCGACTGCTTACCATGTCTGTAGCTGACTTGCCGTTTCGTCCGGAGGGTGACAGCTGGCTTGATTTTTCATTATCACGGAATATCTCCGATACGGAAAACAGGAGTTTTCACTATAATAATATAAATTCATACCTTGTCGGCGTGTGTCTGACCGAAGCGATGGGTTCTGATCTTGGTTCATTTATAGAAGAGAGAATATTCAGGCCACTTAATATAGAGACTTATGAATACATCAGATGCCCTGACGGGTATTATTATGGAGCATCGGGAACGAAATTATCTGTTCATAATCTGAGTAAGATCGGACTGCTTTTATATAACGGAGGTATATATCAGGGAGTAAGAATCGTTTCCGAAGAGTATGTTAAGCTTGCCACCTCTGTCCAGCAGATGAACAGGGAAGGCGGATATGGATTCTATATATGGAAATACCGTGACGGTTTCAGCATTAATGGTAAATGGAAGCAGAAATGCTACATTCTTCCCGGCAGAGGGATCATTGTCACCTATCTTTCCCATATAGAAGATGATTCACATGATCTGTTAGACAGCATGGAGAAAAATATTCTGGGTGTCTAATAGGGGTCAGACCCCATTAAAATTTTATTTAGGAGAGATGCATTGAAGCATAAAAGGCTGAATCGTGACGGATGGGGATTTCAATATTATCCGTATTATCAAATGAGGATTGATGATGACCTCTTTCATGGGATGGTCTGTGTGATCAGACTTACGGATGGCGAAGAAAACTATTGGGAGACCCCTAAAGCCGGAAGGATACAGGTTACAGGCGGCGGAATGACGTGGATGCAACTGATACCTGATGATCATAAGCATATAATGACTGTAATGTTTTTTCCCGACGGGAAGCATGATGAGGAAAGACATAATTATCCCGTGCCCGCTGATGTAAGATATCAGCCATCCATCTGGTATGTGGATGTTACTGAGGGTATAGAATATGACGACGATGGGATTGCTGTGTACATTGATAAGTATCTGGATGTGATTTTTACACCGGAGGGTGATGTTAAGATTGATGACAGGGATGAACTTGATGCGGCATATTCATCAGGGGAATTATCGGGTGGGCAGTATGAGTCTGCCCTTTCTGAATGTGACTGGATACTTAAGAAGTATTGTGAAGATATAAGTAAGACCGATGAGTGGTGTGCCGGAATCAGAAAACTCGTAGAAGAAAGGATTGCACAGGGTGAACCGATCAAAGTCTGCAGAGATATCACAAACGGAAATATTTAATGAGGTTAAAAAGCAGTTATCGTATGAGTTCAATTGCTCACCGGATGATTTTTCGAAGGATGAGAACACCATAACCGTTTCGGATCTTCATGAGAAAAGAAGAATTTTCTCTGAGGAGAAATTCTTTATTCAGATGGCTACATTCGGGAAAGGTACGGTGATATCTGCTGATGAGTCGATACATCCGTGGCTTCATGAATGGGCTGATAGCAAAGAAGGAATATGGCTTTTTGAACAGCAAAATTTCTTTGAGCTTGAAACTGAGATTCGAAAGCATGGATATAAAATGTCACTTACGCATCATATGTTCCTGCCTTCGGATGATGTGATCATGCCTGAAACCAATCTGAATATCAAATGGCTTGAGCAGGAGGATATTCAGGAATACTACGGACGTGAGGAATTCCCAAATGCCATATGCGATCACTTTCGTCCGGACAGACCGGATGTACTTGCAGTTGTTGCACTTGACGGCAGTAAGATCATAGGCATGGCCGGTTGCTCGGCTGACACTCCTGTGCTGTGGCAGATAGGGATAGATGTGGATCCTGAATATCGTGAAAAAGGAGTTGCAAAAACACTGGTAACTCTGCTGAAAAATGAAACCTTTCAGCGGGGAGCAATACCGTATTACGGAACCAGCCTCTCCAACCTGGCATCATGGAAAACCGCACTGTCCAGCGGATTTGCTCCCGCGTGGATAGAAGTTGAAAGCAAAAGGATGTAGTTATATGAAATAGATATTTTTTGACCTGGGCGCAAAATTTAATGGGGTCAGGCACCTGTATGGCACCTTAATAGTATTTTATGAGAAGCGAAAGGAAAAATACAATGAGTGAAATCCATAACGATTGTTCATATTGTGCAGAAGGAGAATTACTTAATGCTTTTGGCATAAAAATCTGCGAACTCCCGATGTCTAAGCTTATACTTTTTAAGGAGCAGAGCCATCCCGGAAGGGTAATAGTTGCCTGCAAAAAGCATGTAGACGATATTACTGAACTTAGCGCCGATGAAAGAGCTCAGTATATGGAAGATATCAACAAAGTGGCGGTGTGTATACACAAGGTCTTTAATCCGGATAAGGTGAATTTCGGCGCTTACGGAGATACAATGCATCACCTTCATGTACATATAGTGCCTAAATACAGGGACGGATACGAGTGGGGTGGCGTTTTTGCAATGAATCCTCACGAAAAGGAACTGACGGATGCAGAATATGCTAAAATGATAGAAGAGATCAAAACCAATCTTTAACAGGTTCCCTCTTTTTTTATAAAAATTTAATGGCACCTAAGCTGTGCACCTAAGCTTGGTCCTGCACCTGATGAGGAAGTGTAATGTCTGATAAAAAAGAGACATGGTATAAGGTACGTTCAAAAGGCCGTGTTTTAAGGAATAAGTCAAGGGTTTATTTTACCTGCCATCCTGAGGATTTTGGCAGGTATTTTGATGAGATCAGTGAGCAAATCCTGAAAGCCCATGACTGTGTGATCTACTATGCGAAAGATATGTCTGCACCGTATGAGGACGAAAACTGGCAGGAAGATTTGGAGCAGATGAATCTGTTTGTGTTCCCCGTGACCCTGAATCTGCTGCGGGGTGGTAACCGCGCTCTCGATACGGATCTTCCATTTGCCATTGAACATAAAATCCCGGTGCTTCCTCTTATGATGGAGCATGGTCTTGGAGAACTCTTTACCCAGAGCTTCGGTAAGGTTCAGTACCTGTCTCCCCGTCAGATCGACGATACGGCCCTCAGCTATGAGGAGAAACTTGATTCATTCCTTGATGGAATCCTGATTGGTGATGAGTTGCAAAAGCGCATACAGGCAGCATTTGATGCATATATCTTTCTTAGTTACCGAAAAAAGGATCGTAAGTATGCCAATGAACTTATGCGCCTGATACATAAGAATCCTTTATGCCGTGATATTGCAATCTGGTATGATGAATTCCTCGTTCCGGGAGAAGACTTTAATGAAAGTATCGCAGAGGCACTGGATAAAAGCTCTTTATTTACATTACTTGTCACTCCCAACCTTCTGGAGGATCAGAACTATGTAATGCGCGTGGAGTATCCCGAGGCCAGAAAGGCAGGCAAGGAGATACTGCCTGTTGAGATGGTGCAGACTGATTCTTTACAGATGGCAGCTAAATATCTGGGGATACCCATGAGTGTAAAGGGACAGGATGATGAAGAATTCCGTGCCCGATTGTTTGAATGTCTGAAAAGCATTGCGGTTCGTGAGAATGATACGGATCCGGTTCACAATTTTCTGATTGGTCTGGCATATCTGAATGGTATTGATGTTGAGAAGAATAATGAGCGCGCTGTAGAAATGATCACTGCAGCAGCTGAAGCGGAACTTCCCGAAGCAATGGATAAGCTCGCCGGAATGTATGAAGATGGCGACGGAGTTGATCTGAATTATCGTGAAGTAAAAAAATGGCGTGAAAGACTGCTTGAAGTTGTGATGAAGGATTCTCAGGCGGATGACCCGGAAAGTGAGACATATATTACAAAATGCATGTCTAAACTGGCGTATGCATATTCAAGCAACGGCGAATACAGGAACGCATTGCCATTATACGATAAGGTTTATCAGATCCGGAAGGAGACTTTCGGAGAAGATGCTAAGATCACCATGCATTCACTGAAGAATCTTGCAGTGACTTATGGCAATATCGGAGATTATAAAAAAGATCTGGAACTTGAAAAGCAGGTTTATCTGAAGTGGAAAGAAAAGTTTGGACCCGAGGATCCGGGTTCGGTAAGTTTGCTGGCTAATATCTCTTATCTATACGGACAATTAGGAAGGTATAAAAACTCACTGGAACTTGACCGTATCGTATATGACAGGTACAGGAAGCTGTATGGAGAAGATCATCCGGATACGCTGCTTGCACAGAATAATCTGGGCGCAGCATATGGAGAAGTCGGAGATGATTCGAAAGCTGCAAGTATTTTAGAGAAGGTATATGAAAAGCTGAAGCTGGTATGTGGAGAAGATCATCCGGATACACTGTTGACTCTGAGCAATCTTGCGGTAAATTATGGCTCACTCGGAAATGCACAAAAGGAACTGGAACTGGAACAGGAACTGTACGAAAAGCGCACCAGGATACTTGGAGAGGAACATCCGGACACCCTGAACACATTGAGTAATCTGGCGGTGACATACGGAGAACTTGGTGATCATAAAAAAGACGCCGAGCTGTCAGAAAAGCTTTATGAATGCAGAAAAAAAGTGTTGGGAGAGAACCATCCTGATACTCTTCTGACGATGAATAATCTTGCAGTCACATACGGGGATCTGGGTGATTTTCACAAGGCATCCGTGATGCTCGAGAAGGTTTACGAGATCAGAAAAAACAAGCTTGGTCCGGAAAACCCGGACACTCTGGTTACACTTGGAAATCTGGCCTATGCGTACGGCAAGACAGGAGACATGCGTAAAGAAGCAGAACTTGAGCAGGTGGTATATGAGGCCCGGAAACGCACTTTGGGAGATGAACACCCTGATACAAAGCGTGCTTTAAAAAATCTTGCATACACTTATGAGGAACTTGGGGATTTTGAAAAAGCTGTGGAATTACGAAAAAACTGTAGATGATCTTTAGGATATCAGGCAGCCCGGAGAAATCCGGGCTGTTTTTGGTATATCCGCAGTATAATTGACTATTTTTCGGGTCTGATTTATATTTATACGGTATATTTTCATGGAATCGGGGAACAGCCGGTTAATGGCTGTTATGGTGGAATCAATGAGTGATCTCAGAGAGAATTTTAAGAATAAGAAAAGGATAGTGGTCAAGATCGGATCATCATCCATTAATCATCCGGAAAGCGGCGGAATGGATTTTACAAGGATCGAGCTTCTTGTAAGGCAGCTCAGTGATATCCATAATTCCGGCAAGGATGTGGTGCTGGTATCATCGGGAGCCATCGCTGCCGGCAAGTATGCCATTGGATACGGAAGGGACAGATCAATATCGCATGAGCTTACACTTCCGCAGAAGCAGGCATGTGCCGCAATCGGTCAGGGAAGGCTCATGAACATATATGAGAAGTTCTTTACCGAATACAATCAGCTTCCCGCACAGGTTCTTATGACCAAGGATACTGTTCTCAATGACACCAACCGGATGAATGCCACCAATACCTTCAAGGCACTTCTTGATATGGGTGTTATACCAATTGTTAATGAAAATGATACCATTGCAACCCACGAGATCGAGATAGGAGACAATGATACTCTTTCCGCGATGGTCGCATCCATGGTGGACGCAGATCTTCTGATACTGTTATCGGATATAGATGGTCTTTACACTGACGATCCCAATAAGAATCCAGATGCTGAGTTTATTGCCGAGGTTCCGGAGATAACGGACGAGTATCTTGAAATGGGCAAGGGCAGCACCGGTACCGGAATGGGAACCGGCGGTATGAGTACCAAGCTCAACGCGGCATCCATCGCCACTTACTCAGGTGCCGATATGGTCATCTGCTCAAGCAAAGATCTTACCATACTGAACAGGATTATTGCGGGAGAAAATGTGGGAACCGCATTCAGGTCCAATAAAAAGGATGATTTCAATCTTCCCGAATTCGTATCACGGATACTTAAGTAAGAACTGCAGACCCCGGTTGAATGCCGGACTGATGCAATGTGATCC
>ODAI013635674.1_pt1 | contig 12984 bp, 9 predicted proteins | sample 1539321 | NCBI WGS metagenome assembly ODAI01 (sample SAMN02144231, study PRJEB22623) | gut metagenome | biome: sheep rumen | host: Ovis aries | place: New Zealand | reverse complement strand
GACCTCTGTCCCCACCTCCTCAACCACATGAAGCGCACCGGAGGACATCTCCCGAAGGAGGTTTACGCTGACAAGATATACATGAACAAGTGGAACCGTCAGATCCTCAGGCTCCTGGAAATCAGGGCTGCCGGTGAGCCGCTTGGGAGAGTCCCCCTGTCGATGAAGACGCAGGAAGCGCAGCGGCAGATCGCGGAGGACAAGGCAAAGAGGAACGAAGTCGAAGGACAGTTCGGGACAACGAAGAGAATCTACGATGCCGACGACGTAAGGGCGAAACGCCCGGACACGGGAGAGGCGTGGACAGCGCTGTGCTTCCTGGCAAAGAACCTGGGGAGGTTCATGAAGACCCTCTCCTCCTCTTTTTTTGTCCCTATCAGAAAACACGGCCTGTTGCTTTCACGCTTGGCGGAATCCATGTGGGCAATGGTGATGTCCGTCGTCCACAGAATTGCTTTCATGCTCTCTTACGCAATCGTCCATGGCAACGAGATGATGAAGAGCATCTGTGGGCAGCAAGAACGGGACAAGATGGCAAGTTTGATTTTTCAGTGAACCCTATGTAGAGTTTATTGGACTGATTTTAAAAGCTACTCGGAACTAAGCAACTTTATCTTGATCGACAAGTTATGATAATATGGGAAGACTGAGCGAGCCAATAGACACAATAGTATTTGATGATAATTCTAAAATATTGACGCTCCGAACATGTGATTGTGAATATGAAATACAACCTAAATATGTAAAAACAATCGCAAGACGAAAAGAGATGAGTCAAACAATCCGGAATTTGGAAAAGCATAAAAAATAAATTGTACCTTTGAAAGATTATTGTGTCAATAATACCTCACGCAAAGCATGAGAAAATTACTACCAAAGGCATTTGCAGCGGCACTGCTGATTATGTCCGCATCCTGCACAAGGGAATCTTTCTCCGATTCTCCGACGCAGGAAGGGCAGTTGCGGATATCTCTCCGCACCCAGGACATCATCATCAGCAAGGCCGACGCCGAAGATTCCCCATCTGCAGATGATTTCGAAATAGAAATCTACAACCCAAAAGCCATAAGGCTATATCGTAAACCGTATTCCGAAGCCAAAGACGAGACGATAAAACTCAACTCCGGAGAATACCGCCTCATCGCTCATCACGGCGATACCCTCGGTGCCGGATTCGGTAAAGCGTACTACCTTGCGGACGAGCCTTTCACCGTTCACGGATTCGTGGACAACGGCAGGAAACCGGATGTAGTCGAAGCCACCGCGACACTCGGCAACGTCAAGGCGGCTGTAAACTTCGGAGAGAACCTTACCAAGTTCTACAGTGATTTCTACGCTGTCCTGAGGCACTCTTCCTTCCCGACAAAGAAAGTCCGTTTCTCTAAGTCCGAGACAAGGGCCGGATACATCCCCGCCGGTGAGCTCTACCTGGAAGTCTTCGCCGAACTGGGCGGTACCGGAATGCAGGACGGAGGAGAGAACAAGACCGTTTATTTCAAGACGGATCCAGTTGAATACTCCCCCGCCGACTTCGTGACATTCAACGTGGAGACTTCTCCTAGGGAAGGTGACCTTACGGTCAGCATCAGCATAGACCGCAGTGTCGAGACCGTCGAGTTCACCAACGAGATTTCCCGTGAAGCACTCCCCGCCGAGATTCCGGTATTCTCCCACAAGGGAAGCCACTCCGGAACATATTCGTACACATACCCTTCAGGAGCCTCAGGTCTCGTCCAGGACGCCGTGCTCAGCGCTTCAATAAGTGACGCCTCCTCCTGGAACAGCGTCACCGTAAGCGCACAGTCGGATTACCTCACTTTAGGTGAAACCGAACTTGTCGGCATCTCCGCTTCCGATGCGGAAAACCTCCGCTCTCTCGGACTGGACTGGCTCATCAAGGACGGATATCCCCTCACTTATGTCGACTTCTCCGGAGTTCCTGAGATTCTTTCAGCCGCAGGAGCGAAGATTTCAGCTGACGGGAAACCCGTCGCCACCTTCACAGTCACCGTAACAGATTCATTCGGCAACAGTTCTTCCGCCGATTTCAGCCTTGTGCCCGAAGCTGTCGGAGGCTCTGTGAGCGTGAAAGACTACAACATCTGGGGATGGAAGATGGTTTCCCCCGAGGCAACCCTCGATCTTCCCTTGGACAAGAATGCGAAAGTATCCCTCCAATGGAGCGAGGACGGGTCTTCGTGGAGCACTGTGGAATCCGTTTCCGGCAGCGGCAAGAATTTCACATTCGGTGACGCCGCTCCCCTTTCAGCCGGAAAGACATACCGGCTCCGTACCATGATCAACGACGATCCGCTCAACGTAAGTGAACCTACCCTCATTGCAACCGAAGACCCCCAGCAAGTCGGGAACAACAATTTCGAGTCATTCACCGAGCAGACGTTCACCACCGAAGTTAAGCTCCTCATCTCATACAGTCCCTTCGAGGTCACATGGTGGCAACTTTACAAGGACGACCCCTGGTGGGCCGTCAATTCCCCCGTCACCCTCAACAGTGAATGCACTCCCTCTTACCAGGATTTCAAGACATTCCCGACAGTATCCCTGATTTCAAGCGGAGCATACTCCGGGAACAGCGCCATGATAGCCTCGATCGCCATCAATGACCTTGCGTCAAAGATCCTCAACGGAGACACCCACGGAGGCGAACTGTTCATCGGAAGCGCAAACAACCTCAACGAAGGCTCATGGGCCAAGAGCGGAGAAGGTCATGCCTTCTCATCACGTCCTTCCGCCCTCACGTTCAAATACAAGTTCGATTCAAGCGGCAACACCCCCTTCTACGTTTCGGTGAGTGTCCTTGCCCAAGACGGCACTCTTCTGGCGTCATCGACCGTGAACAACAATTCCGCTTCGGTAAGTTCATGGACCGAGTACAGCATTCCGCTCAATTATTCCGTCACCGACAAGAAGGCCGGAATGATAAAAATGAGCTTCAAGTCTTCGGAAAACGGCACCGAATCAAGCCGCGAGAAGACGATCACCACCCTGAGCGGCGAGCATGAAATCCACGCCGGAAACATCCTCTACATTGATGACATCATCCTCAAATACGAATAAGACGGATATGAAAAAGATACTTTCAGCTTTCGCTGTCCTTGCGGTCCTCTCAGCATGCTCCGACAAGATAAGCCCGAACAAGAATGAGACGGGAACACTTTCCCTCACCCTCTCCAGCACCGGAGATTATATAACAAAGGCCGGTCAGGACGACACGGCTGAATTCAAGATCAGCATCAGCCGCTCCGACGGATGGACTTCCAGTTATGACCGCTTCGCGGATATGCCGGAGATTCTGGACCTGGCCGAGGGTGATTACACCATCACGGCTTCTTCCCCCGAGTCCAAACCGGCGGCTTTCGACCTCCCCATCTACGGAGCGACCCAGAATTTCACCATCAGGGTCGGTGAGCTTACCCCCGTTTCACTTGTCTGCACACTTCAGAACATGAAGGTGAGCTTCGCCCTGAGTGAGAATTTCAAAAAAGAGCTTTCGGACTACAACATCTCCGTCACCAATGCCGCTTCGTGGACAGCTGAGGACGCCGGTGAAAGGACTCTCACCTGGGACAAGGCCGCAGCGGATGCCGGGACACCCGGATATTTCTCAGTCGCTCCCTTGATGGTGAAAGTCGACGGTTACCGCAACATCGACAATTCCGAAGCACATGCTATGCTCTCAATAACCGATGTCGCTCCCAGGGACCACCATGTCATCTACATTGACGCGCAGGTGACCGGATCGGTGAACGGAATCAATATCAAGGTTGACGACACCGTCAACGAGAAGAACTCCGACATCTTCATCCCCGGTTGGGACGAGACCCCTGTCGACGGTGGAGAAGACGAAGGTGGGGATGACCCCGAAGAGCCTTCAACCGCCCCCACGATGAGTTGGGACACCAATCCCACTTTCGCCCCCACTCCCATCGAGGACGTGATGGACGTCAACATCTCGATCAAAGCCCCCGAGACGATAAAGGGATTCATCGTGACGGTCGACTCCTATATCCTTTCGGACGTGATCGCCGCCATGGGCGGAAACACCACCTACAGTTGGGCTTCCGACGGTCCTTTCGACATGGACCTCATCAATGACGAAGCTCTCGTGAGCGCCCTCTCTTCCATGCTTCCCACCGGGGACGAACTTTCTGGAAAGAGTGAAGTGGTATTCTCTCTCTCGACGATCGTGCCCCTTATAAAGGCATACAACCCCGAGTCCGGATCCAATCACATCTTCACCCTCAAGGTGACTGATGCGAAGGGCCAGACACTCTCCAAGTCAATAACCTTCGTGATGCCGTAATGATGAGAAAGCCTACACACATATTACTTGTGCTGGCTGCGATTCTTCTGTCGGCCTGTTCCGGAAGGGAAAACACCTCCCGCGAATACGGCTACCTGAAGCTCAAGTTGAGCGAGGATCTTAGCGTCGAAACTCTCACAAAGAGTGCCGGTGCCGCCGATCCCCTGTTCAGGCTCGAGGTCACTTCCGCCCAGAGCGGAGAAGTGACGCTGGTCCCCGACTACAGGGCCCTCGAAACCGAGCCGCTCACACTCATCGCAGGCAGATACGACATAAAGGCGTTCTCGGGAGAGAATGCCCCCGCAGTCTGGAACTCCCCGTTCTACACCGGAGAGACTTCCGTCACAGTGAAACCCGAGCAGACGACTACAGCCTCCATCAGCGCGTCCCTCGCCTCCAGCATGGTTACGGTAGGATTCGGAGAAGAGATCCCTTCCAATTTCTCCTCCTACAAAGTCAGCATCTCAAGTAGTCTCGGAGGAGAGACCCTCGTATTCGGGAACGAAGAAAAGACTCTTCTCGACACGGCCTACTTCGCCGCAGGAGCTGACCTCACATGGAAGCTCGACATGATCAACAACGACGGCACCTCATACAGTGCCGGTCCCGATGTAATAAAAGGTATCGAAGCCAAGAAACACTACCGCCTCACTTTCAACGTGAGTGAGGATGAGAAGAGTTATGGAGGATTCGTGGTGAGGATGAGCCTTGACGACTCCCTCAACGAAAAGAAGTACAGCATGTACCTCAATTTCGGAAGCGACGAGAATCCCCGCATCTCCGCCAACTTCGACTTTTCCGAAGCGGTTGTCATATCACAGGGCAATGAAGACTCCAGGATAATCTCACTCGCTGCAGGAAGCGGAATCGGAAGCGCCAGCATCCGTCATGCGAACGCAGGACTTCTGGAGGCCGGACTTCCCCAGGCATTCGAGTTCGTTGAAGCTTCTTCCACCGAATCCCTTTCAAAGATCGGTATTGAAGCTTCTCCCATAGCATTCGGAGCCCTCACCGCCTCAATCGACATGACGCAGTTCATCTCTTCCCTCAAGATGGGAGACTACCCCTTCACCGTGTCTCTGATCGATGCGAAGAATCACTACTCCACGGTCGACATCCTCCTTCGGATAGTTTCATCCGTTGAAGCCGAGGTGACAAGCGTCACCCCTTGGGCGAAGTTCGCCATCCTCAAGGGCAAATGGTACAGCGAGACCGCTCCCGCAGGTCTCAAGTTCCAGTACCGAAAGAGCGGAGAGGAGGCTTGGACCGACTATACCGGAGAGATGAAGACGGACGGAAGAGACTTCAGCACTGAACTCTACGGCCTTGAAGCCTCCGCAACTTACCAGGTAAGGGCCGTTACGGACAAGGATACCGAAACAAGGGTCATAAGCTTCACTACCGGAAGCGCCGAAGATGTCCACAACCTCAGCTTCGACAACTGGTACCAGAGCGGAAAGGTCTGGTATCCCAACGCTTCGGGGTATTCGGTATGGGATTCGGCGAACCCGGGTACAGGAAGTCTCCTTGGCGTGAACTCGACAGTTCCCGAGGAAAGTGACCTGGCTGTGAGCGGCAGCGGAAAGAAAGCCGCCAAGCTTGAAAGTACGACGGCGGTCGGACAGTTCGTCGCCGGTAACATCTATGTCGGAAAATTCGGCGGCGTGGCAGGTCTCGGAGCCTACCTCGACTGGGGTCACCCCTTCACTTCCCGCCCGATCGCCCTCAAGGGATACTTCAAATACATTCCCGCGACGATAAACAAGACCAAGGATCCTTATACCGACATGTCCGGACAGATGGACAACTGTTCGATAAAGATCTACCTCACCGACTGGACGACGATGTTCAGGGTAAACACCTCGACAGGGACATTCCTTTCGGATGACGACCCTTCAATCATCGCGATCGGAGACCTTCACACCAATGAGACCACCGACGGATATGTACAGTTCACCCTGCCTCTCCAGTACAGGAATACAGGAAAGACTCCTTCGATGATCCTCATCGCCGCCACGGCGAGCCGCCTTGGAGATTACTTCACCGGAGGTGTGGGAAGTGTTCTTCTGTTGGATGAATTCTCACTCGTCTACGACGCCGGAGAACTTACCGAGAGTGAAAGGGAAACCGTAGGATACAGAAACTAGTTCATGAAAAAGATATTGACACTCCTCGTGGCCATCATGGCCGCATCATCATGGGCCGGAGCCCAGTCGAACTTTGACCGAGGGTTCGACGACGAGAAGAACGTCTTCATCCCGAAGGGAACGGTAGGATTCGGAGTATCATTTTCCGGATCCTCCGGAGAAATCGGGAAAGAGGGCGGTTTCACCCTCATGCCTTCCCTCGTCACCGGTCTGGAAGGATCATATTCCAATGTCGGCATATCCCCTTCCGTGGAATATTTCATCAAGGACAACCTCAGCATCGGTCTCAAGATCAAATACGGCAGCACCAAGCTCAATGTCGACAATGCAGGTATCTCCATCGATGACGACATTTCCTTCGGCATCGAAGACAAGGGATACCGCAGGCAATCATATGCCGCAGCCCTCGTAACAAGGTTTTATGTGCCTTTCATGGGATCGAAGATCTTCGGATGGTTCGTCGAAAGCGGATTCCGATACAGGTACGCCCAAGGAATCAATTACACGATGGAGGAAGGACTGAAGCACGGAGTGTACAACGACACCAACAACTTCGCCCTCATCATCAACCCCGGAGTTTGCTTTTTCGTCGCCAACCAGGTCTGCTTCGAGGCTCAGGTAGGCCTTGCTGAACTCGGGATGACGAGCATCAAGCAGTCGGAGAACCAGGTAAAAACAAGCGAAGCCTCCAGGTTCAATTTCAGCGGGGGCATAGATCTTCTTGACATAAGGCTGGGAGCAAGATTCTATTTCTAGAATGAAAAAGACAGGGATTCTCATAGCGGTTATTCTTTCGGTTGTGTCCTGCCGTTTCAAAAACGACCTGGACTATCCCATCGTGAAGGGAAACATCCTCGACCTTCAGGTCGAAGGACAGATTGACCTCAAGATAGACTCCTCCACCAGAGAGGCTGTAGTATACCTTGATGAAACCGCCGACATGGGATCCCTGCGCCTTGTTTCCGTCCAGTACAGTGAAGAAGCGACCCCTGTCGAACCCCTTCCATCCGTTCTGGACCTCCGCTCCCCCATCACAATAACCCTCCGCACTTATCAGGATTATGAGTGGACCATCTCGGCAGTCCAGCAAATCAGTCGCTACATCGTCTGCGACAACCAGATGGAGGAGGCGCGTTTCAATCCCTCCGAGAGGATGGCTTACGTCTATGTGGCGGACAGCCAGCCCCTTTCTTCCGTTGTCTTCCGGGACATGAAGTTGGAACCCGAAGGTTCCGAAATCGTCTCCACCACCGGATGGGACAGTGACTTCAACACCGTCTATTCGGTTACCGAAGATGTCCATTTCCCGATGACCCTTTCATGCGTACTGGAAAGGACATTCGACGTCAAGTACAAAGGGGAAATGAGGGTATGGACCGTGAAAGCCATCCAAATCGAAGTCAACACGATGATAGTATCCGTCGACGCATATTCGTACTCCGCAAAACTGAGGGGCATATTCAAAGGGGAGAATCCCGTCATCGAGTATCGTTCTGTCTTCTCGGAGGAATGGACGGTGGCGGAGGATGCGGTCGTAGCCGGAGTAGGAATATCCGCCACAATCGAGGGACTTGAACCAGGTGTCGAATACATGGCGAGAGTACGCTGCGACGGGACAGTTTCCCCGGAAAAGAGTTTCTCAACCGAAGTGCCGAGCCAGCTTTACAACATGAGTTTCGACGACTGGCATCAGGACGGGAAGGTCTGGTATCCGTATCTGAACGGCGCAGATGAGGACCATCTCATTTGGGACTCCGCCAACAAGGCGACGGCTTCATTCACCGGAAGTGCGACCACTCCCGACGAGGAGTTTGTCGCGGTAAGCGGAGAAGGGAAGAAATCGGCAAGACTCGAAAGCAGCTATGCGGTCGTGAAGTTCGCCGCCGGAAACCTCTTCACCGGCAACTTCGTGAAGCTGGCCGGATTGGGTGCCGAACTGGCTTGGGGAGTACCTTTCGAATCAAGACCGGTATCAATGAAGGGATACATCAGTTACAAGCCCGCCCCGATTACCGATGCGGATGCCGATCACAAGGACCTGCTCGGTAAAAACGACACAGGACACGTCATCGTGATCCTCACCGACTGGGAAGAGCAGTTCCACGTCCTCAGCGCGGAAAAGGTATTCGTGGATTTCGAGAACGATCCGGGAATCATCGCATACGGAAGAGTCGCCGTTTCGGAAGATACCGAAGGGTTCATAAACTTCGAGATGCCGCTGGAGTACCGTTCCACCCGTAAACCGACGAAGATAGTGATCGTCGCTTCCTCAAGCGCCCTGGGCGACTACTTCACCGGAGGCAGAGGAAGCGTACTCCATCTTGACGAGTTCGAGTTCGTCTACAAGTAGGGTAAGGGAAGAAATGCAGTTGCGTCTCTGGAGCCTTCAGATTACGACTTGGATTATTCTTTTGTCACCGACTTCCACCCATTCAGGGTCTTTATCCTGCCTTGTTTTCGAAAAATCGGATGTCACAAGGTAACCTTTGTTTTGTCCCCGTGAAGAAAGATACTCGGGAAGTTGCTCCCTACCGCTCAGTTCGTATTTCTCGCCCCGCCAGATTTTAAGTTCGACGATGAATTCTTCCTTGCCGTAGGTTACGATAAGGTCCATACGCCGATTGTTTCTTGTCTGCGGTTCAACATAATAAAACCCCGTCCCATTGATTATCGGTTTGAAGAAACTCAGGAAAACAAGCCGTCCCTCCTTTTCGAGAAAAGATTCATCGCTTTCGCGATACTCCTGCCTCATAAGCCGAGAACTTGGTTATGACATACACTCTCTGCTCTTCTTCAACAGAAATGCCAACGGGCTGGCACAATACTAAGGGAAAAGAATTGGTGAGGACAGACTCCCTGGCACAGTTTACCCGGATGCACGGAAATAAACTATAATAAAATAGAGTTTAACTTAAAGATTTGAGTTTTATCTGTAATTTATTACATTTGCCTCGACAAAACTGACGCTTTATGGACTTGAAGAAGTATTCGAACACTCAGATCCTGCAAATGCTTGGGCTGAGGTTCAAGGATTACAGGTTGCTGATGAACCTTTCCCAAGGAGACTTGGCCAAGGCTGCGGGGGTTTCCGTATCAACTGTCCACAAGTTTGAGACGGGCACTATCACGAATATGAATGTCACCAACCTGATGGCCCTGCTCCGGACGGTCGGCCTGCTGGACAGGTTCGACGAGCTGATTCCGGAGCAGCCCGCGAACCCATATCTGATGGCGCCGGAACATCAGCAACAAAGAGTAAGGAGGAAGAACAATGGCTAGGAATATAGACGGCGGCAGGTTGAGCGTCATGCTCTGGGGCCAGGAGATCGGACAGCTTTGCTGGAATCCGGTAAAGGGAAACTCCTATTTTTTCTTTTCGCCGGGATATCTTTCATCGGGACTCGACATCGCACCGCTGACCGCATCATCGAAAAGCCCCACAGCCCGTTTCGCCATATATGGCAACACGGACTCCGCAAAGTATCAGAAACTCCCACCTTTCATCGCGGACTCGCTTCCTGATGATTGGGGTAACACCCTTTTTGACCAGTGGTTCGCAGAGCATCATTATCATGAAAAAGACAAGACTCCCCTGGCGAAACTCTCCTTCGTCGGTAGCCGGGCCATGGGTGCGCTCGAATTCGTCCCCTGCAGTGAAGAGACTTTCAGCCCGAACGAGAAGCTTATGATCCCGAAACTATACGACCTGGCGAAGAAGATTGAGCAGGATCGGGAACATGCCATCATTTCCCCGGAAGAGACGCTTACGCAGAAGGCCTTGATGGCAGTCGGAACATCAGCCGGCGGACGCTTCAAGAAAGCCATCATTGCGATTGATGGAGAAGGAAACATCTTCTCCGGCCAGACCTCGGCAAGAGGCGACAGGAAGTATTACATCCTTAAGTTCAATACCCCCGAATTCTGTCTCTCTGAGATTGAGAAGACATGGTACGACCTGGCTACCAGGGCCGGGGTCACGATGATGCCGTCCCGTCTGATTGAAGTGGAAGGCATCCATCATTTCCTGACCGAACGATTTGACCGCAGGAACGGAGAGAAGGTTTTCACACAAACCCTCGCCGCGGTCAATCCTGAAGCGTATTGCTACGAGGACCTCTTCACCACATGCAGGCAGCTCTCCATCCCCCAGAATGAGCTGAACGAGCTCTTCCTGCGGATGGTCTTCAATATTCTTTCCAACAATACGGACGACCATGCCAAGAACTTCTCCTTCATCATGGAGAAGGACGGTTCATGGCACCTCTCCCCTGCTTATGATCTCTGCTTCATCTTGAAGACCGCTGCCATACCTGAGTGGCGTCACGAATTCTCCGTTCGGGGAAAGTTCGAAGATATAACAACCGCGGACCTGCTGGCCTTTGCAGCCCAGAACGACATCAAGAATCCCGCAAAATACATCGACAAGGTCAAGGAAGCTCTCAAGGACTTTCGGTCACTTGCTTCAGCGAACGGTGTCGCTCCGTTCTTCATCGGCATCATAGAGTCACGGCTCCGCGAATTGTCTCCGGATGTCTTTGCTCCGGCCGCCGCTTCGGATTTGATTCGGTTCGAGATGTCTGACACTGGGAACATTCATCTTTACGCGACCATCGACGGACAGGAGAGACGCCGGGTATTCACGAAGAAAAGCGAGCTGTATGAGTCCGTTCTCAGTGCCATGAAAAAGACGCTCTCGTCAGAGGAGCAGAAAGAAATCCTGAAAAGGCATTTCAAGTAGGAGACGCCCGGCAGAACCCATTTCTTCTCTCCACTATATTTCTTCGCCAATAGCGAACTCAAAAAAAAGGACTTGAGCCAAGTCCTTTCAAGTATTGCAAAGATGCCCCAAATATCCCGTGACACGGAACGGGAGAAGTGGAGGTGAGGTCTATCTGTCCTTCAGTTCCACGTACTTTTTGACGTTCCTCAGGTTCATATAGGCCGGGCGTATGATTCTGGCCTCGTCAAAATTGAGCTCCTCGATTCTGTGCGCGCACCACCCGACGATCCTCGCCATCGCGAATATGGGAGTGTAAATCTCCTTCGGAAGACCTATCATCTCGTATATGAATCCCGAGTAAAAATCAAGATTCGCGCAGACCGGCCTCTTCATCTTCTTGAACTTCGTTATGCAGGCCTTGCCCCTATCCTCAATCCGGCGCAGGAACTCGTACTCCTTGGTAAGACCCTTCTCGGTGGCGAGCATTCCGGCAAGTTCTTTGAGGGATTCGGCACGTGGATCACTGAGAGTGTACACGGCATGGCCGAGACCGTAGATGAGCCCTGACTTGTCGTAAGCTTCCTTCTTAAGCATCTTTTCAAGATAAGAATCGATCTCCTTCTCGTCTTCCCAATTCTTTATAGCTTTGCAAAGATGATGGAACATGTCCGTCACCATTATGTTGGCTCCTCCATGGAGTTTGCCCTTGAGGGAACCGATACCGGCGGCGATAGAGGAATAGGTGTCCGTGCAGGTTGAAGAGGTTACCCTCACCGTGAAGGTGGAGTTGTTACCTCCGCCATGTTCGGCTTGGGTAATGAGGAGAAGGTCCAGCATCCTGGCCTCGAGGTCGGTGTACTCGTTCTTCAGCATGTGCAGGAAATTCTCCGCAAGGGAGAGATTCTCCTGGGGGTGACGGATATGAAGGCTCCTACCCTGGAGGGAATGCCTGTATGAGTTGAAGGCATAGGCGATGATCGTGGGGAACTTTGCGATAAGGTCTATTGACTGCCTCATAAGGTTGTCCCTCGAGATGTCGTCAGGATCGGGGTCGAAGGTATACATCTCCAGGACGCAACGTGCAAGGATGTTCATGATGTTCGATCCCTCGAGGTCTATGATATGGACGAGCGACCTGTGGTCAAGAACCATCTTGGAGTTGAGAATTTCGCGGAACGCCTGAAGCTCTTCCTCATCTGGAAGCTCTCCCGAAAGAAGGAGATAGGCGATCTCCTCGAATCCGAACCGCTTGTCCCTCAGAAGCGGACGCACGAGGTCCTTGAGTTCAACTCCACGGTAAAAGAGCTGTCCCTCGACAGGTGAAAGAGTACCATCTTCCTGACGTTCGTATCCGACGACGTTTCCGACGTTGGTGAGTCCGACGAGAACTCCGGATCCGTCCTCGTTGCGGAGTCCCCTCTTCACTCCGTATTTGGGGAAAAGACTGCTGTCGATGCGGCAGGTGGTCTTCACCTTTTCGCCGAGCTTGTATACCAGGTATTCTTTGTTCATGTCCGTCTATTTTTTGTCAAGTCCGTTACTACGATAAAGATATTACTCCAACCCCATGAGGGAGCAAAGAGTACGGCCGAATTCTTTCGTCCCGAGACCGGCGGAGCCTCTCGGGGCAAGATCGGCGGTGGTCCGTCCTTCCCTTATCGCAAGGGAGAGGGCGTTTACGATGAGGGTAGCGGCTTCCTTCCATCCCATGTACTCGAGCATCATCACGGCCGAAAGGATGATGGATGAAGGATTGACGATATCCTTTCCGGCGATGTCCGGAGCTATTCCGT
>ODAI012690585.1_pt1 | contig 12984 bp, 7 predicted proteins | sample 1539321 | NCBI WGS metagenome assembly ODAI01 (sample SAMN02144231, study PRJEB22623) | gut metagenome | biome: sheep rumen | host: Ovis aries | place: New Zealand | reverse complement strand
GTTGTACCGACTGTCTTTGACTTATACTCGACCTCTTCGATTGTACCGTGGTCTATGCCAGCAGTCTCCTTGTCAAATCCCTCTGGGGCGGCAACGTACGTGTTGAAGTCACATTCAATCTTTGGCATACCCGGCATCATGCCGATTTGTGGTTCTTGTGCAAAGGCACAGCATGACACCAAAGCAACAAAGACTGTAACGAATAGTTTTTTCATGATTTGTTTAATTGTTTTAATGTATTAAGTTAAATAAGTATTTCCTAAGACACGGAATTTCCGAAAAGGTTTAAGATGGCTTGACAATCGTGTCATCAGATATAAGGATTCTCACGATAATCAGATTTGATTCCCATGTCTTTTTCGAGGTACCATTTGAAATAGTAGAGAACGTCAATATCGTTCATGGCTTCTTCTACTGGTATTTCGTGAGCGATGTTGTAAACAGTCCATGCACCATGCTCTTTGCGCATCATCAACTGAACCCTTTGTTCCTTTCCACCGTTTGTTACATTTACATCAACATATCCGTCAGTCTTGCTTCCGACAAATGAATATGTGATGTTCCACTTTACGTTTTCGGCATGGTCGGACATAAGCCAGAGGTATTTGATTTTGTCAAGATTCTCTAATTGCTTGCCATCATTGGCTTGAGTGCGTACCTTTGCAAGAAACTCCTTAAAGTCTTTGCTGAAATATTTGTCGTTTGAAACATCGCTGTAGAGTGCATCCTTGTGTGATGTGTAGATGTTCTTGACGGCAGACCTTATCTCGTCATCAACAATTTTGTAGTCAAAGTATTCCTTGTCAAGTTCGGCTCTGCTCTTTTCGATGTATATGTCTTCATGGAAAATTGTTTCTTCGGGATACAAGGAAGATACGACTGTCAGTTTACCTCCTTTATATTTGGTCTTGAGAGTTAATCTGTCAATGTTTTCTGGAGTAACATCCCATAATTGATAACCAGCCTTGCGGGCATCTTCAAATGATGTATAATCCACGCTTATTGGAACATTACAGAATTTGTTTACGTCTGGCTTTACAGAGAAGTTTAACTCAAAATCCTCTTTGTCAGTATAGGTGATATCTTCCATCTTGCAGACAGTATAGCCCCATGAATGTCCGCTTTCGCCCATTTCCTCAAACTGCATATATGGGGCAAAGAAATATCCTTTTACTTCTTTCTGTGAACGGATGAGCATAATGACAGCGTCTTTCCTTGCATCAAAATGTTGGTCCCCCAAATAGTAATTGTCGTATAGGAAGTAGGTCGTGTCACATTTTTCTGTGACATCTGTCTCCTGTGCCAGGGAGTCTGTCTGTTCATTTGATGAAGGATTGCTCTTGTTGTTGTTACAAGAAAACATCAACATTATAGTTGATATGAAAAGAGTTGATAAGGTTTTTGTTTTCATCGTTTTTTAGTTATGTGTATTAGTTTTTGAGAATGTTTTGTCTTTCAATCGTGTGCAAAGTTAAAGAAAAATATTTACATTTGCATAATAATCAAAAATAATCGACAATATGAAGAAGGTAATCGTTTCACTGGCATTGGTCGTGGCATCCATGGCTGCCAATGCACAGACATATACTAATGAGTATCCTAAGGATATACAGAAGCTGGCACAGAAGTGGGTGAATAAAGGGGAGTGGCGTAATGGCTTCACCAAGGCTGTCCCTGCTCCTACGGTCAATCTTGTGGAGTTCTATATCCAGTATCATCGCAATCCTGAGGAGTGGAAGGCTCTCTTCAACTGGTTGCAGACGCATGACCTCCTTGCCGTTCCTGCTGGTAGGATTCCTATTGAGGGAACAGACCTCGTAGTGAGTGTGGAGGATAGCGAGAACTGGTGTAGTCAGGATGACCTGAAGGCAGGAAAGGGTACGGAGAGTCATCGCAAGAAGATTGACTTCATGTATGTCGTTCGTGGTACAGAAGGCTTTGCCCGTCTTGACCATGAGACATCTGTTGCCAATCCTTTCAATACGGACAAGGACCGTTGTGACTATAAGTTTGATGCCGACAGACTTGAACAGTTCACGTCCATCCCTGGCACATTCAACATCATGTTCCCATGTGACTGGCACGTGGCAAAGGTAAAGACAATGGAGGCAAGTCAGAAACTCCGTGTGCTGGTTATTAAGGTAAACTACAAGCTTTAACTTGTCGTGTTGTATCGCACCCAAGGTGCGGACGAAGAAAAAACAAAGAAAAACAGATAAAAACATAAGAAAACATTATCTTTTTAGTTTGTACTGTTCATAGGAATCAAACCAAAAGAATGTTTATGTTTTTATCTGTTTTTCTTTGTTTTTACCTGTTTTTTCTTCGTCCGCACGCCTCGTGCGATAAAGCGAAAAGCTTAGTCGAAGAAGTTCCAACTGAGACCAAAGCGGAGGGTAGTCGGATTCATTGGGTAACCCGGTGCCCAGAAGTAGCGACCATCGCTCTGGTTGGCGTGATAGTAGTGGAGGTAGAAGCGTGTGCGCTTCAGGGCGAAGTTGGCATATACGCTCACGAGAGGGTAGTTGCCTATCTTAACTTTGTTGCTTTCGCGTTGCGTAGTGAACATACCGATGACTGGTGAATAGTCGGGTGCATAATACTCAGTGAAGTATTTGAGGTCAGCACCCATCTGAGTGTGGAGCACCTTGGCTATGCGGAAGTCAATGTAGAGATTGTGGTATGTTGACAACTTAGGAAGTGGGAGGACTGTCTCGTTTGACGTTGTCTGATATGTTATCTCGTTGTCAAAGTGCAGGATGCCGAGACGGAAATTCTGCTCAAGTGTTGCACGCATGACTTGTATGCTGCCTGAGTGCTGGAGTGACACAATATTGTTGGTTGCTGTGTCTGTGGTACTCATCCATCCTCCGTTGTTGGCAAAGTAGGTGTAGTTGGTGATGTTCTCAAGACTTACGCTGAGGCGTGTCTTTGTGGTAGGGAGGGAGAGTACTCCTTCTATTCTCTGTCGGTATTCCTTGTCGAGACTCTTGTCCCACCATGCATGTTTGCCGTGATAGTGAGCATAGTAGTAGCTTGGAGTGATGCGCTTGATATATGCGTTTACTGCCAGTTGTGCCGTGTCACCGAACAGCGGCAGGTTCATCTCGCCATGACCGTTGATGTCAAATGCTCCGAGTTCCTCTCCATAGATTCCGAACTCTGCGTTTGCGTTGAAGCGTAGGTATTTGTTCTGTTCGCTGAACAGTTGTCCTCCTACGAATATGTTGTTCTGAGTGTCTATACGTCTGTCGTAGCCAGAGATACGTCCTCCGGGAATGGTGTCCATGATAATGAAGCGGCGGTACTCGTGACCGATGTATGCACTTAGACCGAATACAGACCACTTGTTGAAGCCCTCGCAAAGTGTTATGCCCACATGGTTGCGTATGCTCGTGTACTTTGTCCAGTCGTTTGTACTGTCACCAGGCAGGTATGTGTATGAGTGATAGCCCGGAGTCTCATTATATGATTTGTAGTAACGGCGCATACCCATAAGCTTGAGCGTATGGAATAGCTTCGTTACTGGCACGAATGTCTCTATGCGGTTGCTGTCAACCATTTCCTCCTTGTAGAATCCGAGGTTATAGTTCTGGTTGAAGAAGAGTACGTCATGTTCCTGTCTTGCCCATGTGTTGTCGAGATAGACAGGTATATCGTTGGAGGCATACTTGTATGCTTGTGCTTCGGGATTGGTTATGTCACGTTCGTCTATTATACCTCCGTTCTCGCCCATCTTCATGAAGTTGTGCTGATAGTAGAAGTGGAAGTTGTATCTCTCACTTCGGTAGCTTGACCATACGCTTGCATTCATGAATGATGTGCTCTGGTTAGAGTAGAATCCCTGACCGTACATGTAGTCGAAGATGCCGCCAAGGTTGAAGTGTTTGCCTGCGTTGTTGGTGTAGATAACCTTGACATGGTCGTCACCCGTCTGCTTTGAGCCGCAGTTGGTGTAGGTGACGTTCATGTATGGCGATTTTGTGTCGTAGTGTAGGAAACGGTCAGTCGTCACGAAGAACTGGTCAAATGGCTCCGTGAACATGAACTGTGGTGTGATGCCACGTTCTGAGAAGATACGTGAGTGACGAGGCGAACCGAGGTTGGACAAACTGTTGAAGTGACCTGTGCGTCCTTCTGACAGATTGTCGTTGAAGAAAAGGTTCATGAGTGTATCGACATTCACGTGACGCATATTGCCGTATGTCTCGTCTATTACCCAAGCCTTGATGTCGTTAGGTACAATCTTCGGCTTTTTCTTGCTTGTGGTATCATTCTGGAGAGCCATGTCCGTGTCCATGTTCGACTCCAGTTCTGTAACAGAGCGTTGTGCCCACACGGATGGTGTGAGCACAACGCATAGGAGTGTGGATAATATGTATTTCTTTAATGTCATCTGTCTCTTAAGTTCTTAAGTTTTTAAGTTCTTGAGTTTTTTAGTTTCCGTGGAGAAAATCGCTCCTAAGAAGCGGACGAAGAAAAAACGATAAAAACAATAAAAACAGATAAAAACTTTTTCTTAACCCGTCGTCTGTGGCGACTAAATTACCAACCTTACCATTATTTTAGCATTAATTATCATAAATTGGCCACGAATTATCATTAATTATTTTCTTGATAATTTGTCATTAAATATTTATGACAATTCGTGGCAAATTCATGGTAATTCGTGCCTTAAAATAAATGTAAAATGCTGATTTAGCCAGCAAGGCAGGCGGGTTCCTTATAAATGAATTTTTATTCTAAAACATGAAACGGAGAATAAACTCCACAATCTTTAGTACCATTGCACCAAAGCCAACGCAGAAGAAGAGTGGGCGTTGCTCTGGGAACACAAAGTATATTACGAGGGCTACGGCAAAGAGTGACATGAACAAGAAGTTGAGAATCTTGCGTGCTTCCCTTATCTTGTCTGCCGATAGTCCCTTATTGCTTGGACGGTGCCATTTGCTTTGCTTCTTGCTGTCTGCCAAGGCATCAGCAATGATCTTGTCCATTTCTTCTTGAGTAGCCATGAAGTAAATTGAAAATTATAAATTCAAAATTATAAATTCAAAATTCAAAGTTTCGCAGTTTTGCGGAAATATTATGACTCCCTCCGTGATGCTATTGCATTAGTCACCCTCCCCATAGAGGGGGAGGGGCGGGGAGAGGGTCTGCTCTTTTACTTCTTCTTTGAATTTGCTACAATCTTTATTTCGCTGAAGAGTTGTTCGAACATCTTGCTTGTCTCAGCACGATATTTGGCTGCGTTGCGAATGAAGCGACCGCCAGCATTTGATATTGACTCGTTGCTGATGAACTCTTCGGCTGTGAGTTTGGCTCTGTCACCCTCTGCATCGGTGATGTAGTAGATGTTTGACACTACAGCATCAACGTGGTTGCCTGTGACGTTGAGAGTTAGAGTGTAGTAGATCTCTGCCCAGTTCTTGACGAATGTCTTGTTTGTAACGATGATTTCCTCTGCGCCCTGGCACTTGATGAATCCATCGGCTTTGCTTGCCTGACGTACTACGGAGTAAGGAAGGTTCTTGAAGAAGTTCTTCTCACCCCATGTGGCACGCTTGGCCTCTGGCTCGAAACGCTTCTCTGCCCAGTAACCGAGTAGAGAGTAGATCTCGTTCTTTCCTATGTCGGGAACATCACACGCATATCGGAACACTACCTTACCGTTTTCTGTAGGGAGGGCTCCCAATGAGCTTTTGATTTCTTCAATGCTCACGCGTGTCTTTTCTTTCTTAGCTTCAGGTTGTTCAAATAGTTCATCTATCTGAGCGTTTGCGCACAGAGGTAATAGTACTGTGCACAGTGTGAAAAAAAATTTATTCATGTTAGAGTTTTGTTTGATTATTTTGTCGCAAAGATACCACAATATTTAATAAAAGTGTCCTTTTATGATGTGAAAACTCTAATTTTTAAGATAGTTTATGAAATGATTTGCTTATTTTTGCAGAAAAATTGTAGATTAAGACAAAAAACACGGGGAATTTAGAGTGCACAGCTGTTAAAGAACTGAGGTGTTAGGGCACCCAAATCGTGATATGTGGCCAATGAGAATTTGAAATCTGATTTTGAATTGTTCATTATGGATTTCTCTGTGTTATGACAATTGAATTATCCAACTTAAAAATCAATATTGACCAATGAAATTGAATAGATCGTTTATCACAAAGTCGTTGTTGGTGGTGGGGCTTATCGCTTCGTCATCAGTTGCAGTAATGGGATTGACTGATGGAAGAAAGAAGGCTACCGTTTCGGGCGATGGCTTTACATTTGAAGATTCCGATGATGAGGGTGAGGTGACAGCTAAGTACATCCAGAACCCTTCATTCGAGAGGGATGACATTGCAACGCTTGCCAAGGACAATACTCGTGGAGCATATACTGCTACTAGCGTGGTGGGCTGGACACTCTCTGGCGGTTATGGCGTGAGTGACATCATGACTTCTGCCGCAACAGCTACCGATAACAATTTCGGTGCTCCTGGCAAACCTTCCAGCGGTACTCAGATGTACTATATCCGTAACGCTTGGAACGCATCGACGGCATCACTTCTCCAAAGTGTAAAGCTGCCTGCAGGAAACTATGTACTTTCGCTTGACAATAAGTGCATCACGGCGTCAAGCCATGCCGCCTACCTCGTGGCAGGTGACAACAGCGTTGCTCTAACGTTCAAGGAATCCATGCCAAGTGAGTGGGAGACAACGAAGCTTACGTTCAAGCTTTCTGAAGAGACAACACTCAACCTCGGTCTCAGGGTTGACTTCGGTAGCGGTTCAGGTGGTAGCGTACTTGTGGACAACTTCCGCCTCTTCCGTCTCTCCGACGATTATACAGAACCAGCTGAGCCAACAGAGAGCAGTGTGACATCATTCACAGAGGGAGTAATCAACAATACATTCGTGCCAGAGGCTGACATGAAGCGTGACCTCCTCCAGATGCTTGCAGACTTCTCTACTTACATGGTTAACGACTTCCTGGAATGTTCTGCTCCTAACAGCAAGAACGAGAAGTGCGGTTGCTTCAAGGGTGAGAATACTATGGCTAACGACGAGAGGGGAGTGCGCCCTAATGCTGACCTCTCCATGGTGTGTGCCTTCCTTGTCAAGTATGCACAGCCACAGGGCATAAAGCTCCCACAGGGCGTTACATACGAGAAGCTTGAGGATATGGCTATGAAGTCACTCGTCTTTGCTTACTCTACCCATAAGGCAAACAAGCTCAAGGTCTGCGCAGGCAACAACTACTGGGGCTCTACATCTACAAGCGATGCTGTGTGGGAGTCAAGCCTCTGGGCTATGTCTGTGGCTTACTCAGCATATTTCCAGTGGAACAAGCTCACGGCAGACCAGAAGGGCTACATTGAGAAGCTCCTCAAGGCTGAGTGTAACTATGAACTCTATCGTGGCATCCCTACAGGCTATGCTGGCGATACTAAGGCTGAGGAGAACGGATGGGAGGCAGACGTGCTTGCTGCCACACTCGGACTCTTCCCAGATGATGCTCTCGCAAGCAAGTGGTTCGAGCGTATGCGCGAGATGGCTGTCAACTCATACTCACACCCGAGCGATGTTGACAACAACACCGTCATCGACAAGTGGTACGACAACAAGACCGTGGCTGACCTCTACCGTGGACAGAACCTCTACGATGACTATTCACTCCAGAACCATAACCTCTTCCACACATCTTACCAGAATGTGGTACAGCAGGAACTTGGTGAGGCTGCTCTTGCACTCAAGATGTTCCAGCTTGGCATCAAGGGTGAGGAGAGGTGGAAGAGCAACGCCCTCATGCACCACAATCAGGAGGTGCAGGATAGCGTTCTCAACTGGCTTGCGCTTGCCGATGGTGAACTTGCCATGCCTAACGGCAACGACTGGTCACTTTTCCTCTACGACCAGATTACATCATACTCTACTCAGGCTTGTTTCCTTCGTGATGCCAATGCCCTCATGCTTGAGAATCTTGCATACAAGTATATCAAGGCTCGTCAGAAGACAACGGCTGATGGTTCTTGGCTTCTTCGTGCCGACGTAGGCGCACGTCGTATGGGTGTTGAGGCTCACCGTGTCATGATGACCTACCTCATGCACGACGTACTCTCTACCGCAGACATCACTCCTACGTCATGGGCAGACTTTAACAGCAAGTATGCTGAGGCTCGTATGATTCCATGCCAGAACATCGTGCGTGCGGCTTCCGACTATCGTTTCTCTTGTTTCTCATGGTCTAATGGACTCAAGAGCTACACAGGTTACTTTGCAGCCAACTCTGCTGACAAGAACAAGATTGTCGTTCCTTATCGTGCAAACAATACAGGTAACATCATCGGATGGTACGACGTGAGCGGAAAGGCAAGCAATGCCTCTCCTGTTGTGGCTGGTATCTACCAGTTGAAGGGCAATGGATATGTGATGAATGGTGAACTCAACTGTAACGATGGTACACTCGACAATCGTTTTGCCATCTACTCTACGCCTAAGAATGCCATCATCTACCTCGACTATGTGACAGCCAATGCTGCTGCTACAATATCAGCAGAGAAGGGCGGTCTCCTCGCTATCTCTACCGACGAGTTGATGAAGACCAAGCGTACCCTCTATTTCGATGCCAAGGCTGGTGTCAATAACCAGGGCACTGTTGAAAGCGATAATGAGGTGGCATACAAGCAGTATGACGGTGCTTCATTTGCAAGCATACAGAGTGACTGGGTCAACGTGGACAACGAACTCGGCGTGGTTGGCAAGAACAATAAGAAGATTGCTTTTGGCGACCGTGGCTCAAACAACTCTATCTACACATCCAAGCTCTATCCGATGTTCAGCAACAGCAGTCGTACGGTCAAGAAGGATGACGTGGTGGATGCTCGTAACCTCGTTTACTATAGCCTTGTTAATGCCGTGCAGACAAAGGAGTATGCCAAGGCACTCGTGCCTCTCCGTTCATCACTCCCTGCTGGATGGAATGGAGTTATCGCTCCTGATGCAGAAACAGCATTCTTCATCGTGAGCAACTTCAAGGGCGAGAACAAGGCAACACTCACAGACGTGTCATACAACAACCTTGCACCTGTGTTCTACCAGAACACCGTCATCAAGGACAGCAAGTCAAGTGTAACCTTCGACCTCCAGCAGAACCACTCATGCGCACAGGAACTTAGTGTACTCGTGTCAGGTACTGGCGTTGAGGCTCAGCTTGAGGACGACTCTACTGCATACGTCACAGCTACGGCAAATGCCGACATTAAGGTGTATATCCGCAATCGTTCTGCATCAGTCAATATCAAGAAAGGTAAGACTGTTAAGGTGTTCTTCCAAAATGGTGAGGTACGCGCAGAGAGCGTGACCGTGCCCACGATCGAGAAGAAGGATTACACGGACTTCATAGTCAATCCATCATTTGACGGCAACAGCACATACGGATGGACTGGCGGGCCTGTTGTCGATTTCGGTTGTGCAGAGAAGTGGAACACAAACTTCAATATCTACCAGACAGTCACAGGACTCCGTGCAGGTCGCTACATGCTTACTTGCCAGGGATTCTATCGTGCTGGAAGCATAGATGCTGCCGTCGCAGCTCATGGCTCAAACACAGAGAAGCTTAATGCCATACTCTATGCCAACGATGTTTCCGTTCCTCTCGTGAGCATCCTCTCTGATGCTGGCAAGGCAGGAGCAAACGGTGTCATGGCAGGTTCATACGGATATATCCCTAACACGATGGAGCAGACCAGTGTATATTTCCGCAAGGGATTGTACAAGAACTCTCTCGAGTGCATCGTTGGCGAGGATGGAAAACTTACCTTCGGAGTAAAGAAGACGACACAGATTGGCAACGACTGGTCAATCTTCGACAACTTCTCTCTCACATACCTTGGCGAGAACATACCCGATGCCATCGAGGCGTTGAATAAGGATGCCGTCCAGAACACTATCTACAACCTTCAGGGTTGCCGTCTCTCCGACATCACATCCTCTGGCATCTATGTCATCAATGGCAAGAAGGTGAGAGTAAGTTTGTAAGTTCGTGAGTTTTTTAGTTCGTGATTTCTTGATTTTTTTAGTTCTCACGAAAAATGAAAATTCATATGTAACGAATTAAGCCATTCGGACGCTTGTTCCGAATGGCTTAATTGTTTTTTCTAAGTCTGCTTCTCTTTAATTCTCACGAAACCTTTCCTTTATCCAGAACTTGAGGATAGGGTCTTGTATTGTGAGTGTTCCTGAGTCAACGCACACCAGGTCATGATCAATCACGGCATTCTTCAGGTTCTTTATGTTGGCTGACGTACCAAGGTTATACTTCTTGAGCACATCTGACGAGCTGAGGTTCTTCTCCTCGTTTGCAATGGCAAGGAGAAAGTTTATCTGTCTTGTCTTCAGATTATCCATCAGGTTGTCGAAGAGTAGGGAAGAACGGTCAACCAACTGCCGGAAGGCCGTGTCGAGAATCTCGTCCGTGACGATGCTCGTGGTCAGAAGCCATACCATCTGTGCATACTGCTGGACATAGTACGAGTGACATTCCGTCCTCTCCGCAATGATACGTGCATGCTCCTTGCTTATGTGCTTGCCAGTGTCCGTGAATCGCCTTACTATGAAGCTCACCCATTCATCTTCACTTATCTTGTCAAGGGCGATGATGTCGCCAAACTTATACAGAGGCATTTCATAGTCCGAGAATATGTTGAGCAACATGTGACGCTTGCTACCATACAGACAGTAGCATACGTTCTGGTGCATCTGCCAGTGGGCACGTAGCCTTGCCTGCAAAGCCTTTGGGTCTTTGAAGTTCTCTATGTTCTGAAACTCATCAATACACACAATCATTTGCTTGCCCTTTTCCTTTGCAATCTTCTCAGGCAAGTCGAGTATCTCATCCATTGTGTATGACTGCTCCTTGAAGTCTATGCCGAGGGAGAAATCCATCATTGCGCCAGCATCCGAGAGCGATACCTTGGGACCGAACGAGCCAAGATATTTCTTTGCCGTACTGATAAGCTCGTCCATCTTGGTGGACGATGCATTGAGTACGGAACTTGCGTAGCACTTGAAGAAGCTCTCCTCGTCGCGACAGTTGAACACGTCGATGTGGCATGTGATGAAGTTATTGCTTTCAGCGTTTATCTCATCGAGAACCTTGTGTACGAGTGAAGACTTGCCCCATCTTCGTGGAGATATTATCGTCGTGTTGACTTTGCTTGTAAGGTTAGCCTTGAGACGGGCAATGTCATTTGCCCTTCCCGTAAACTCCTTGTTCGTAGCCACACGTCCATATACAAAAGGAATATCCATATTCTTACAATTTTTTTATTGTCTGCAAATGTAACAACTTTATTTGAAATAATCTTATTTGAAATAGTTTTATTTCAAAAATTACTAATAGAATTATTAGTTTATTGAGGATTGTCAATCATTGCAGTGCGTCCCAACTTCAAGATGCTCGCCACACTCGCAAGTGACTTCTCTTTAGAGAAATACACACGGGGCGTATATGAGGAACTTCACATGGCCCTACGCATGAACATGAACGTAAGACCATAGGGGCGTGTGACAGTTGTGACAGTGTGACAAATGTTTTTTTTGCATTGGTTATTCTTTCTTTATATATTATATATATTTAATAATTAAATAGATATATATAATAAAAGAGAAAATGTCACATCGGAAAAATCAACTGTCACACTGTCACAAATCCATCTATTACAGATTTACAATTTTATCTAAAAAGCAGATTTATAATGAAATACGATATCAGCAAGACCGTTTCCCCTAAGATGCCACCGCTCGGCAAGGGGACAGAATGTATCAGATTATTGCTCTCACAGGTGTCAAAAGACATGTATGAACCGCTTGTTCCGATGTTTTTCCCCATCCTCGGTGCTCACGTGAGCGGAACGGAGTTTCAGTATCCTGACCTCAGCTGGAAGGAAATGTGCGGAATGATGGGCAATCTTGTGGCTGACAGCGGTGGAAACAAGGGGCAACTGTCCGCAATCGTTGAAGCCATCTGTCACGACTTCCGTGCCCATGACGAGGAGGAACTGAAGAAGCTCGTGGAGTGGCAGAAGCAGGTGAAGACGAAGGGTGCGAACAAGGAGAAGCCTGTGCGCCCTGAGGTGTCATTCTGGTTCCCGCCAGCCGACGTGACGAACCCTGCATTTATCCAGAACGCCATGGCGTGTGAGAAACTTGGCGGCAGAACCCAGTACCTCAACCTGCCTGAGGTGGAGATGGCTGACCGCATGTGCGGAGGTCACAAGCAGGTGTCGCAGATGCTCCGCAATATCTACGACCGCCAGCGTGCAGGTGCGCTCCGTGCCACGGTGGACGGCGTGACAGGCAATCCGCTCCTGCGTGCCAACATCACCATAAGCAGCACACCGCTTGCCTCACGCTCTTTCTACAAGAACGAGCTGTTCAACGGTACGTTCGGCCGTATGGTGTTCTCCTACAAGGTGCGCACGGGGCGTGACGGACGCATACCTCGTCAGGGCGTGTATGGCGAGGAGTTCGGCAGACAGCTTGACGTGTATCTTGAGAGGCTTGACAGCTGCAAGGGACGCTTTGTCATCCAGCCTCTCAACCGCCTCACCGACCGACTGGCACGAGACATGGCTACGCTTGCCGACCTTGCGGACGACGACGTGCTGTGGGACATATCCAAGCGTGCCATCGTGTCGGCATGGAAGGCAGGATGCCTGATGTGGATTCTGAACAATCAGGCGTGGACAAAGGCGATGGGCGACATGGTGGAATGGCTTGTGTACCACGACCTGTGGTCAAAGATGCATATCTTTGCCGACCTGCTCGGCAAGGATGCCAACACTATGAGCGAGGTGCAGCGTCACGGCCCACGCAATATGCTCGACAGCCTCCCCGACACGTTCAACGAGGCACAGCTTGAGGCTCTCCGTCTCAGCCTGGGCAAGGACAAGGAGGGGGCGAACATTCAGTTACGCAAATGGGTGTCCCGCAAATT
>ODAI014367611.1_pt1 | contig 12985 bp, 9 predicted proteins | sample 1539321 | NCBI WGS metagenome assembly ODAI01 (sample SAMN02144231, study PRJEB22623) | gut metagenome | biome: sheep rumen | host: Ovis aries | place: New Zealand | reverse complement strand
TCGTATCGGTCCCGTGGCTGATCACAAAGCCGTCGTAGCGGTCGTAGTGCTCGCGCAGCGCCCGGGCCACGGCGATCCAGTGCGAGGGCGTCATATTGGTGCTGTCGATGTTGAAAAGCTCAAGACAGTCGACCTCGGCGATTTCAGAAATGCCCGGCACATAGCGCAGCAGCTGTGCGGGCGTCAGCTCCGGGCTCAGCCCGTCCGGCGTCATCTCCGAGGCGATCGTGCCGCCCGTGCCCAGCATGAGGATCTTTTTCACGGTGTGCTCTCCTCCTGTATATCCGATGTGTCATTCTCCGGCAGCCACGCAGCGGTAAAACGGCGCAGCGTCGGTCCGTGGTGAAAGAGCGCGGCGGCGAGCGTCCAGAGCGCATACCACGAGAACATCGTGCCGCTGTCCCCCCGCAGAAGGAAGAGCGCGAAATCCCCGGGGACGAACAGCTCGCCGAGCGCTATCAGCCCGAAGCCGATCGCGGCGCGCAGGCCGAGTTCCGGGAACAGCAGCGGCGTCCTTCCGGTGCGGCTGCGCTCGATGCCGATGCCTGCGGCCGTCCAGACCGCAAGCGCACATGCCAGCGCCGCGCGCAGGGCGTTGACCAGCTCGTTCATGCCCTCGTAAAGTACGGCTGTCGGCGTACCGTGTACGGCACGCAGCAGCGGCAGCACCGTCGGCAACAGGCCGAGCAGCACGGCCGCGGCAACAGCCAGCGACGCCCGCGCCGCGCGGTGATGCGCCAGGTCCTCGACCGCCCGCCCGCCGTGAAACCACCGGGTGAGCGCCTTTGCAGAGCAGTGGAGCCATGCGTGGCCGGCACGCAGCAGCGCGTGCCCGCGCGGCAGCAGCACGCGGTCGACCGCCGCCATCCACAGCCGTTCAACCGTCAAGCGCCGCAGCCAGTCGGCCAAAAAGCCCATCAGCAGCACGCACAGGCAGCATACCGTGGAATAGCCGAGCAGCCGCCCGCTGCCGTACCAGTCCGCGCCGTGGAACAGCGTTTTCCACAGATAGCTGCGGAAAAACGGGTTTTCATGAAACAGGTACACGCCAAAGGAGCCTGCGCCCAGCCAGTTGATCACGCGGCTGTACCGGGGCTTCGATTCGGCAAAAAAGACCAGCAGCTCGACGGAGATCGCGATCGTCACGGGGCTGTAAATCTCCTCGAAAATACCGTGTACGGTCCCGCGCAGCAGCAGGAACAGCCACAGGCCGAGCGCGAGCAGCAGATGCCGCCCGGGCTTTCCGCCGCGCGGATAGAGCCGGACATAGCCCGCGAGCAGATAGAAGAGGATAAAACGCCCGTAGGAGCTCAGCTGGTTGCTCGCGCGCGCGACTGTCGGCAAAAAGGAGCCGAGCAGAAACAGCACCGCGAGCAGAAGACGCAGCTTTTCGCGCGGCAGACGGTGCAGCAGCTCGTTGAGGATCGGGCTTGTCAGCATCAGGCAGACGAAGGTCGTCGGGAACCAGTAGGTGCCGAAGCTCAGCGGGAAGAGGGCGTTGCGGACGTTTTCAAAACGCAGCGGCGCGTTCTCGGGGCAGAGGACGAGCGCACATAGCAGATAGATGCCGACCGAATACAGCCAGACCTGGCCCCAGAGCTTGAGGAACTTGCGCAGGGTATAGCGGCTCTCAACCATGTAATAGCCCGAGATCACCACGAAAAAGTCCACGCCCATCTTGCCGAAGGCAAAAAAGCCGCTGATGACCAGACGGTCGCGCATCGTGGCCGGGATCGTAAAGCCGCTGTAGCAGATATAGTGGTGCATGACGATCAGCACGATCGCCAGCACGCGCATCAGTTCGAGATTGGAATTTCGTGACTTGATCCTGTCCATATCGGCCTGCCCCCTTTTTCCGTTAATCAGTATAGCACAACCCGCCGCCCGTGACAATTTCCTCAAGCGAAGAAAATCGGCGGGCAGGCAAACAATTGCACCCGTCCGCTCTGCCGATCACAGGGCGGACGGGTGCCGTATTGTCTAATTTTCAGGCCCACAGCAGCCAGATGGTAAGGGCGCCGGAGAAGGCGGCAATCAGCGTGAAGGGCACGCCGATGCGCATAAAGTCGCCGGTCGAGACCTTGTAGCCCGCTTTTTGCAGGATACCGATACCGGCGATATTCGCCGAGGCGCCGACAGGCGTGATGTTGCCGCCGAGCGTCGCGCCGATCAGCAGCCCGAAGGCAAAGAGATAGGGCTCCTCTCCCATGAGCGCGGCAATGCCGCTGACGACAGGCAGCATCGTGGCGACATAGGGGATGTTGTCGATAAAGGCGCTCAGCAGCACCGACACGGCCACGATCAGCACAAACATTACAAGCTTCGAGCCGCCGCCCAGCCGGACGAAGAGCGCAGCGATCGCGTCGATCACGCCGGCCTGGGTGATGCCCTCGATCACCATGAAAAGGCCGGCCAGAAGCAGCAGCGTCTTGTAGTCAATGGCGCGCAGCACGTTCTTCGCGACCTCGCCGCTGTGCTGGCGAAGCATCTCATACAGCAAGCCGATGATCGCAACGCCCATGCAGATAGTGCCGTTGGTGAGTTCCGGCTTGTTCTCAAACTGCGAAGCGACGATCAGCAGCACCACCGTCCCGACCATCAGCACCGTGGGCACATAGTCCGTGACCTTGGCCGTGATCTCGGCGCTGACGCGTTCCTTTTCCCGGCGGAAGAGGAAGAGCAGCACCGGGATCGTCAGCAGCGCGCCGATCTCGACGGCCAGCGCGATGCCGGGGCGGCCGTGAAACCAGAAGAAATCGTTGAAGCTCATGTCCATGTAACCGGCCAGCAGGATCGAGGTCGTATCGCCCACAAGCGTGGCGGCGCCCTGCAGATTGGAGGACACGGCGATCGAGATGATGAGCGGGATCGGGTTGGTGTTGAGCTTTTTGGCAACAGCCAGGCCCACCGGCGCCACCATCAGCACCGTCGCCACATTGTCGACGAAGGCGGAAATCACGCCGGAAAACACACTGAGCACGACGGCGGCCCACTGGATATTCGGCACCTTCTGCAGCAGCCCCTCGGCCATCAGGGCGGGCATATTGCTCTCGATAAAGAGCTCGACCGTGGCCATCGTGCCGCAGAGCATCATCAGCACGTTCCAGTTGATCGCCTTCAGCGCCGCAAGCGGCGGCAGCAGCTGCAGCAGCGTAAAGACAAGCGCGGCGCCAAGCGCGATCATCCAGCGGTAGTCTGAGAAGACCAGCAGCATGGCGTACATGACGCCGAACAGAATCAAGGCAAGGATCATCGGGTTCATCATAGCTTCCTCCTGCATTCTCGGTGAGTTTGGCACAAGCCGCAAAAAAAAACAGATATGGCCGTGCCATATCTGCGGATCCAATACCCCCATGTATGGCAGTGCCGTACATGAGTCTCACAGCTTCAAAAAGACGCCGGGCCTTGTCCGAACACAGGCCGTGATGACGACGCCTTTGCGGTTTCCCGCCCGTTACTCCCCCATGGATTGGTTTTTTATGCTATTACGGTGAAGTATTGTAGCACACTCTTTGGTGAGCGTCAAGGACAAAAATCCCGCGGACCGTGCGGCCCGTGTAGCGTTACAATAGATGTGAGACTGAGATAACAATTGAAAAAGCGGTTGAGTTTGTTAGAATGAAGTTCCCACACAACACAACTAACAAAAGGAGCTCAACCGCCATGAGTAGTATAACACAGAACAAGCGGTATTTGCCACATGAAATTACAACAAAAGTGAATTCAGTGAAGTTATATCGGCAGACGAAGGACATCGGCTTTGTTTGCAGACGGTATCACATTTCCAAAGCATCTCTGATGCGCTGGAACAAGCAGTATGATGGCAGCAGGGAGTCTCTTACACCGAAGTCGCATCGGCCGCATACGCAGCACCCGAACGCGCACACCGAGCAGGAACTTCGATGGATCCGGAATCTGCATCGACGTAATCCGAACATCAGCGTTAGCGAGATGTATGGAAAACTGCGTGAGAAGAGAGCGTATAGCCGTCACCCTGGCTCTCTCTATCGTGTATTTGTCCGATTGGGATACCGCACGAAAGTAGAATCCACAAAGAAGAAGTCCAAGCACAATGGTCACTACGATACACCGAAGGAGTTAGGGATCAAATGGCAGATGGACGTAAAATACGTTCCCACCGCTTGTTATGTCGGTACAGATGGAGATAAGTTCTACCAATACACGATGATCGACGAGGCGTCCAGAGAGCGGTTCATCTATGCCTACAAGGAGCAAAGCAGTTATTCGACCATAGATTTCACCAAACGGGCCATCATCTACTTTGGTTACGCTCCTGAGACCATTCAGACTGACAACGGGAGCGAATTCACTCATACTGCAAAAACAAACCGGATTCACCCGTTTGATGTGCTTTGTAACCAGTTAAACATTCATCACAAGACAATCCGGCCCAAAACTCCATGGCATAACGGAAAGGTGGAGCGGAGTCATCGGAACGATCAGGAGCGATTTTACAACCATCTCCGCTTCTATTCTTTTGAAGATCTCCAGCTGCAAATGAAACGCTATCTTCGCCGCTCTAATAGAATACCCATGAGTGTTCTCGGCTGGAAGTCGCCAGTTGAGAAACGGAGGGAAATTGAGTTCGCCCGCGTAAGCTGCTGACTCCGGTCAGGCTACGCCCTCCCTCCGTCAGCAGCTTACGCACTCTTCTTTCAAACTCATTTTCTTGGTCTCACATCATTGACAAACGTACAAAAAATCCCGCGGACCGTGCGGCCCGCGAGATTTGATTGGCGTTTTGGTGTTCGATTACTTGCCGGCCAGCTTCTCGAAGAAGGCGGGGACGGCCTCGGGCGTGATCTCGGTCATCCAGTCGGTCATCGCCTCGCTCTGCAGGGCGTTCCTGGCGATCACATCGCTGTACTGCTCGCCTTCGCCGACATAGTAGATCACATGGTAGCCGGCATAGTTGCCGTTGCTGCCGTAGACGATGCCCGTATCACCGCTCTTGCGGCCGCGGGCAAACAGGAAGTCGTTGAACTCCTCGACCATCTGGCCCTGCGCCACGTTCTCATACAGGCCGCCGTTGGTGTTGGAGCCGGAGTCTTCGGAGTACTGCTCGGCCAGGGCGGCAAAGCTCTCCTCGGTGGCGTCGCCGCTCTTCCACTCGGCCAGGATCTCCTCGGCGCGCGCTTTGGCGGCTTCAAGGGCCTCGTCGCTGTACGTGCCGTCCTCACCGGCGACAGCGTTGACGAGGATGTGGCGGACGTTGGCGGTTTTGTAGTGGTTGTCGTTGCGGCTGACGAAGACTACGACATAGCTGCCCTCGCCGCTCGCGGCGTCGACAACCGTGATATCGCCGCTGCGGCGCGCAGCGTCCATCATCCATTCCTTATAGGCGGCGTTCAGACTGCTGCCTGCGACGGATTCGCTCTCGCTCGCGGTGCCGTCCACCTCGCAGGCGGCCAGGGCGTCGGTCACACGCGCGGCATAATCGCGGCCCTGGGTCTCCGCAAAGGCGGCCATGACGCTCTCGGCCGTGTCATGCGCGGCGGCCCTGGCCTCGTCGGTCACGATCTCCTCGGCCTCGGTCTCGGTCTCGGCACTCTCAGCGTCGGTGTTCTCGGCGTCGGTGTTCTCGGCGTCCGCTTCCACAGCGGTCTTCTCGGCGGCCAGATAATAGCTCACATAGTCGAACAGGTCGCGCGACCCCTCGAGAGAGGCGTAGTACTCCTCCAGCTCGTCCGCGGTGTAATTCAGAGAATCGAGATGGCTGTTGTAGGCTTTGTAGGCCAGCGTGGCCTCCTCGGCCGCACGCGTGGCGAGCTTCACATCCACGCCGGTGCCGTAGTTGGCCTGCAGGAAGTGCTTGGTGCCGGTGTAGCCGTTGCTGGTGGCCAGCTCTTCAAGCTCGTCCATGTCGTTCTTGATGTCGGCCTTCTCCTCGTCAGTGAGGGTGATGCCGTTTTCGGCGGCGTACTTGTCCAGCGCCTGGATCTGCGTCATGCCGAAGGTCATGCCGCCGTTATACGCGGCCTGCAGGAAATAGTCGCGCCAGGTGCTGATGCTGTCGTCACCCATGGTATACGGCTGGCTGTCCAGCGCGAAGGGGCCGTTTGCCGTGTTCAGACCGAACATCGAGGCATAGCTGCCGTACTGGCCGGTGAAGGCGTAATACTGCTCGGCATAGCGGTAGTTGACCTCGGCCGGCGAATACTTCACGCCGTCGATCGTCACGGCCGTGGTGCTCTTATACAGAAAATCGGAGCTGAGGATCAGCGTCAGCGCGATCAGTACGATCACGGCGATGGTGCCGATGGTCCAGTTGCGTTTGGACTTGGCCTGTTTTTCAGCCTCGGCCTGGGCGGCCTGGGTCTTCTTGTCAGTGCCGGCCTGAATGGCGGCCTGACGGTTTTTTCTTTCCGTAGATGCGCTCATTGCACTCTTCCTTTAACTATTAATAGTATTGCCCAAGAAACAAGCCTGTACATTATACGGCGGCAGGCCGGAAAACGCAAGAGCGGAAAGTGAAAAGTTTGCGTACAATCCCGTTTTCGACCGGATTCTGTCCTCCAGAATGCTATTCTTGGCAGGCTGCCGAAGCCATAGCGGGCAAAAGAATCTGTCATAGCTCTGCCGCGGCGCGCATAGAATAATTGTACGTGCCTGAAAGAAAGAGGTGTAAATTAGATGGAAACCGACATTGATGATCTGATTTTCGGAGATTACGACCCCGGCCCGAGCCGCCGCTGAGTCCCGCCTCCGCTGAGGAAAAAATATCTCCCGTTTTCTGTCTGAAAACGGGAGATGCGGATATATTCTCTTTTCTGCGCGCTTATTTCAGAATGCTGTCGAAATAGGCGACGATGTCGGCATTCGCCTTCTTGCTCTCGGGATAGTCCATCTTCGTGATGTTGAACACATGCACAAGGCCGCTGCCCTCGTCCTCGTAGGACACCAGCGTATGCGCCACGCCCTTTTCGGTCAGGAACGCGTCGAACTTCAGCGTTTCGGGGCCGGTGGTAGTGTCGCCCGGCGTGGTGACCATATAGACGGCGGGATAGGTCTCGGGATTGATGATCGAATAGAGATCGCAGTGGGACATCAGATCCTCGTCGTTCAATATCTCCTCGCCGATCCGTCCGGCCGTGTAGCCGGCGGGGCCGGGCGCGCCGAGACAATCGCGCATTGCCAGCAGATCGGTGCCCGGGCAGGTCGTGACATAGGCGGCAAAGTCATAGGCGGGCTTGGTGACCTCGAAGTACTCCTGCAGCTCCGGCTGGGTCATAATGGCCGCGGTCAGCAGCACATAATAGCCGCCCGCGCTGTCGCCGCTGATGCCGACGTGGTCAAGATCGAAGTGATACTCCTCGGCGTGCTCGGCCACCCAGTTATAGGCGGTAAACAGGTCCTGCACCGCGGTCTTGAAGGTGCCGGCCGGCACATGGGTATAGTTCGGTGCCACGACGAGATAGCCGTTTTCGGCATAGAACTTGGCGTGGTCGGTGTTGATCGACGAGGTGCCGCCGATATAGCCGCCGCCGTGTACCTCGATGATGACGGGCATCGGCTCGGTGGCCGTCTGCGTGCCGAAGAGATCGACCGTGTGATCGGCGTTGTCGTCGTCGAGATAGGGCACGGCGAAGAGCACGTCGTCCGCCGCCTCGACCGTACCGGTCACATCCGCGCCGATGATCTCGTTGAATTCCTTCTCCGCGTCGGTGGCGAAGGCCGCCGGAGCCGCCAGGCACAGGCCCAGCGCCAGCGTCAGGGTGATTGCCAGGATTTTCTGCATGCGCATTGTTAGATCCTCCTATCAGGTATTTCAATATTTCAATTGCGAAACACCGGTTTCACAACTGTTTACAGTTCTGATATAAGGTTAAGATACTGCTCTTTGGTCTCTTTCAGCCGGTGCTTGCTGACCGGGAGACGGATACCGCCATCCAGAACAAGCTCGGTCGGCCGGATGGAGGAGATGAAGCGATAGTTCACGAGGAAGCTGTTGTGCGGCTTCAAAAATCCGTAAGGCTCGAGCAGTGTTTCCAGCTCCTTCATGCGGTAGTTGACCTCGATGAGCTGCTCAAAGAGATGGATCTCCTGTACCTTTCCCTTGGATTCGAGATACAGGATGCGCAGGGGATCCACGCGGATAAAGGACTTGCGATACCGCAGCGACAGGTGCTGCTCCCCCCGCTCCTGCAGCTTCACAAGGAGATCCCGGGAGAGCTGCGGCAGCTCCGCGTCAAGCCTGCTCTTTCTAAGAAAGCGGAAGGGCTCGGCGGCAAAGGAATCGAACACCGCGTCGTCCTGGCTGGATACAAAGATCAGCAGCGCGTCGCCCAGCAGGGGGCGAATGTGCCGCGCAAGGTAGATGCCGTTCACATCCGGCATATTGATATCGAGAAACAGCACATCAAAGCTGTGATTGGAGAGCAGGCTTTCGCGCAGGGCCGAGCCCGACGAAAAGCAGGAGACGGAAAGCTCCTGTCCCGCAAGGGCGCGGGTGATACGCTCGGAGAGCATCTGCAGCGCGATCGGCTCGTCGTCACAGACAGCGATGCGGATCATGGGCGGTCACCTCCCGCGCGCAGCATCAGTTTGGCGTGAAACATGCCGTTTCCGCTTTCAAAGGTCACCGAGCCGTCGTATTTCCGCACGAGCTCGCGGATGACCTTGAGACCGATACCGTGGATCTCCCGCTGCTGTTTGCTGGTGTTCAGCTGCGGATTTTCCTTCAGCACATCCCGGCCCACGGTGTTGCTGACGACCAGTGACAGATATTCCTTGACGCGCTTCATGCGCACAAGGATGACGGCGTTCTCCACGCCGATGCTGCCCTCGATCGCGTTGTCGAGCAGGTTGGAGAGCAGGATACAGAGATCCTGCTCGTCGATCTCCGGCGGCACGGTGCAGAGGATCTCATCGGTGATCTCGATCCCGTGCTGCCTGGCTGTGCTGAGCTTCTGGTGCAGCACGGCGCTGAGGATGCCGCCGGAGCTGTCGACCTCCACAAGATTATGGTACTCCCGCTCGTAAAAGTCGCGGAAATAGCGGGTGAGCGCGTCGAAATCCTTTTTATCTATGAGGTACTGCATGTAAAACATGTAGTTTTTCAGCTCATGCCGCAGGGTGTGCATCGCCTCGCCGGCGGAGCGCAGCTCCTCCAGGTGCGCGTGCTGCAGCGAGAGCTGCTTTTCCATCAGCGTGCGCTGCAGCTTGTCGGAATACCCCTCGCAGGCGCGAAGGAACAGCAGATACACAACGACGCAGACCGCCAGCAGCGCGGTTTCGATCACCGGCGTCATCAGCGTGACCATTCGACCGCCGATCAGTGTGTCGGACACATAGACACTGCCGACATAGATCAGTGCGTACAGGGCGAAAATGCAGATCCAATACGGCGCGGGCGGCAGGATCGCCACCCGGCGCGGATCGCCCTGCTTCCGCAGCGCAAAAACCAGAACGAACGCCAGTACCTGAAACAGCAGATTCATAACAAGGCTGATGCGGCTTATACCGATCACCGCGCCGAAGCGCGGCAGCAGCAGAACAGAAATCATCAGCGACAGCAGCAGTGAAATGGAATAGAGGACGTTGCTGAAAACGACAAACAGCGCCTGATACCGGAAGCGGCCGCGAAAGAGCATCGCACAGAGCGCGAGCTGGAGCGCCAGCGTATAGAAGAACGAATAGGACAGGTGCGCGTCGCTGACAAGGCGGCAAAGCGCGTAGACGCAAAGGCCGACGATCAGACTGAGGGCCGGAAAGACGATCGCCCTGTATCGAAGCGGGCGGCGCGGCTCCCAATAGGGAGCGCCGAGAGACAGCAGCACAAGCGTCTGCCATGCGATCAGCAGCGCGGTAAAGCGGGTCCTGTCGTAGAGCATGGGAATCCTCTAATCTCGATACACATCGTATTTTTCATGATCTGTTATGATTTTAGCACATTTTCCACCGTAAAACAAGGTGATGGGGCTGTAAACGGGCAGCAGCGCCCGCCCAGTTGTTCCCAAAATCCCCCCAGTTGTTCCAAGCCGTTGAAACGGCAAAAAACACGGCTTATACTGTACATATCAAAGAAAAAAAACAGGAGGAGAAGCATATGAAAACAAACTGGGTAAAAGCACTGTCGGCGCTGCTGCTGGCGCTGGTGCTGACTGCGGCGCTCGCGGGCACGGCCTTCGCGGATTACGAGACCGGCGCGTTCGGGATCCGCGAGCTGACGACGGACCCGGCGGCGGAGGGCTACAACGAGGAGCTGCTCGAGAACGAGCGCTACAACTTCAAGATCATCCGCGCCATCGCGCCGGCCTACGAGGCCGAGGGCTGGAACAGCTATGTGTCCACGGCAACGACCACGTTCAAGGTGCTCAACAACAGCAAGGAGATCGGTGAAAAACAGGTGGCCAAGCTCAACACCCTCGTCGAGCTGCGGCATGCTCTCGTTCCGGTCAAGGCGGAGGCCGACGTCGTGTGGCCGCTGTGGGGCGACACCGTGCCCCTGCTGGTCGAGGAGAGCTCGCTGGAATTCAAGCGCGGCAATCAGGACAACGCGGACTTCAAGCCCTTCCTGGTGCCCTATCTTGTAGAGGATCAGAGCCAGGCCAAGGGCAATCTGATCGTGGTCGCGGGCGGCGGCTATACCGAGCGCGCCAACACCACCGAGGGTTATCCCGTGGCCGAGGCCTTCGTGGCGCAGGGCTATAACGCCTATGTGCTGCAGCGCCGCGTGACGCCCTACGGCGCAAAGGATATCTGGCAGGATATGCAGCGCGCGGTGCGCGTGGTGCGCTATGAGGTGGAGCAGCGCGGTCTCGGCGGCGGCGACTGCATCGCGGCGACGGGCTTCTCCGGCGGCTCGGCGACGGTGCTCGGCGCGATCGCCAACAACTACGGCGATATGCAGCCCGGCGACCTCGACGGCGATTACGTTCCGGACGAGATCGACGCGCTGAGCTCCGATCTCGACGTGGCGCTGTGCATCTACGGCCCGAATTACAACCCCAGCCACGGCGGCTTTACCGGTCTCGTGAGCGACAACCCCCATGTCCCGGCGATGTTCCTCGCCGTCGGCATGCTGGATACCACGGGCGCCATTGACGACAACATCACCCTGGCGCAGTCGGTGCTTGACCGTGCGCCGCTGCTCGAATACCACGCCTTTGCCAACACGCGGCACGGCTTCGGCGTCGGCACCGAGGGCACCAATTCGATGTTCTGGGTCCCGATGGCCGCCTGCTTCATGCAGCAGGCCACGGCACTGAAGAACGCGGAATAAAGACTAACAATCAGAATCGCCTCCGCAGTCTGCTTGTTTTGAGCAGCCTGCGGAGGCGAAAACAGTATTTCAATGTATCAGCAATTGTAGTGCGGGACGCCGGAGAACCAGGCCTCGGGGTCGACGGTGGCGCCGTTGATGCGGATCTCAAAGTGGCAGTGGGTGCCGGTGGAGTTGCCGGTGGAGCCGAGATAGCCGATCGTCTGGCCCGCGCCGACGCTGTCCCCGACCGAGACGGCGAAGCCGGACATGTGGCCGTAGAGCGTCGTATAGCCGTTGCCGTGGTCGATGATGACACAGTTGCCGTAGCCGCCGTAGTACTCGGCCAGAATCACCGTGCCCGCGGCCGAGGCCACGATCGGGCTGCCGTCCAGGCCGTAGCCGTCGATGTCGATGCCGGCGTGGAAGTGGCTGGTGCGGTCTTCGCCGTAGACGCCGGTGATCAGGTACTTCGACGGCACCGGCCAGCCGAAGGCTCCATTGAAGTTGTAGCTCTGCTGCTGCCGGGCGCGCTCCTCGGCCTCCTTCTGGCGCTGCTCCTCCTCGTACTGCTCGATCAGCTCGGTGATCTTGCGCGCGGCCTCCTCCTCGGCCTGGCGTTCGGCCTCGTAGGCGGCCTCGGCCTCGGCGATGGCGTCGGCCAGACTCTCCAATGTAGCCTCGGCTTCTTCGATCTGCTTTAGCAGCGCGGCCTTCTCGCTCTCGAGCTCGGCCTGGCGGGTCTTCTGCTCGTCGAGCGCCTGCTCGTACTCGGCCTTGACGCGCTCGACCTCAATGCGCGCGGCCTCGTAGGCGTCGGCCAGCTCGCGGTCGCTCTTCATGATCATGCTGATATCGTCCAGCGCCGTGAGCATCTGGGCGTAATTCTCCGCCTCGAAGAGCACTGTGAGGATCGAGTATTCACCCCGCTCCTCCATCGCGCGCACGCGCACGCGGAAGCGCTCGAGCTGCCGCTGCTCGGTGGCGACGGCGGCCTCGAGTTCCGCGCTCTTCTCGGCGACAAGCTGATCGTAGAGCGCGATTTCCTGCTCGACCAGGGCGATCTCCTGCTCGGCGGTCTCCTTCTGGGCGTTGAGCGCGTCGCGCTGGCCGAGCACGTCGGTCTGCTCGCTCTGCAGCCCGCTCAGGCGCTCCTGAATTTCCTCCATCTGGCGGCTGATCGCCTCTTTTTCGGCCTTGACGGCGTTGATCTCGTCCTGCGTGACGGCGAAGGCCCGGCCGGGCAGCAGCTGCACGCACAGCGCGAGCATCAGCAGCCAGACGGCCGCTTTTTTAATATGAAAAGATCTCATGGGATCGACCTCTTTTTTCTTGGGGTGCTCTTCATTATACCCGTTCCGTCCGTCCGTGGCAACCGAAAACCTGTTTTTTCAACGAAAATTCACATTTCCCTGGTAACTATTCAGTCCTCAAAAGAGGACTGAATAGTTACCAGGGAGCACTCGCGCTCATCGCAGCGGGCAGAAGGCCCGCTTTGGTCGGCGCGAGGCCTCGCGAAGCTCGGCTTTGGGTGTTTTTGAAGCGGCAAAGCTGCCTCAAAAACAGATTATGATTTCTTTTTTGCCTTCCGAGGCAAAAAATCAGAGGAAGATTCCCCCGGCGGGGGAAATGTCTGTGCAGCAGACAAAAGGGGGGCGGGGTTCCCCCTCTGAACTTCCCCTAATTGCAAGGGCAACTCTATAACAGTTACTAAGGAGAACGGAAATGAAGGATCTTTCCAAGTTCCAGGGAATATTCCCT
>ODAI013200971.1_pt1 | contig 12985 bp, 10 predicted proteins | sample 1539321 | NCBI WGS metagenome assembly ODAI01 (sample SAMN02144231, study PRJEB22623) | gut metagenome | biome: sheep rumen | host: Ovis aries | place: New Zealand | reverse complement strand
GTAGTGCATGCCATCTCTGTCATCGCCGGACCAGTAGGTGTCATCGGTAACCTGAACATAGGGAATTGCGCATCCTAAGTCCTCTGCGATACCGAACGCCTTGTTGAAATGATATACACCGATCGGCGTCTGGCCGCAGCCTTCTTTATGATCCGCATCGAGGCAGAGACCGTTCTTTCCGACAAAAGCCGGCGTTGAAAGAATCTGTTTCCATTTTCCCTCGGCATCCCGCTCATGCATTGATACGGTCGCTGTCGTCTTATCCATGCCCATACCGGCAACGACGAAGAGCTGCTTTACGGATTCATCTTTCGCAGATTCAAGATTGGTCACCCATTCCGGAGAGTCAGTCTCGTGCTGAATGGAAGCATGAAGGGAAGAAAAGTCGGGACCTGCCGTATCGACAGCTTCTGCAGCCTGTGACTCATCGCCTGCAGTCTCTTCCGCAGTGCTTTCTACTGTACTTTCCGTAACGCTCTCGGCAGCACTTGATGCCGTCGAATCTTCCGCGGTCTTTGCAGCGGTTCCGGCTGATGCGCCGGCACAGCCTGCAAGCAGCATAGCCGAAGCGGTCATTATGGCAACTAAAGCAGCTAATCTTTTCATTTTTATTTCTCCTTTTACACAGATGCTTAATATTTTTGCTCAAACTTGTACCCTTTGCCTCTTTATACGCAGCCAGCCCGGCAAATGTACAAAAAAATCCGAAAAAAATTGCGCTTCGTTTGTACTTCTGAAGTCAAATAATATCAGTCGCTCAGATAATGCACGAACAGACCGCTCCTCAGCTTCGGCTCGAACCATGTCGACTTGGGCGGCATGATAGCCCCCGCATCCGCAATATCCATCAGATCGTCAAGCGTCGTCGGATACATGGCAAATGCCACCGCCGCTCCTTCATCCACCAGTCTCACAAGCTCCTTAAGGCCTCTGATTCCTCCGATGAACGAAATTCTGCTGTCCGTTCTCGGATCGCCGATACCGAGTACAGGCGTGAGAAGATTCTCCTGCAGAATGGACACATCAAGACGTGATACCGGATCCTCCGCGTCGTAAGTACCCGCCTTGGCCGAGAGGCGATACCATTTGCCCGAAAGATACATTCCGAAATCATGCTTCTTTTGAGGACGATATTTTTCCAGACTCTGCTCATCCTTCGAAAGAGCTCCCTCACACAGTTCTGCAGTAAACTTCTCACTTATCTTATCCAGGAACTCCTCTTTCGTCAGTCCGTTCAGATCATGGACCACTCTGTTGTAATCAAAGATATGAAGCTCATCACTCGGGAACAGAACGGCAAGAAAGAAATTGAATTCCTCCGTCCCGTCGTAATCCGGATGCTCCTGTCTTCTCTTTATCCCTACGCGGACGGCTGAAGCTGACCGGTGATGCCCGTCGGCGATATAGAATGCCGGCATCTTGCGGAATGACGCCTCAAGTTTTGCAATCGTATCGTCTTCGCCCACTTTCCACACGGTATGTCTGATATCATCCTCAGCGGTAAAGTCGTAAAGCGGTCTGTGCGTACTCATCCAGTCCCCGGTGAACTTCCGAATATCACCGTTATCCCGGAAGGTTAGAAAAATCGGTCCGGTATTGGCATTGCAGATATCTACATGACGGACACGGTCCTCCTCCTTGTCAGCACGGGTCAGTTCATGCTTTTTAATGACATTGTTTATGTAATCGTCAATTGAGGCACAACCTACAATACCGGCCTGCGCTCTGCCGTTCATGATCTGGCGGTAAATATAATAAACCGGCTTATCTTCCGTAATGTTCACCCCGTCTGCAAGCATTCTATCAAGATTCTCCGCGGCTTTAGCATACACAGACGAATCGTAGAGGTCGACAGATGGATCGAGATCAATTTCCGCCTTATCCACATGAAGAAAAGAGTATGGATTGTCTTTCACCATCTCTCTTGCTTCCTCGCTGTTCATGACGTCGTAGGGGAGCGCCGCCACCCTGTCTGCGAGCTGCTCATTCGGACGAACTGCCTTAAATGGTCTGAAAACTGCCATGGTTACCTCCCTGATGTGTGGTTCTACATACTGTTTCAACTATACCATTTTTACGTACTGCGGTAAAGAAGCGGGACTGCCGCAATATTTATATGCAACAGTCCCGACACATTGATTATACGTATTTAACTGACTGATCAGGAATGTGCTTCCGCAAACTCCTTCATATACTCTACCAGCGCCAGAACTCCCTCCTTCGGCATAGCGTTATAGATCGACGCGCGCATACCGCCGACCAGGCGATGGCCCTTAAGGTTCGAGAAACCGTGAGAAGCCTGTCCGCCAACGAACTCCTTGTCAAGCTCATCATCGCCCGTACGGAATGTCACATTCATGATGGACCGGTCCTCCTTGCAGGCTGCTGCCTTATAGAAAGACTGCGAATCCAGATAGTCATAAAGGACCGCCGCCTTCTCCTCATTACGGCGTTTCATGGCTTCAAGACCGCCCTGCTCCATGATATAGTCCGTCACCAGCTTTACGAAATAAATCGGGAAGCACGGCGGCGTGTTGATCATGGAATCCTTATCGGCCATCATCTTGTAATCCCAGATCTTCGGCGTGATGGACATCGCATTGCCGATCAGATCCTCGCGAACGATAACAATGGCAAGACCAGCCGGCGCCATGTTCTTCTGAACGCCCGCATAAATCATACCGAACTTCGAGACATCGACCGGCTCGGAAAGAATACTGGAAGACATATCCGCTACAAGCGGAACCTCACCTGTATCCGGAATATACTGGAACTTTGTTCCGAAGATCGTGTTATTCCAGCATACATGAACATAGTCGGCATCCGGGCTGAGCTTCAGCTCATCCTGTCTAGGAATGCGTGTGAAGTTCTCATCTTTTGTGGACGCGATTTCTCTGGCATCAATATATTTCTTTGCTTCCTTCAGCGCCCCGCCGGAGAAATTACCGGAAACAATGTAGTCGGCGACTTTATTCTTATTTCCGAGATTCATCGGAAGGGAAGCAAATACGCCGCTTGCGCCGCCCTGCAGGAACAGAACTTTATAGTTATCGGGAATATTCATGACCTTGCGCAGATTCGCCTCAGCAGCCTTGATGATATCGTCAAAAACTTTCGAACGGTGGCTCATCTCAAGAACGGACATACCGGAGCCTTCACAGTTGAGAAGTTCCTTCTGTGCTTTCAGTAATACTTCCTCGGGAAGAATGGACGGACCAGCGGAAAAGTTATAAATCCTGCCTTCAATCATTTTTTAGCCTCCTTGCTAAAACCTCATACAATTTTTCAAGGACATATTATAGGTCAAGACATTCTATTTGTCGATATCGAAATTTCGATAATTTCAGCTTTTCTGCCTTTTAATGTACTTCTCAAGCTTCTCCCCGATCTCTTTCGGAATCAGGTCTCTGCTGGTCATGCATTCATCGGATGACAGATAATTCCCCAGCAGCCTCCTGTCATAGCAGTGAGTTCCGCCGGCTCCGGTCAGTTGTACGCCCGATGCCGTGAATGCGCCCACCACTTTGCATTCAACATTCCGGAGTCCCTCGGCATCCAGAACACCGCGCAGAATCCTCTCCTGTTCCTGATTTTTTACAACAGGACTGGCAAACTTCTTCTTTTCCCCGTTCAGATTCTGAGTCCAGTCATCCTTCCCGCTTCCCGCCGTAATTTTTCCTCCGTACCCGAAGCAGTTGACGCCGATTACGGCCCGTCTCGTCACGATAATCGCCGCAAGATTGGCCGTTTTCCCATTATACTGCAATGTTCCCGGCATAATCATATAGAACCGGTTACGCCTTGCATAACTGGTGAGATCGGACATGACAATCATTAATTCCCTGCGATTGCTGTTCTTCTCTTCCCTCTTATTCTTCTTCTCCGGCTCACCTTCCCCGGCAGATCGGCTTTGGAAAGCGGAATCCTTGACCCGGGAGCCAAAGAAAATTTCCATCGGATTTTTTCCGGACATTCTCGCAAATATAATCGGTAAGACGATCATAACAAAAATCATGATCAGGATGATGGTAAGGTTATCCATGAATGGGCTGTCTCCTCTTTAAACGAAACTGCCGCATCGGTCATATTACGAAAAGTCTGCAGCCGACATCTCAAATTGATATCACCGCATGTATCCGCAACAGAGTCCGATGCGACAGCCTTAAGATTTCCTATACAATATTAGTAGTTATGTGGGCATCAGCAGGTTCGGCAGAGCCAGTGAAATACCCGGAATAAATGTAATAAGCAGCAGCGCGATCAGCATGCAGAGATAGAATGGAAGTGTCGCCTTGACGACCTCCTCCATCTTCAGCTTGGCTACCGCGGAACCGATGAACAGAACGGCGCCGACAGGAGGTGTCAGGAGGCCGATACCGCAGTTAAGGACCATGATGATACCGAACTGAATCGGGTCAATACCGATCTGCGTAGCGATCGGAAGAAGGATAGGCGTTGTGATCAGAATGATCGGGGACATATCCATAATACAGCCCAGAAGCAGGATGATCAGGTCGATCAGAAGCGCGATCAGGATTCTGTTATCGGTAAGACCGAGAATTGCATTACTTGCAAGATCCGGAACATGAAGCTGTGTCAGGCAGTAACCGAAGATACTGGATGTAGAAATGAGAATCAGAACGATCGACAATGTATCGATACAGCCGTCAAGTGCTTTCCATACGCCCTTCCATGTAAGTCCTTTATAAATATAAAGAGAAACGATCAGGGAATAGATTACGGCAATAGCGGCAGATTCCGTTGCTGTGAATACACCGACGACAACGCCGACGACAACGATCAGGATTGCGGCCAGAGCCCATATACTGGAACCAAGCTGCTTGAAGAAGGCCGCCAGGGAGAATTTATCACCCTTCGGATAGTTCTTCCTGACAGAGATTATGTACGAACCGACCATGAGAGAGATGGCCAGAATACCGCCCGGTATGTAGCCTGCAAGGAACAGTCGTCCGACCGAAACACCGCCTGCAGCCATCGCATAGATGACCATGTTGTGGGATGGCGGAACCAGAAGTCCTTCGCAGGAGGATGTAATGGTAACGGCTGTCGAGAAATCGGCGTCATATCCCTGATCTACCATCATCGGGATCAGAATGGATCCGAGGGAAGCTGTATCAGCGGAAGCCGATCCGGAAATACCGCCGAAGAAATAGGAAGCCACAATATTAACCATGGCCATGCCGCCCCGCATCCAACCGACGCATGAGTTGGCCAGCGCTATAAGCTTTTCGGAAATACCTCCGCTTCCCATCAGAATACCCATCGTAATGAAGAACGGTACCGCCATGAGGGAAAACGAGCTGATACCCTTTACCATCTGCTGGCATAGACTGTTGAGTGACTTGCCCTGATAAAGCAGGCAGGCCATAGAAGAAAGAGCTACACCGTAGGCGACCGGAAATCTCAGGAATACCAGGATCAGGAAGCCAACGATAAGAATTGCGATTGCAGTTGTATTTGCTGTCATGACTTTGCCTCCTCGATCATTCTTTCCGCCTGATTCTTCAGATCATATTCCGTATCTTTCAGGAAGTAAGCTTTGATGTCATTCACTATTGCTTCCAGTTCAAAGATAATCATAAAGAAACCGGCAAGCGGGATTGGGAAATACATCCAGAAACGGGAAAGGAAAGGCATTGAAACATAGGTACCTCTGGATCCGATCGTCATGGCGTATCCCATGCCGAGCACCAGCATAACAATACCGAGAACCAGAACGCCGATATCGGCGAGAAGATCCAGCGTTTTCAGCAGATTAGCCGGCAGATAACGGTCAAATGCAGTCATGCGAATATGCGCTTTACGGCGAATCGCCAAAGCAGCCGACAGAACTGCCATATAGGACATACAGGTAAGTACGACCTCTTCAGACCAGGACGGATCCGGGATGAACGGAATGTATCTTCCGGCAACCGACATGGATGTAATCAAAATATCCGCAATCAGAAACAGTTTGCAGATCACAAGAAGAACTTTGCTGATTACGTCATACAGAGGTTTTACTTTATCAAGCTTTTCAAATATTACAGGCATATTTTCCTCCTCGGGGACATACCCGGCTCCTTGCGTGTATATCACCCCTTTACAGAACAGGGGTATCAGGCCGTGCCTGACACCCCTGAAAAATCATCGTTTATCAGCTATTTACAGTATACCTTTATGCAAGGTCAAGCAGCTGCTGGTAAAGATCAGCCTGGCTGGAAGTATTCTCTTCGATGACAGTCTTGCAAGCCTCTCTCCACGGAGCAAGGTCAGTAACTTCAATAACGTTGCAGCCTTCTTCTTTCAGCTCTGCGAGAACTTCGTCCTCTTTCTCCTGGGAGATGCTCTTGTTGTATTCTTCTGCCTTCTTGCCTGCTTCGAAGATCGCTTCTTTCTGAGCGTCTGTCAGCTTGTCAAGAGAAGCCTCGGAAATGATGACCTGGATAGCGCCGAGAGTATGTCCGTCCAGAAGAAGTGTCGGAGCAACTTCCTGGAAGGAGTTGGACTTGTAGTTTGCGATCGGCTGCTCAGCTGCATCGACAACACCTGTCTGAAGAGCGCTGTAAAGTTCGCCGAAGGATACAACTGTCGGGGAAGCGCCGAGGCCTTCAACCATACCGTTCATGACCGGGTCGTTGGAAACGCGGATCTTAAGACCCTTAATGCTGTCGATACCCGTAATGTCAAGACCTTCCTTGAAGAAGAAATGACGGAAGCCTTCTTCGCCGTAGAAGACGCCTGTTACGCCAAGGCCGAGCTCTGACGGCTCTGCCAGAAACTCATCTGCCAGATCACTCTCTGCAAATGCCCAGAAATGATCTCTGCTCTCCCATGTGAACGGGATGGAAAGAAGAGTTGCCTTGCTGCATCCGTAGCTGCTCAGAGCAAATGCGGAAATTCTGGAAATGTCGATGGAATCGTCGCCGCCGAGCATTGCGTCAAGAACATCGTTTTCAGATCCGAGAACGCCGGAATCCTGAAGATCGATCTTAACTGTGCCGCCGGAGAGCTCCTCGACCTGCTCAGCAAAGTAAACATCTGTCATACCTACGATCGTGTCAAGCGGGTTAACCTCCGCCATAACGAGCTTAACTTCCGGATCTGCGGATGCGTCGCCGGCTGCTGCATCATCTGCAGCGGCTTCCTCTGTAGCAGCTTCCTCTTTACCTGCATCGGATGATGCTGTTGAAGCGGATGAACCGCCGCAGGCTGCCAGACTGAGAGCCATAACTGCTGTCAGCATTGTAGCAATTACTTTCTTTTTCATTTTTGTTCCTCCTGAAAAAATTTTAAAAAATAAGCTATTTTATAATACCATCTTTTGCGTAGTTCTAAAAGTATATTTGCATATTTAGACAACTCATTTTATTTATTATTATCCAATATTACCGTTCCGAGACATATTTGTGCAGAACCTTCCTGACCATTCCGTTGCCGGCATAAAGCTCTGCGACCATGCCCTCTATCTTCTCGCCGAGTCCGGCTTCATAGAGATCCAGCCCGAAAACATCCTCTCTGGAGTAAAGGTTCTTAAGACAGCCGAGGTCCTGCTCCTCTTTTCCGATTTCAAGCGGCGCGACGATTGCCTGCAGCTCCTCAAGGAGCGGGTCCGGTGATATTTCGAAAGGCTTCCCTTCATCATCGATACCTTTGAGATATCTTGCGTAAGCCGCCAGCACAAGCGGAATCAGGACCAAATCATCCATATTCATCCCGGCCTTTCGGTAAGACTTGATCGTTTCACCGAAGCGGATTGAAATCTTCTGGGATGTGTCAGTCGCAATGCGCTGCGGAGCATCCGGCATAAACGGATTCGGCAGACGTTTGGTAAGAACCGCATTGATAAACTCTTCGGGATGAAGCACGCCGGGATCGACGACCACAGGCATGGCTTCCTTATATCCCATCTTTGTGATCAGGCCTTTTATATCCTCATCCTGCATCTCGGCTGAAATCAGATTGAATCCCAGCATGCAGCCGAAGATCGACATCGCCGTATGGAGCGGATTAAGGCAGGTCGTCACTTTCATTCTTTCGACATTATCTACCGTCTCCCGGTCCGTGTAAATGACGCCGGCTTTTTCGAGAGCCGGTCTTCCGTTCGTATAATGATCCTCTATGACAAGATACTCGGTCTCCTCCGCATTGACGAAGGGCGCCGTATAGGTGTGCCTGTCCGTGATGATAGTATAGCTGTCCTCGAATCCGTCTTCCTTCAGCATATTCAGAACAGCCGCATCCGGTCTCGGAGTGATCTTATCGATCATGCTCCACGGGAATGTCACTTTGGTCTCGTCCTTCAGCCAGTCGACGAACCCGCCGGGAACCAGACCCTGCCCGGCCCATTTCTCCGCATACGCGGTCACCGCTGCCCTGACCTTATCTCCGTTATGGGAGCAGTTATCCATACTTTGGACGGTGATCGGGCTTCCGCCGGCTTTGAAACGCTCATAAAGAAGAAGCGTCACTTTACCCATAATGAGTGAGGGCTCAAGACCTTTCTCAAGGTCGGCCGTAGTCGTGCCGTAGCCTTTCTCCGTGATCGTAAAGCTGATCATCTGAAGGCCCGGATCCGCGAATATATCACAGAGGCGCTGCCAGTCAGACGCAAATTCGGGAGCCGCCTTCAGGCTCTCGGTCACCGAAGCGATCACTTTCTTTTCTATGGAACCGTCGGATTTTAATACAACGAGAAGACTCAGATTGTCATAGGGAGCATAGGCCTTATCGATGATGTCATAGTCGAACCCTTCCGCTACGATAACGCCCGTATCTTCCGTCCCATCATCAAGCAGCTTCTGAAGCAGGGCCGCCGGAAAAGCCCTGAATATATTGCCGGCTCCGAAATGTATCCACTTCGGATGCTCATATGTGTTCTTTTTGACTGCCTCTATGTCAAAGGACGGAAGCTGGTATCCTTTCCATTTTTCTTTATCCCGAATATCCGTCAGATTCAGTTTCATTTTCTGTCCTCCTTTTCTTCCGCAAGCCGGTCAAGCAGATCCCATACGCCGAGCATATACTGTATACCCAGTGCCCTGTCATATTTACCGTATCCCGGGCGGCATACACCCGGACCTTCTTCCCACAGCTGTCTGCCGTGATCAGGTCTGATATAACCTTCAAATCCGCAGTCATGATATGCGCGCAGGATCTCGATGATGCCGGTCTCGCCGCAGCAGTCTCTGTGAGCCGCCTCGGAGAAATCGCCGTTCGGGAAATGCTTGATATTGCGGATATGGGCAAATGCGATCCTGTCACAATGCTTCCTTACGATATCGGCACAGTTATTGTTCGGATTCGCATTCAGACTACCCGTACAAAGCGTCAGACAGTTATGCGGATCATCGACCATCGTAAGGAGTTTTGTGCAGGCAGCTTCATCGACCATAAGTCTCGGCAGGCCGAAGATATCCCACGGCGGATCATCCATATGGATCGCCATCTTGATATCCGCTTCCTTACACGCCGGCATAATTCCCTCCAGGAAGTATTTCAGATTCTCCCAGAGGATCTCTTTCGTGACCGGTGCATATGCCTTGAAAAGCTCGTCAAGTTTAGCCATTCGTTCCGGCTCCCAGCCCGGGAAGGTCATATTGTATTTTTCGGTGAAGCTCATAATATAATCGGCCATAGCCCTGTAATCGCTCTGAATCATATCCTTCTGATAGAACAGAGCGGTCGATCCGTCTCCCACCGGGTGGAAAAGATCCGTGCGGGTCCAGTCGAAAATCGGCATAAAGTTATAGCAGATGACCTTGACGCCGAACTTTCCGAGATTAAGGATACACTGTTTATAATTCTCAATAAGGGCATCTCTCGTCGGGAGACCGATTTTAATATCATCATGCACATTCACGGACTCTACGACTTCGGCGTCGAATCCGTACGCATGGATCTGATCGACCACTTCACGGATTTCGTCCTCCTCCCAGATTTCACCGGGCATCTTGTGATGCAGAGCCCACACAATACTGGTCACTCCGGGGATCTGTTTAATGTCGCCAAGGGTAACGGGATCATTGCCTTCCCCGTACCAACGCCATCCCATCTTCATAGGCATAGCTCACCTCCTGTTAAATAATAAGCTGTTTATACCCGTTTCATCGGCCATGTCTTATTCACTCAAGCTTCCCGCTTCAATGCATGAGTTGTCAGGCGCCGATTTACTCTCTAAAAGTATAACACATTTCTTGAAAATCTTGTAAATTTTATAATCACTATATCAAATTTAAAATATCGTTCCGCACTCTTGTAATATTCCGTTTATTCAGATAGTATGAGACAAAGTGTCACAATGCTGTCTCAACAGAAAGGAGCTTAATCATGAAAAATGACAGATGGGTCTTCTACAAGGATATTGCCGCCGAAGATCAGGGCGGAGGCGTCGTAAGACGCGTTCTGGCTTATTCCGATGATGTGATGGTAGTCGAGAATACATTTGAAGAGGGTGCCGTGGGCAAAATGCACAGTCATCCCCATACGCAGATCACTTATGTAAAGAGCGGCACATTCCGCTTTACGATCGGTGATACGACCAAAGATGTATCCGAAGGCGACACACTGCTCAAAACCGACGGTGTTATCCACGGCTGTGTGTGCCTTAAGGCCGGCGTTCTTCTCGACATCTTTACGCCTTACAGACAGGATTTCGTGCAGGATTAAAGTATGATGAGACTGTCTGCGTACTGTAAACCGTAACACATAAAGAGGCTGCAGCAAAACTCAATTGCTGCAGCCTCTTTATTTTTACTCACATCAAGAACGCCTCGGCGTTCTTCCCGCTCCGAAACAGGAGCAGTCGCAGGGAACCCCCCTGCCGTTTCGGATAACCGCCTGAAACCGAATCAGAATATCTCTCAGGCAAACTCCTTCTCCGCCGCAGCCAGCGCCGCCGCGATGACCTTATCCATGTCGTAGTACTTGTAGGTACCGAGTCTTCCTCCGAAGATCACGTTCTCTTCCTTCTCAGCCAGTTGTCTGTATTTCTCGTACAGCGTATTGTTCCTCTCATCATTGATCGGATAGTACGGTTCAACGCCCGGTCTCCACTCGCTCGGATACTCCTTCGAAATGATCGTGGTAGGCTGTGTGCCGAACGCAAAATGCTTATGTTCAATGATTCTCGTATAGGGAACCACACTCTCCGTATAGTTCACGACCGCATTGCCCTGATAGTTATCCGTATCATAATGCTCATCCTCGAACCGTACGCTTCTGTACTCCAGATTGCCGAAGCAGAAATCGAAGTATTCATCGATCATGCCGGTATAGACCGTCTTCTCCGCAATATCCGGATTGACCGCCGCGAAATCGCGGTAATTGGTATTGAGAACCACCTCTGTATCGCCCAGCAGCTTTTCGACAAGAACATTGTAGCCTTCCTTCGGGATGCCCTGATGCGGGTCTCTGAAATAATTGTTGTCGTAGATGAAACGAAGCGGAAGACGCTTGATAATGAACGCCGGAAGTTCCGTGCAGGGTCTGCCCCACTGCTTCTCCGTATAGCCCTTGACGAGCTTCTCATAGACATCGCGTCCGACCAGCTTCAGAGCCTGCTCTTCCAGATTCTTCGGCTCATCGATATCAAGGTCCCTGATCTGACGTGCGATAATAGCCTTGGCTTCCGCAGGAGTACGGATATCCCACATCTTGGAGAAGGTATTCATATTGAAGGGCAGATTGTAAAGCTCATCCTTATAAACCGCCACCGGGCTGTTGATGAAATTATTAAAGGAGACAAATTGATTCACGAACTCCCACACCTTCTCATCCGAAGTATGGAAAATATGTGCTCCGTAACGGTGAATCAGGATGCCCTCTTCTTCAGCACAGTAAATATTACCCGCAATATGGTCCCGCTTGTCGATAACAATACAGGTCTTGCCGTGTCTGCGGGCTTCATATGCGAATGTTGCGCCGAAAAGTCCGGCACCGACTATAAGATAATCATACTTCATTGAACGATCTTCTCCTTTATATATATTCATATTCCCGACTCACAATGTCTCAGGATTCCGCCTCAGTCTCATTCTCTTCCTCATCGAACATAATCGGCGGCTCTGCCGGAATAAATCTCCTCGTCTCGATCGCGCTCTGCGTCACAGGAACGCGGTCCCATGCTTCCTGGCAGAATATATCCTGCGAATTGACGAGCTTCTTTCCCCGCTTGTCCTGTTTGACATACGTTCCGTCCGCCTGCAGTATGTGAGCCTTGACATTGTCTTCGAACTCAAGCTCAAGCACATGCTGAACCTCTTTTTTGATGTCCTCATCCAGCACAGGATACACGATTTCAACACGTTTGTCCAGATTTCGCGGCATCCAGTCCGCAGATCCCATGAAAACTTCATCGTTATCGTCATTGCAGAACCAGAAGATTCTGGAATGCTCAAGGAAATTGCCTACAATCGAGCGGACTCGGATCGTCTCGGATACGCCGGGAATACCCGTCTTCAGACAGCAGATACCGCGAATCAGCAGATCGATCTCAACGCCTGCATGGGAGGCCTGATAGAGGGCTTCGATAATATCCGGATCACAGAGAGAATTCATCTTGGCCTTGATAAAGGCCTTCTTGCCGACCTCCGCATTTTTCTTCTCCCTTTCAATCATGTAAAGGAATGTATTCTTCATCCAGATCGGAGCGACCAGCAGATGGAACCATTTTTCCGGCTCCGAGTATCCCGAAAGCATGTTAAAGACAGCGGTGGCATCCGCGCCGATCTGCGCGTCGCAGGTGAAGATACCGCAGTCCGTGTAAAGCTTCGCCGTGGAGTCGTTATAGTTTCCGGTTCCGAGGTGAACGTATCTGCGGATTCCGTCCTCCTCGCGTCGAATGACCATCGTAATCTTGCTGTGCACCTTGAGGCCGAGCAGACCGTAGATAACATGGCAGCCTGCTTTTTCAAGCATCTTTGCCCAGACGATATTGTGTTCCTCATCGAAGCGGGCTTTCAGCTCGACGAGGTCCGTGACCTGC
>ODAI012725803.1_pt1 | contig 12985 bp, 9 predicted proteins | sample 1539321 | NCBI WGS metagenome assembly ODAI01 (sample SAMN02144231, study PRJEB22623) | gut metagenome | biome: sheep rumen | host: Ovis aries | place: New Zealand | reverse complement strand
TTGAAAAAGTTGCAAATTTGAAAAAACTGCAAATACCCGTCAACATTTGTTAATAAATCTTTACCCCCTTTTGTACTAGGTAACTCATGCCGAAAAGTAAAAATGCAACTTTTGCAACTTGCACTTTTCGGGGCGTTACGTTGATACTGGGCACGGAGCTTACGTATGCGGGACAGTCCCCCAGTGCTGCGAGCAGCACAGCTGGGACAGTCCCGAGGAGGAGCCGATCATCATCAATAGCGGGTTCCGTTCTGAAGCTGTGAATAAGGCGGTGGGGGGCTCACCATCGAGCAATCATCTGACGGGATGTGCAGTGGATATCCGGGTGGCGAGGATAGAGCAGCTGTTGCGCTATGCGGTGATATTGCTCGACATCAGTGATGAGTCGAAAGAAGATTTCGACGAACTGTTGATAGAGAAGAAAGGCTCAGTGATGTGGCTCCACTTCGCGGTAAGGCCAACGGGGAATCGGAGGAAGGTTCGGCTGATGCAGGTATAAGGAATCTCAAAAATATCATTTTCGTTTTGAAATCTTTGCAAAGAGAGCTAAAAAGGCGCATAATTCCAAATAATTTCTCGTTTTTCTCGATAATCTTTTGTTGAATCCCAAAAAATGAGTACCTTTGCAAAGATATTACAGCCAAGACCTGAAATGATCATCAACAAATACAAGAAATACGGTATTCTGCTGCTGATGCTGGGCATGGTGCTGGGCATGATGGCTCAGGGTGACGAACGCGAATTCTACGTGTTCGACGCCTCGAACGGTATGGCTGCCAATAGCGCCCAGACCATCAAGTGTACGAAGACGGGACGCATGGTGATCACGACCATTGGCCACGTGAACTTCTACGACGGAAACAGCTTCGCACACATATCGCCCGAACAGCGTGATTCCTATGCGCTGAGCAAGTATAGCGGTAACTACCGGCAGATGTTCGACCGCCATCACCACTTCTGGCTGAAGGATAAATACCAGGGGATATGCGTGGACCTGCTGACGGAGACGATGCATCACAACGTGAAGGAGGTATTCCACGAGATGGGGATAGACCAGAAGGTGGACGACCTGTTTGCCGACAGCGAGAACATGATGTGGATGCTGACAGGCGGCGACCTGGTGAGTACGGACCGCCAGCAACGGCTGAAGTTGCGCAAAGGGGTGCAGCTGCACGATGTCGACGTGGTGGACGGCAAGCAGGTGCTGCTGTTCTATGGCGACGGCATGATGGTGGCCCACGACCTGAAGTCGGGCAGGAAGATTTATGAGGTGGCTGTCGACACGGCACTAGCCAATGGCCATCTGAACTCGTCGGTCGTCATGCCCTATGGTGAGGGCTACTACCAGATACGCAACGGCAAGAAGGGTGGTCTGCTCAGCTACCTGGATCTGGAGAAACGCCAGTGGACGAAGGTGATGGAGCAGGAATATCCGCTGAACAACATGACGGTATACAAGGACACGTTATACGTGGCCTCGATGTTCGGATACTGGACGATAGACCTGAAGACCGGGCGGCAACAGCACGTGGAAGAGCTGAAGCTCAGCAAGGGACGACGGCTGAAGACCGACGTCAACGTCATCGCCTTCGACCGACAAGGCGGCATGTGGATTGGTACCGAGCGTCGTGGACTGCTCTATGCGAAACCTTACAGATCGCCCTTCAAAAAGTACAGCTGGAGCGACCCGCTGTCGGGCCACTACTACAACCTGATGGCTGCGAAGCTGGACCTGACGCTGAAGCCTTACATACGCCACGTGAACAGCATCTATCAAGACAGCCGCGGATGGACGTGGACGTGTCTGTACAGCGGACTGAAGTTGCAGAAGACGGAAGGCGGCGAGGAGCGCGTGTTCTCGCGTCGCGACGGACTCATGAATGAGATGGTGCACAGCATCGTGGAGGATGACAATCACGACCTCTGGGCCAGCACGAGTTTCGGCATAGCCCATCTGTATATACGAGGTGACAGCGTGGCGCGCATCGAGACGTATACGCATCAGGACAACGTGCCTAACGAATCGTTTGTCAACGGCATGGCTGCCAAGCTGGACGATGGCCGGATTGTGATGCAGTCGCTGGACAATATGGTGGTGTTCAACCCTGCCGACCTGCATCCGATGGACACACCGGAATACGTGCTCTACCCGAAGTTGGTGGGGCTGGAGGTGAACGGCCAGCAGATAGAGCCTCGCAAGGAATATCGCGGACAACAGATCCTGGCGCGTGCCGTGACGCGCTCGCAGGAGATTAATGTGAACTACGACCAGACGACGCTGCTGCTGACCTTCTCGGCGCTGAACTACTTCCGTCCGATGCAGACCTACTACAGGCTGAGGGTGAAGGGCTCGCGGAGGTATAACGACTGGTGCGTACTGTCGCACGGCAAATATCCGAACCTGGTGAACAAATACGGGCTGCTGAAGCTGCAGCTGATGAATCTGGTGCCAGGCGACTACGAGGTGGAGCTGCAGGCTTCGCTGACACCCGACAACTGGAGCCAGGAGCCTTACGTGTGGACCATCAAGGTGCACCAGCCCTGGTGGCGAACGACGGGCTTGTATCTGTTGCTGGCCGTCTTGGGACTGCTGCTGGCGGCTCTGAATGTGGTTTATTACAACCGCAACACGAAGCTGCGACTGATCCGCAACGGTCAGGAGTCGGACCTGCTACGACGTATCAAGACCTTTGCCAACCGCTGCGAGACCATGTCGCAGGAGGTGCTGACACCCTATACCATGACGCAGAACAAGAGCGGCATTACGAGCGAATACGGCGTGGTGAGCGACGAGTTTGCTGAGGTGATGCTGAAGATCATACCCTACGTGAACGGGCTGAAGGACGAGCAGGACTTCAACGTCACGGAGCTGTCGAAGCTGACGGGCAAACCCACCATCGAGCTGTATACCCTGATGGCCGACCAGCTGGACAAGAATCCGCGCATACTGATAGGACGGCTGAGGCTACAGGAGGTGGAACGCCTGTTGCGCGAGACGACACTGAATGTGGAAGAGATTGCTGACAAGTGTCATTACGTATCACCGAATTACCTGATAGCAGCGTTCTATCACCGCTATAGAATGACACCGAACGACTATCGCAACTCGAGTGCGCGATAGCCCACCAGGCGCCAGGTACGCGCGCCTGTTTCCTTATAATATACTAAGACCTGGTAGCGATTCTCCGTCTGGAAGAAATTGCCTTCCGACGGTGGGTTGGTGCCTGCCGGCGTGAGATACTGGTAGGAATAGTAGCCCTGCTTGAGCAGGAGGGCATGACGGTAGGTACCGCTCAGCGTGTCGTACTGCATCTGGTAGGTCTGGCGCTGATAATCGGTAGCCCAGTGGCCCGACAGGTAGATGTCGCCCTGAGGAGGAGCCTCGAGTGAGAAGTTGACCCAGACGTAGTCGCAGGTGTAGTCGGACTCGGAGCGGTCGCTATTGCGGATGCAGAAGGCACCATCGGCATCGACGTCGGTCAGGTAGTTGCGACGCACGGTGGCCGTGAAGGGGTAGGCCTGATAGTAATGGCCGTCCCACTCGATACGGTCAAGTCCCATGGTGGTGTGCTTGACATCCAATACCTCGAACTTATGAAACTCGTTGCCGGCATCGAAGATGAGCTGGCGGTTGTGTTGCCACGAGGCGCCCAGATGGTTCTGTAGGTTGGGGCGCACGTTGATGCGGGCATTGTCGGAGCGCCAGTTCTGCATGACGACGGTGTAGAGCTCGTCGTCGGGCGAGTTGACACGCAGGTCGTTATAACCCACCGAGAAGGAGAGTTGCTGGTGGCTCGCGTTATGGTCGATGTCGGTATTCGTGGAGGCCGTGACGGCTACGGTCATGAGGGGCTCGGCGACGTAGAACTCGACTTCGAGCAGGCGCTCATTGTCGTCGTCTTCGTCGAAGACGGTCAGCCGGTAGTTGCCACTGAGTTTCAGCGCACAGCGGTCGTTGGGGATGCTGAGCTGATAATGGGTGTATAGCACGGTGGTGTTGATGGAGTTACGATAGTCTTCGATGGGATTGTCGTTGAAGCCCTGGAGCCAGTCGCTCTCGAAGATATCCTCGGAGGTGGACCAGTCGGCCTCGCAATGTTCCAGATGGTAGGTGAGGCGACGGACATCATGCGACATCTCGTCGAAACCGATCGCCAAGCGGTCGGAGCTGCCCAGCGTCAACACCGGACGGTTGAGCCAGTCGCCACCGACGGTGCTGGTCAGCGACTTGACACGGGGCGAGAAGATGCGGTTGTCAGCATGACAATAGGCCGCTGCCAAGAGGAAAAGTAACAAAAATCGTAACTTCATGGTGCAAAGATAACAAAATATTCGTATCTTTGCAAGCAGATATGAGAAAGATTGCAGTTCTTACTGTTACGTTGCTGGTGGTGCTGATGGCCTCGTGCGGTCAGAAAAAGCGCGATGCTGCCTACTACGAAATGATGGTAGACAGTATTCGTAAAGCTGAGCAAGTCAAGGAGATACAGAAAAAAGCTGGAGTAACGGATGAAGATCCGCTGGAGGCTTTCTTCCTGAAACTGAGTCGGCGCACACTGCCTATCCAGTCGGAGGGTGCACATTGGGAGAGGCTGGGCGAGTTCACGGAGTTGCCCCGCACGCTGAACGAGAGTTTCGGCTACATGTCGGAAACGGAGCTGAAGGTGCTCTCCATGCCCCCAAGGGGTCATCACCAGGTGGTCATGTTGCTGGAGATGCAGGACTCTATTACACCGGCACTCTACCTCTATACGATGGACTCGCAGCATAAGGCCATCGACCTGCTATGTCTCTACGAGGAGCGTGCGGAAGACCGGGGCACGGACTTCGGCAAGACGCGCCTGGAATATTTCATCACCAGCGATTATACCATCACGCTGATGAGATACTACCAATCGCACGAAGCGACGAGACCTGAATTGGAACAGACTCGCCGCTACGTAATCAATAAAAAGGGGGAATTCGAAGAGGTGATTATTGAACTGTGACCTTGACGGGTTGCTCGACCTCTTTCTTCCACTGTTTCAGATAGTTGAACCATTCTTTGGCTGAATGGTAGCCAAACGACTCGTTGGCCGAGGTGTAGGTGACCTTATAGGCCATGCGGTTGCCATTGACCTTCAGCACGTAGGTATAGTTGTCCTTGTTGGCGGGTTGCTCGCTGACGATGTTTTCACGAGGCACGTAAACGGCCAGTCCCACCGTCTCGCGCTTCCAGTTGAGCGTGTCGGTCGAGGGATAGTCGGTACCCCAACAAGCACGGAGGCCTTTCTTGTCGCTGAACTCCTCAGAGCCCTTCACGTTGATGATGCCCGTAGAGAAACGGTAGTCGGTGACGTCGCGATTGAACATCACGTCGACATCTGTATCGCGATGCCCTGCATATTGGGTGTAGCGGAGCGTCATGTTGACGGGAGACTTGGTGGCATCGGCCTTCCAGCCGCAATCGACGACTTCAACAATGGCGCGCAGCGGACCGTAGCTGATAACACGCTGGGTGCGCGTGCGGACGGGCTCGACGAGGGTTGGCTTCTGACCGTCCCAGCCTCGGAAGGCACCCAGTCCGAAGGTCTGACCGACCCACAGCACATCGTCGCCATAGCCTTTCTCCTTCAGCTCGGCAGGGGTGTAGAACTGGGTCTCCTTCAGCTCCAGCTGCTTGTTGAACTTGCCGTAGAGGTCGAGTGTCTGACGGGCGTCGAAATAGATGCGGATGCCGTTGAGCTCGCTCTCGAAGTCGACTCCGTGATGGTGTTGTATGTTGTAGGTATAGGCGGCATCACCACGGGCGGTCAGCGATTCGATGTAATTGTTCTGCTGGTGCTTCTTCAGCTTCTTGTCCTTGGTGTTGGCCAGCACCATCTCGGCATAGACACGGGCAGGGTAGGTGCGAGGCTCGCCCTGGTCCATCAGCGTCACGGTGTATTGCTTGCTCTCTTTCTTGTCCAGATTGGCCAGGAAGCAGAGCTCGTCGAACATCTCGTCCTGATTCAGGTCGTCCAGCTGGCAGGGAATCTCCTGTCCGGCCACAGTGACGAGTGCGGAGCAGACTTCGCCATAGGGGTTCAGCGCAATGACTACGGGCACATCGGTACGGGCGGTGCTCGAGGGGTTAGTCACGGTGACGGTAATGGTACGGTTGGCCAGGAGCATGGTGCTCAGCGAAGCCAACATGAGGAGTGATAGGATTCGTTTCATGTGTTTCAAAAAAAAAGTAGTTTTATTTCTTGCAAATTTCACACAAATAAACGAATTTAGGGGGTAGATGAAACTTTTTTTTATTTTTTTTAGTTTAAAATTTGGTTTTTACAACAATTTTTAGTAATTTTGTCACGGATTTTAAAGATAGTTAAGGACTTCACTACTTCCTACATGAGAAAAATATACGGTTTTTTGGTAACGATGATGCTGTTGTGCATCGGCTGTCAGTGGCAGCTGAAGCCCAACGATGATGCGACGGACGAGCGTCGTGTCACCATCCAGCGTTACGACCGTATAGAGAATCTCTTCCTGACGACGGGCGATTTCTCGGCACTGCAGCAGATGAATACCGCCTTCCCCATGCAGACGCGTATGCTGATAGAGGATGTGCTACAGCTGGGCAAGGTGAACGATCGCGACATCAACAATAAGTTCCTTTATTTCTTCCAAGACTCGACATTGCAGGTGATGCTGGCTGACGTGCAACACCAGTATGCTGATATGGACGACATCAATACGGAGCTGAGTGCATCGTTTGAACGGCTGAAAGAGGAGATGCCGGATATGGAGTTGCCTGAGGTCTATACGCAGGTAGGGGCGTTCGACCAGAGCATTGTGGTGGGCAACAATACGTTAGGCATCAGTCTGGATAAGTATCTGGGCAAGGACTATCCTTTCTACGTGGAGCACTACACGGAGGAGCAGCGTAACATGATGGACAGGAACATGATTGTGCCCGACTGTCTAAGCTTTTATATCCTGAGTCTCTATCCGCTGTCGGCAGAGCGCATGGAGTCGCAGATGGAGCGCGACATGCACATGGGAAAGATACAATGGATCGTGAACAGCGTGACGGAGCGACAGGTGTTCGACAATTCCTATGTGGCCATGATAGCCGACTTCATGAAGGAGAATGCCAAACTCAGTTTTGTCCAGTTGTTGCGCTACACAGACTATAGCGTTTTTAAAAAATAGTAAAACGACCAAAATTTTGTGGGTAGGAATGGGTGTGTACCCATTTTTTTTTGTATCTTTGTAGCCCGAAATCATAAAAATCATGCCCGAACAAACAAATAATAACGGAGGACAGCGCAGACGCAGGCAACAAGCCGTCGACAATACCTATGCCCACGTACAGCCACAGGCTCCCGATGTGGAGCGTGCCGTGCTGGGTGCACTGATGATCGACAAGGACGCCTATGCCATCGTGTGTGAGATGCTGTCGCCAGAGACCTTCTATGAGCCTCGTAACCAGAAAGTATTCACAGCCATCCGACACCTGGCCATCTCAGAGCTGCCTGTCGACGTATGGACGGTAACCGAACAGCTATCCAAGCAAGGCGACTTGGAGGATGTCGGTGGTCCTGGCTATGTGACGGAACTGTCGTCAAGGGTAGCCTCGTCAGCCAATATCGAGTATCATGCACGTATCATCGCCCAGAAATCGCTGGCGCGCCAGCTGATCTCGTTTGCCAGCGTGATAGAGACGAAGGCCTTCGACGAGACGATAGACGTGGACGACCTGATGCAGGAGGCTGAGGGCTCGCTCTTCGAGCTGGGGCAGCGTAACATGAAGAAAGACTACACCCAGATAGACCCCGTCATCAAGAATGCTATTGACGTCATCCAGATGGCAGCGGCTAACAAGGATGGTCTGACGGGTGTGCCTACGGGATATAATAAGCTGGACGACATCACGTCGGGTTGGCAACCCAGCGATCTGGTCATCATTGCCGGACGTCCTGCGATGGGCAAGACGTCGTTTGCCTTGTCGATGGCGAAGAACATCGCTGCCGACTATAAGGTGCCGATGGCTTTCTTCTCGCTTGAGATGTCGAACGTGCAGCTGGTGAACCGACTGATCTCCAACTGTTGTGAGATTCAGGGTTCGAAGATCCTGAACGGACAGTTGCAGCCCGATGAGTGGGAGCGACTGGACAAGCGCTTGAATAACCTACTAGGTGCTCCGCTGTATGTGGACGACACACCCGGACTCTCGGTATTCGAATTGCAGACCAAGGCACGTCGACTGGTACGTGAGCACGGGGTGAAGATCATCATGATTGACTACCTGCAGCTGATGAATGCCAACGGAATGCGCTTCTCCAGTCGTCAGGAGGAGGTGTCGACCATCTCACGTTCGCTGAAGGGACTGGCCAAGGACCTGAATGTGCCTATACTAGCCCTGTCGCAGTTGAATCGTGGTGTCGAGAGTCGTGAAGGTCTGGAGGGCAAGCGTCCCCAGCTGAGCGACCTGCGTGAGTCGGGAGCCATCGAGCAGGATGCCGATATGGTGCTGTTCGTACACCGTCCGGAGTATTACCATATCTATCAGGACGACAACGGGCGCGACCTGCACGGCATGGCGCAGATTATCATTGCCAAGCACCGTAAGGGTGCGACGGGTGATGTGCTGCTGACCTTCCGTGGTGAGTTTACGCGCTTCGAGAACCCGGAGGACCGTCGACTGGGCACGAAGCATCAGGATGATGGCGGTGGTGAGATTCTGGGAAGCAGAATGAATGGCAACTCACAGCAAGATGCCAGTGAATCGCCATTCGGTTATGAGGAGTCAGGAGGACCGTTGCCCTTCTGATCTCTCTTTACTTGGAATATTTGTCTATCAGGGATTGAGCTTGGCTGTTGCCGAGCTCTTTTGCTTTGTTGAGGTTCTGGACACCTTCTGCCTTCTGACCTTTCACACACTGGGCCAGTCCGAGGAACAGATAACCATCGCTCTCCTGAGGGGCAAGGTTGATCAGACTCTTAGCCGTCTCGATGGCTTGATCCGTCATTCCGACACGCAGCTCGACATTAGCCTTCTCAGCACGATAGACAGTCTCGGAGGGCGCCATCTCTACGGCACGATTGATGTCGTCCAATGCCTGCTGATACAGATGACCGGCAAACTCAGCCTGCTCACGGAGGAAGTAGAAGTTGGCGCCTAGCTGGGCAGCCATGAGGGTGGCATAGTCGTTGTAGTCGTTGACGGCAGCACGGTATTTCTTAGCCTCATGGAGCGCCTGAGCACGGGCCATCAGATAGGGTGCAGCAGTCTTGATGTAAGGCTTGCTGAAGGTGTTGACGGCGCTATCGAGCAAGGCTAGAGCCGCCAGCTGGTCGCCGAGCTGTGTCTTACACTGCGCTGCAGCATAGTAGGACTCTGCCTTCATGACGTCATTCTTGGTCAGTTCCATATACACATCGAAGGCTGTATCGTATTTCTTCTGGGCATAGAGAATCTGGGCCTGTTGCTGGCGGTAGATGGCCTGGGGGTTGATGGCATAGGCTGCCTGCGACTCCTGCAAGGCCAGATCGAGGGTCCAGGGCTCGAAGGTCTTGTCGCTCTGATAAATGGCTTTCTGGTAGATCATCTGAGCATACTGGAAGTGTGCATCGTCCTTGGGGTCAGCGACTTTCAAGGCCCGCTTCATATCGTCGTCAGCAGCCTGGAAATTGCCTTTGACCTGTTGCAGACGGGCACGATAGACGTAGCCATCGGTATCCTGTGGGAACTTCTCGATAAAGCGGTCGACGAGCTGACTATACTCCTCAGCGTCCAATTGGGTAGAACCCATATAGAGCAGGAGGGTGGCTTCTGATACGTCGTCTGGCAACGCCTTGGCAATCTTGATGTTACGCAGTACGGGGTCGTTCAGACTCAGTCCCGACATGCGCAGACTATTGGCAAAGCTGGCACTCATGGCATAGCTCTCGGGTTTGTTGCCATTGGCAGAGGGTTGCAGGATACCAATGGCCTCACCTTGTTCGTTCAGAATGGGACATCCCACGTGTTGGTCGGTGGTGCTCATGCCCAACGTGTAGTAGGCAAAGCCTCCGTTGTGCGTCTCGGCATTGCTGACAGTGCCCTTGGTGCAGACAGGAGCTTTCTTTACTGCATAGGGCAACAGCCATACCACGCTGCCATTCGTTGACGTACTGCCGGCAACGGTGAGCGCCTGAGTCTTCTTGGCGCTGACCTGGAACTTAGCCACGTCGTACATATCGTTAACACCTATGATACAAGCTACTTCCAACTCCTTGCCCTGGGCGTCGATGACGACGGCACGCTGAGCGTCCTTGAAAGGGGTGTAGCTACTGATGGCCTCGCCCTGATCGCCAACGAAGAAACCATTGGTGCTGACCAACAGGGAGCCATCGGCACTGAAGGTCTTGAGGGTGAACACGGCATTGGCAGCTTTCTTGGCCCATGAGGGATTCTGGGCGAGACAGGTGGCTGACATCATCAGCCAGCAGATAGTGAATATGTATTTTCTCATATCTTTAACAGTTCTTTTGCATGTTGTATGGCGGCTTCCGTCACATCGCTTCCACTGAGCATCTGGGCAATCTCCTTGATGCGCTCGTCGTTGTTCAGCTCTTGCATCTGGCTGACGGTGCCGTTCTTCGTCTCCTCCTTGGAGACACGGTAGTGGTGACTGCCTAAGGCGGCAATCTGGGGCAGGTGGGTGATGGAGATGACCTGACGCTCGGTACGTCCCATCTCCTGCATGATCTGGGCCATCTTATCGGCTATCTTGCCACTGACACCAGTGTCTATCTCGTCGAAGATGATGGTGGGCAACTTGACAGCACCACTGATCATCGCCTTCAGCGACAGCATCACACGGGCTATCTCACCACCGCTGGCCACTTGGGCTACGGGTTGGAGTGGGGTGGAGGTATTGGCGGAGAAGAGGAACGACACGTTGTCTTGTCCGTTTTTGCCTAACTCCTCGGTGGTGATCTGTACGTCGAAACGGGCGTGGGGCATACCGAGTGCCTCCAGACGATGGGCCAGTTCGCTCTTCATCTTCTTGGCAGTAGCCTGTCGCAGGGCGCTGATGGCTGAGGCCTTCTTGGTGCAGACATCACGCAATTGCTCTGCTTGTTTCTCCACTTCGCTTACGGCTTCGTCGCTATTCTCGATGTTGGCCAGCTTCTGTTGCAGCTCGTCGCGCAGGGTGATGAGCTCCTCCACGCTGTCAGTATGATATTTCTTCTCCAGCTCGTAAAGACGGTCCAGACGGTTGTTGATGCTATCCAGTTCAGCGGGGTCGAAGTCGGTGCGCTCCAGCAATTGGCCCACCTCGTCAGCAATATCTCGCAGTTCGATGCGACAAGACTCCAGACGCTCCGTCAGTTCGGAACTTTGGGGCAACACCTTGCTGATGCTATTCAGCGAGTTGGCAGCTCTCTTCACCTGGGTGACGACGCCCTGTTCGTCGTCGCTCAGCGCATGGTCGGCTTCATATAGAGCGGTCTTGATATCCTCAGCGTGCGACATGGTCTCGCTCTGTTGTTCGAGCTCTTCCTGTTCACCGGCATTCAACTTGGCAGCAGAGAGCTCATCGAACTGGAATTGCAGGAAGTCGACATTCTGACGATTACGTTCAATGTCCTCTCGTAGTGTGGTGAGTTCGCGCTGCTTCTGCTGGTAGTCGGCAAAGCGCTGCTGGTAGGCCTCCAGCTCCTTGCTGTCGTTGGCTAGGATGTCGACCACACTTAGCTGGAAGTCTTGCTTGTTGAGCAGCAGGTTCTGGTGTTGTGAGTGGACGTCCATCAGCTGGTCACCCAACTCCTTGAGCATGCTCAGCGCCACAGGAGTGTCGTTGATGAAAGCACGGCTCTTGCCTGCCGCTGTCAGCTCACGTCGTATGATGGTGTCGTTGTCGTCGTACTCGATGTCATTCTCGTCGAAGAAGGGTTTCATGTCGTAGCGTGACAGGTCGAAGTGAGCCTCTATCACACAGCGGTCAGCGCCCTGCTTGATGGTTTTCGAGTCGGCACGCTGTCCCAGTAGCAGACCTATGGCTCCGAGGATGATAGACTTACCAGCACCCGTCTCACCCGTGATGACGGAGAAGCCGGGATGCAGCTCGATGTCGAGCTCGTCGATCAGCGTGAAGTTCTTGATGTATAATTGTCGTAGCATATGTTATTTCCTGATTTTATCCCATGCGTTGCTTTGGGCAGCGTTGATGTTCAGCAACAGGTCGTAGACGGCTTCTTTCTCCTTCTGCGTACCCTTGCCCTCGTAGATATTGGCCAACTCGTCGCGCTTGTAGTCTGTCCATATCTGTGGCAATAGGCTCAGCGGTTTCTGTTCGTGAGCCACCTTCAGTCCTGTCTCCAGCGCTGTCGTCACGTTGGTTCGTCCACGTTCCACGTTGTTAGCCATCTCGTCTAGCCCTGTGCGATAGTAGTCGTATTGCAACTGGCGGAAGGGTTTCATCTGCTCGTCCAGATAGTCGTTGATGAGTGCAAAGCGGTTGCGTGAGTCTTCGAACGATTTCCATCCAGAGAAACCCAGGTCCTGGGCGTTGTTTACCAGTTGCATACAGCGTTGCAGCACGTCTGTTCCACCCAAGGGGGCAAAGCTGTCCAGATTGAGTCCGATGATGAGATAGGCATAGTAGGCCATCAGGGCCGTCAGCTGGTTGTCAACGGTCTCGTCGTTGTAGTTCAGTTGGTCGAACTGGGCGAAATAGAAGTTGAAGTCGCCATCCTTATTATTATACAATGTGGTGGTGTAGGCCGAGTTGTATACGGGACGATTGGCCTGTATCATCGCTGTGCATTCAAACAAGTTGTTTGAGGCGTCGTACTTAGTCACCGTCAGGTTGAAGTTTACCACGATACGCTCGTGTTTCTGAAATTGTAATTCCGTCCACTGGCGATCGTTCATCCATTGCTCCAACGTCTGTTGCAGATTCTCGAAAATCGACTTGTCCGTACGCTCTACCTGTTGGGTGTTGAGGTTGATTTTTACCTGTAATTCCTG
>ODAI012674081.1_pt1 | contig 12985 bp, 8 predicted proteins | sample 1539321 | NCBI WGS metagenome assembly ODAI01 (sample SAMN02144231, study PRJEB22623) | gut metagenome | biome: sheep rumen | host: Ovis aries | place: New Zealand | reverse complement strand
GATAAGCCCCAAAGAGCTGGTGGGGATTTGAAGGGTAACGATGAAGATGTAAACATAAACAAACCAAACGGATACGCTGATGAGGCTGTTGCCCAACGAAAGGTTGATTTCGTTGTTGCGGATGGCTTTTCGGTTGTACTTGCGGAGGAAGCGATTGTATTGGGTCTGCTGCCAGATGGTTCGGATGGCCTTGTTCAGATAGCGGAACACATAGAACAGTCCCGCAAGGAACAGAAGGTTATACAACGACACCCTGAACCCTTCAGTTCCATCGTGTTGGATGAAAGGCTCCACAAAAATCTGCCGATACAAGTCGTTGAACTCAAAGATGTTGAGTGCCCATCGGATGCACAGCGGGAACGACACTAACACCAGCAGCGGGACAACTACATCGTGTATCAGGTCGTAGAACCATGTGGCTGAGAACAACAGCTTTTCCTTGGCTTCGCCTGACAGATAGGTAATTTTGGCCTTGTAGTCTTCCACCCGCTTGTCGAGGCGATGCTCTTTGTACCATAGTAGCATGTGCCAAGTGGTGGCAATGGCAAGGATGGCCGTAAGCAGGAAGAACCACCAAACCAAGATGATGAGTGCCAAGAAGATGTAGCCGGCCCAACTGAAGAACATGGCAATGGCGGTGATGCCAAAGGAGAACCAGCCAATGATGGCATCGGTCCGCTCCGAATGCCTGCTCCGTCGCAGATTGGAGATCAACTGCCACACGGTCATAATCAGCAGAAGGGGAGGGAAGATGAAATTCAGGAAGGCGTTGGGCAGGAAAAGCACCCGACAGCTGATGACGAAGAGTGCCGTGAAAATGGTGGACAGGTAGCTTCGAATGCCGTGTTTGAGGTTTTGGGGTTCCAAACGGATGAGCTGTGCCGTCATGATGGCCATCAGCAACAAAATGAAGGTGTGCGCCAAGCTGAGGGCCTTGGCCGTCCTGTCGTCCGATGTGGTCTCGTAGCTGAGCACGATAAACAGGACGCAGGCCAACAAAAGGGCGATATAGCGTCTTTGCTCTTTGGCTACTGCTTGATTCAGCGGTTTCACGAGACGGTAGACAATCCGCATCAGCAGGGTGGCAATGCCCCAAAGGACGAAGAAGGATAAAATATAAACCACCAACCAAAACAGCGTCGCCGAGTTGTTGAAACGGCTGTCCTTTTCATTACTGCCCGTTTCGCCGGTGTTTGACCATTTTTGGAAGAAATTCGAGGAGAATTTCTCGTCCATGGCGTCTTTGGCCTGTCGCCAATAGGTACCTGGGTTCTTCAGGATGGTTCCCCAAGGAGTTTGGCCGTCTAAGAACACGTTTTTTTGTAGGATCTTATAGTAATCCTGTGCATAATCGTAAGATTCTTTCATGCGCAGCCAGGCTTCGATGTAGTAGGTGCTGTCGGACATGACCACTTCGCGCGTCTGGGCATAGATTCGCAGCAGTTGCGAAGCGTAGAAAATGCATGTGTCGCGTTCCATCTGGCCCATTTCGCTCAGGATGAAGGGCGAAGTGCTTTTCGCTTTGGCATCTGTGTCCCGCATCGCTGTCGGGGCAACGAGGGTGCCTCCCTGCTCGGTCAGTTGCTCTTGCATGAGGGTTTTGTCGTGTGCCAGCAGGGCATCAATCGTGTCGTCGAAATAGGCAAGGCTGTCGCCGATGGCCAACGAACCACCTGCCAATGTGTCCTGCGATGCGATGATGGCCATGATGAGGTCCACCTGCTCATACAGTTTTTGTTCCAAGAGGCTTTCGTTGTTCTGCAAGTGGGCATCCAATGTGTCGTTATGATAGGCGAGGCTGTCGGGCACCAAGTCCACTTCCTTCAACTCTGGGGGAAGGCGGCGCAGCGCTTCAATCAGTCGCGCATAGCGGTCGATTTCGATGTTCAGCTTCGTCACGATGCGGTCGTAGGGCGTGCGGTTCTTGTTGAAGTCCTCGTATTCCTGGGTCACTTTCTCCAGCGCATAGCTGATGTCGAAGGTGTAGTCCTGCTTTTGGGAATAGAGCATGAGCGACAGGTCGTTGCATTTCTTGGCAATCTCCACCATCCTCTGGCGCTGCCCTTCGTAATGCTTCTTCAACTCGTCTTGCGTTTGTGAGATTTGCTGGTAGTCTTGGAACAGCTCGCGCCTCAGGTTGGCCAAGGTGGCGTCCAAATCCATCCCGGTGAAAACGGCCAAGGCCGGCACGGCAATGGCTAACAATGCCGCAAGGATGTATACAACTTTGCACTTTTTCATGATAAGTAACTATTCAAATTAAACTGTATATTCTTTTGACACGGGACGCGGGACTTCTATTGGTGACCCTGACCCTGACCTCTGACCCAGAGTCACCGCTTTAGGTGAAAATAGGTCATGGTCAATGGTCATGGTCAATGGTCATGGTCAAAAAACTCGCGTCTTTTATGTAAACTAAACCTGCTCATATACTTATTTGTTGCTTTTTTTGGTTTCCGCCACGAAACAGGCCACAAGCCCGTAGGTGATGGTCGGGCGTATCCAGATTTCGGTGAGCGAATACGCGGTGAATTCATCGGTAGGCTCAAGAAGGATGTCGATGTTATAAAGTACGGCGATGAGCATGTCGATGATGCAAATCAGCCAAAGGTTTCGCTTGGTGTAGCCCTGCCAGTCTTTGCGGGCATAGAAGTAGGTCAGTAGGATGAGCAATGCCACCGACAGCGTTAAACACGCCAAGCTGATGGGGTAGTAGGCCAGCTGGGGCGGGAAGAGGATATCGCGCAACAGCACCGTGATGCCGACGGAGACGGAGCACCAATAGTTGAACTGCTTTGCTTGGAGACGGTTGAAGAAATACATCCAAATCATCACCACGCAGGCGATGTAGAATATGTTGAGCACCATCTCGGGCCAGGTTTCCTTAAGTCCGAATTTGAAGATGCCGTAAAGCATCGTACCCACCGAGAGCGTAGCAGCCAAGGCGGTGATAATGATGTCAACGACCTTGGTTCTTTCTTTGAATCTTGTTTGCATCATTGTTTGTTGTGTTGTTGCTGTTGTAAGTGGCTGAATCTTACGATTATAATCTTACCCTTCGGGACTGCAAAGATATGGAATCAATCCGAAATATCATGCAACCTTCAAGGTGAGGGCCGTTTTTTTTGATGTTCTCGTGTTTTGCGTTCCATGTGTTTTTTCCTGTCTTCATTGCCTGCTCGGAAAGCGTTGCTTGGTTCCAACGATATCCTCGAGGTTGTTTACCCTGTCCAGGGAAGCCGTATGTTTGGAAGCTCCAATTCGTTCACGTCTTGAAGGTCATACTCAATTCCGTTATCCTCCATTTCCTTCAGGAACGCATTCACAAAGACGGGGCTTGAAAATGCCTGGAGAAAATCGAGTGTGAACCGCCCGTTGACGGCAGATATTTCTATGATCAAGCCACTCGAGGCCGGACTTGTCCACGCCCTGAAATCGCGGATATACTGTTCGGCTTCCTTGTAGTTTGCCTTTCCAACATAACTCACAGTGGCGGTGACGAGTCGTCTGGTAAGGCTATTGACGTAGGTCGTGACGCCAATCCTTTCCTGGTCACTTTCTTTGGAAAGAATCATGCGGCTGATTCCGGCGGCGGAGGCAACGCCCGAAAGCACGACTTCTTCCTGGGTCTGGGCAAAGACCATGCCTCGGTAAGCCGTGGCTTGCCTTTCGATGGGCCAGTCGCGCATCTTCTCCTTGTACTCCAGCATGACTCCTCCAACCAAGCTCTGATGGGCCAACGGCGCATGAAGTGCGTTTCTTTGATTCACGCATAGCGCGATTCTGATGGTGCCTTTTGCTTCAGGATACATCTTCGCGATGGCGCGACTGAGAAGAAGCGCAACCATTGTTCCGGGGCTTCCATCGTTATCCAGATTGAATCTCATGAACTCGGCTTCCGATATGGCAATGCTATAGACGGTAGGCCTGTCGTCGTTTTCGAGTCCGGCTGCGGAGATGAGATTCAGTGCATCGGACATTTCAATGCGCGGAGGCATAGGAAGATCCGTCCTGTTTGCCACCGGGTCGACCCATTCGTCTGTTGGGATTTCATCCCCCAGCAAGCGGACGCCCTCCTCTTTCGGAATGACTTGGTATCGCTCGGAGCAATAATAATGCAACAGCGTTCGGATGATTTCATAGGCTCCGGTGCCGTCGGTCATGGCGTGAAAGACATCCAGTATGATCCAGTTGTCCCACCAGGAGAAGGCAATCATCTGATAATTGGAATGTTCTGAGTTCAGCTCAACGCCATGAAGCGAATGGGTAACGACAACAGGACGACGGTTTTCCGCGAAGATGTATTGCCCGTCTTTCTTTTGCAGTTCGACACAAAAATACGGATACCGCTTCATCGTCATGTTCACCGCATTGCGAAGTGCATCCGAATCGATCAGGTCGCGCATTCGGATCCTGATCCTAATCTCGTTTGGGTGTTCCTTGGTTGTTGCATAAAGCCCACGCAACTCCGTAAATAGCTTCTGTTCCATATTCCTCTCGACCATTATTTATCGATGTGTTTGTGATGAAGTAATTGTGCAATGCAAAACTACATATTTTTGACGTGGGAATTTGCTAAAAATCAAATTATATTGTCTTTTTGCGTCATTTTTTTCGTGGATGTACACGATGCACAGGATCCAGATGCAAAGCGCATAGACGCCATCGGCTGTCTATGCCACCGCTGTGCTGGATTTCTGGGTTTCTGCAAAAACTGGGAATTCCGGCTTGGCCAGGGTTTTTCCGTCATTTACTGGGCAAGTGCTGGGGGATTCAAAAAAAAGTTGTACTTTTACAGCCCGAAACTTAAGTGATGAAAACACGGCATCTCATAGCATTTTGCCTTCTCGCCTTGATGGTTTGCTCGTGCCAGAAGCCTGTCGAGTATCCCATCGAGCCGCATATTGGGTATCAAGGGCTTGCCTATCTCTTCAACGACGACAGCACCTTCAGTGGCCATGTGGTTGTGTCGTTTTCCTATACCGACGGCGACGGCGACCTCGGCCTCGACGACACCGACACACTCGCGCCTTTCGGCATCGGCGGCACACATTATTACAACATGCTTGTCGACTACATGAAATGCATCAACGGCGAATTCGTGAAAACCCCGCTTTTGGGTTGGAACGCGCAGACGCAAACCTACGACACCGTGTCGTTCAACGCACGCTTCCACCGCCTGCGCGACAACGACGAGCCGAAAGCCATCAGCGGCACGATGGAATACACCCTGCCGGTGCAGAACCCGCTCTCGCCCAACGACACCATCAAGTTCGAAATCCGAATCCTCGACCGCACCTTGCACGAAAGCAACGTAATCCAAACCGAACCGATCTATGCTAATCCAATAATACAATGAAAAGATTGTCCTTTATACTGGCCATACTCTTGCTGCCCTTCGTCGCGATGAAGGCGCAAACCCCAGGCGAAAACATCGACGTGGACCATTACGAAATACATCTTTGGGACTTCGATTTCGCCAACCAAACTTTGCAAGGCGAGACCTTCATCGATTTCACCGCGACGGCCAACACAAACACCGCCGTCCTTGAGTTGAAGAGACTCGCCGTTACCGATGTGGCCTGCGATCTTTATGGCGTGCTGAGCTTCAACCAAGAGGGCGATTTCTTGACCATCGTCTTCGATGAGACGATGGAGGCCGGTTCGAGCGCCACCCTCGATGTGCGCTATGGCGGCTCCACCTTCAACGAGAGTTGGGGCGGTGTGCATTGGTGGGGACAGTATGTCTATAACCTCGGCGTGGGCTTCGAAAGCCAGCCCCACAACCTCGGCAAGACTTGGTTCCCCTGCGTGGACGACTTCACCGACAAAGCCACCTACGACGTCTTCATCACCGCCACCAACGACAAGAAAGCCATCGGTGGCGGCAATCTCGTTGAATCCATCGACAACGGCGACGGCACCACCACTTGGCATTGGCACACGCCGCAAATGATCGCCACCTACCACATCTCCTTTATTGTCGGCGACTTGGTGCTTTGGCAAGACACCTATCACGGCATCGAGCGCGACATCCCGATCGAGGTTTACACCACACCCGGCTTGAGCGGCAACGTGCCCGCCACCTTCGCTCACATCCACGAAATCGCAGCGTTTTTGGAAGAGAATCTTGGCCCCTATCCCTTCAACCGAATTGGCTATATCAGTACGAGCCTCGGCTGCATGGAACATACCGACAACATCGCCTTGGCTACCAGCGTCATCAGCGGCAACACCGACAACGAGGAATATCTCGCCCACGAGTTGTCGCACATGTGGTCGGGCAACCTCGTGACTTGTTACGAAGCAGGCGATATGTGGCTCAACGAGGGCTTTGCGCAGTTTTGGGGCACGTTCTACCGCGATGCCATTTACGGACCAAAGGCGTTTCAGGACATGATCTCAGCCAAGACAAATGCTATCGCCACATGGTGCAAATCCCCTAACAACTGGATGCCCCTCAACAATATTCCGCTCGACATGACCTACAAAACCAACGCCGTGTATGAACGCGGAGCCGTCATCGTCAATACGATGATGAACTATATGGGCCGCGAGAGCTTCCTTTCGGCCATGCGCCAATATTTCCAACAATATGCCTATCAGGCGGCCACCTCCGAGCAGCTTTGTGAAGCCTTGACACAGTATTCGGGCATCGATATGCAAGGCTTTTTCGACACCTACGTCTATTCGAGCGGAATGCCGCACCTCTATGCCGTGATTGAATCGGTGACCCCGGTGGGCAACCAATACGAGGTGAAACTGAAACTGAACTACCAACACATCGGCGACACACACATCGGGCAAAACAACAAATACGAGGTGACATTTATCGGTCCTGGTTTCCAACTGGCTACCGAAAAACTGACTTGGGACGGATTGCACGAAACTGCCACGGTCATGCTCGACTTTGAGCCCGTGGGCATGGCCAACGACTTCAAAAACAACTGGCTCGACGGCATGACACAGAAAAACATCCTTCTGAAGTCTGCTGCATCGCAAAACTTCGCCTACGTCACAGTGCAAGCCGAAACGGTGACGGATTCGGTGCTCGTCAGCGTGGAAAACCACCTCGTTGAGCCTTACGACGACCCTTTGATTCCTTATCTCACCCTTTCCACGAAACATTTTTGGACCATCAACCGATACGATTTCGGCGAGGCTGATGTGAACGCCTGGTTCGACTATTCCAAAACCAACGATGGCGACATCATCCAAACACAAAACGACTCGGCCACCTTGCTTTATCGCAAGAACGCCTCCGAGCCCTGGCACGAAATCCCATTCACCTTTTATCAGGGAAGCAACTGGAAACAGGGTCGTTTCATCGTAGATGACCTTCAGTCGGGCGAATATGTCATTGCCGCTTGGGACAAGGAAGAATTGGGGAAGGCAGAACACTCGGACATCGCTCGGCAGCTGTGCATCTATCCTAATCCGACCGAAACCGAAGCCACCATCGTATGGGATGCTCCTGCCGACGGTTGCATCCTGATTTGCGACATGAACGGCAAAGCCTTGCAACGTCATGATTTTACACAATGCGAAAACTTGCGGATTTCCATCGGCGAATTGCCGCGAGGATGCTACCTCGTCGAGCGTTGCGACCGAAAGGGCAAAGTGTTGGAAAAAGGAATGTTGATTGTGAAATAACCGAAAAACAACTTGAATATGAGAAAAGCAATAAGTGTTCTGGCTTTGTGCTCGCTTCTGTTGGCGGCCATGGTCTCTTGCGAAAAGGAACAAAAAGAATGGAGCAAGCTTTATGGCTACACCCAAGACGACCTGGTGGGGCAATACAGCTACTCGCAATCGCCTGGTGCTTTTGCCAGCCTGGTGGAGAACGAAAACGCCCACCTCTGCTCCGATGCCGTGGTCAGCATTGCCGCCACTTCGGAACAGAACATCACGTTTGGCTTGTCGTGCCCCGACCACAACTTCCAAAGAAGCTTTTCGGGCAAGCCCTCGCTCATGTCAAACGCCTTTCTCATCAGCATGGGCAGCGAATGGGTGGGCCTGAAACGCTATGCCTTGTCGGCTACGGTGCTGAAGAACGCCCAAAACGACATCAGGCTTGAGGGCTTCGTCAGCGAAAACCATTACGAGCGCTTCTACAATGCGGATGAGGAAAGGTATGACACCGTCTTGTCCAACAGCGTGAATTATTATTTCGATGTCATTAAAAACTAAATACTTACAACAATGAAAAAAGGACTAATCACTTTGGCTGTCCTCGTGATGGCTTTAGGAAACGCCGGTTTCGCACAACGCAAGACCAACTACAAATCCAACGAAAAAGCAATCGTTTTTAGGCACTACGGCCTTCGCAACGACGACATCAGGCCCGAGCAAGCCATCTGCAAAACCACATACGGCGAAACCTACAAGTATTCGTACACCTATGACGAGTATGAGTTCTGCCTGCTCGAAACACTCATCGAGGTGAACAAAGGCACCGGTTATGAGCCCTCGGAGATGATTACTTACGAGTATGACTTTTCGGGCAACCTTCTTGAAATGAATGAGCTGGAATGGGAAGACGGCTTCTGGGTGGAAGACCTGAAGGCTACCTACACCTACAGCGAAGACGGAATGGAAATCGTATACCAGAACATGGACAACGGCGTGTGGGAGAACGCCGTGAAAGCCGTCTACAACTACAACGGCAACATGACCACAATCCTTTACTGGGATTGGAACGGAACCACATGGTCGTCCGACGAGTTGCACACCTATACCTATAGTGAAACGTCCATCGACGTGCTGAAGCAATACATGCAGGGCGGCGCATGGCAAAACGACGAGAAGGCAACCTATACGTTGGATTTCACCGGTAACGTGACGCAAATCTTCTATGAGACATGGTTGAATACGGCTTGGATTAACGACGGAAGAATCACCTATCATTTTGAGGGCGGTGTGTACAACACCATACTTGAGGAGGCTTGGGAAAACAACGCATGGCATGAGGTTTACCGCTTCGGCTTTGTCTACGAAGACGGCAATGCCGTAAGCGGCACTTGCCTGCATTTGGACAACGGCCAATGGGTTCCCGCCGACGAAGACATAGAGATGGCTTACAACTACAACGCGGCAAGCGATGAATACTATGCCAGCGAAGTGGAAGTGACCTATCTCGACGTGACGACCGTCGAAGAATCCTCTCAAGTCAGTTTCATCGTGTATCCTTCGCCCGCCGAAAGCGAAATCCAAATCCAGTGCGAAGGTTTCCAAAAGGCTGAGATTTATAGCCTTACTGGACAGAAGCTTATGGAAAGCCTGCAAAACAATATGAATGTGAGCCAGCTTTCATCAGGCCTATATATTATTAAGGTGTACGACCTCGATGGCAATTGCGACACGCAGCGTTTCGTGGTGAAATAATAGGTCTCAACTAATAAAATAAAATGACCATGAAAAAGATTGCCATAACAACGAACATTATTAGCCTGCTACTTTTTGTGGGTTTCATGACGGTTTCCTGTAAAAAAGAAAAGAAAGGGTACACTATCGATGACATCGTTGGGGAATACACATTCTCCAATGCCGCCGACGCCTTTGAAGGATTGGAGGCAGATGAGTACACCTATCTTTGCGATGATGCCGTCATTACCATTACCAGTGATGGAAAGAACTCTGTGAAATTCAGACTCTCATGCCCCAGTGAGGAATACAATGCCCGTTTTAACGGGGCACCTTTCCAGAATGAGAACGATTCTGTTATCAGAATGTCGTACGATTATGGCTATGGCAAGTATCCGCCCAATCAGAGCACGGTGACTGCCAAGGTCTCAAAAATGGATGGTAAGATTCGCTTGCAGGGTCATCACTATTTTTATAGTGGATCTTCAAGTTTATCGTATTTCTATTATTTCGATGTGCTCAAGAACTGAGTGAAGCAATGCTGCAATAATATCCCCCGACATACCTTGCATGGCAATCTGTGTCGGGGGATTGTTGTTATTTCTTCAGGGTGATTCTAAAAGTCGTGCCTTCGCCCACCACAGAGGATTTCACGAAAATCTTTCCCTTGTGGTAGTCCTCGATGATGCGTTTGGCCAACGAGAGGCCGAGACCCCAGCCGCGTTTCTTGCTGGTGAAGCCTGGATTGAACACCTGCTTGATTTGCGACTTCGGGATGCCCTTGCCCGTGTCGCTCAGGTCGATGTGGATGTGGTCGCCGTCGTCGATGAGGTCGAGGGTCAGCTTGCCCTTGTCGCCCATCGCGTCGATGGCGTTCTTGGTGAGGTTCTCCAAGACCCAACGGAACAGCGACGGAATCAAGGGCATGACCAACTCGCCTTCCGGCAGGTTGATTTCGAACTCGAATCTCTTGGAGAAGCGCTTCTGCAAGTAATCCATTGTGTCGCGAATGAGGAAACTGATGTCGGTGGGTTCGGGAACAGGCACCGAGCCAATCTTCGAGAAGCGGTCGGCCACGATTTGCAGGCGTTCCATGTCTTTTTCCATCTCAAAGGTGCCAACGAAAGGCTTGTCTTGCATCTTCAGCAGCTCTATCCAGCCCATCAGCGACGAGATGGGTGTGCCCAATTGGTGCGCCGTTTCCTTGGCCATGCCTGCCCATACCTGGTTTTGCTCCGAGCGGCGGGCCGAGCTGAACAGCAGATAGGCGATGAGAATGATAAGCGCGGCCACAACAAACTGGACGACAGGATAGTAGCGCATCTGTTCCACAAGGTCGGAGGTGCGATAGTAGATGCTGGCCTTGCCGGTGTTCATGAACTCAATTTGGAGCGGGTCGTTCTCGTTGCGCATGACTTCCAGCTGGTGGCGGACAAATGCGGTGTCTCGCATCTGGATTGAGTCCAAGTTGCCGAAGCTGAGGATTTTCGATTGGTCTTCGTTGGTGATGATGACGGGCGCACCCACCGAGTTGAGCGTGATTTCCTCCATGAAGTGGTCAATCATGCCTTCCAAAACGGCCTTCAATTCAGTGTAGATCAACGACTCGTTGTAATAAAGGTATTGCACGATGCCGTATCCAGGGTCGATCTTGATGGGCGGGAACTTGGAATAGGTGGCCTTCATCTCCTCGTCGAAGGCCCTCTTGGTGTCTTGGTTGGGCGGCAGGTTGCTCTTGAAGAGGATGTTGTCTTTCGTGTCGGTGACGACCAATGGGATGCTGATGTTGTTGTGCAGGATTTCGAGGTAAACGGCTGTGTTTTCGTTGCTTGAAATGTCGATGAGGCGGCGGTAGGCGTTGGCAAGCAGGTCGACGCGCAGTTGCTCCTGCTCGCTCACCTTGTTGAAGAAATCCTCCGTCGACTTCATCATCATGGCCTGCTGCTCCATGGCGGCGGCCCACATTTTCACCTGCCGCGTTTCCTGCTCGGCGATGGACCGGACGAGGCGGTTGGTGTACCACAACGAGGCTGCGATGAACAGCAAGGCGATGGCCGCCAAGGCCCATTTCCAACGTTTCTTGTTCGTATAGAGGTTCGCTTTCACAACTGTAATCAGATCTTTTTCCTCATCCTTCCCACCGGGATGCCCAATTGCTCGCGGTATTTGGCCACCGTGCGCCTTGCGATGGGGTAGCCTTTCTCTTTAAGCACGAGCATCAGCTGCTCGTCGGTCATGGGGTTGGCCTTGTCCTCGCCCTCCACGGCGTCTTTCAGGATTTTCTTGATTTCGCGCGTCGACACTTCCTCGCCCTCGTTGTTGGTGATGCCTTCGCTGAAGAAGAACTTGAGCTGGAAGGTGCCGTAGGGCGTTTGCGCATATTTGCTGTTGGCCACACGCGAAACGGTGGAGATGTCTAACCCGATTTTGTCGGCCACGTCCTTGAGAATCATGGGCTTGAGCTTGGTTTCATCGCCAGTCAGGAAGTAGTCTTCCTGCAAGTCGATGATGGCTTTCATAGTGGTATAGAGCGTGTTCTGTCGTTGGTTGATGGCATCGATGAACCATCTGGCGGCATCGATTTTCTGCTTCACAAACAATGCGGCTTCCTGCATGTTGCGCGTGTCCTTGCTCTGCGAGAACTCTTCCATCATTTTGAGGTATTGCTTGCTGACGCGCAGCTCGGGCACGTTTTTCCCGTCCAACGAAAGCTCGATTTTCCCGTCCCTGACGGTGACGAAGAAGTCAGGCGTGATGTAGTGAATGTTCTTGGCTCCCGTGCTTGATGCGTCGGCGGGCTTCGGGTTGAGCTTCAAGATGGTGTCCAAGGCGGGTTTCAGCTCGCGGTTGCTGACCTCAAGCTTTTTTCCAATCTTGTCGTAGTGCTTCCTCGTGAACTCATCAAAACAATTCTTGATGATGGCCATGCTGAGTTTGTAGTCCATGTACGGGCTTTGGTTCTCTGCTTGCATTCGTTGCAGTTGGATGAGCAGACACTCTTGAAGGTTGCGGGCGGCAATGCCTGGAGGATCAAGTTGTTGCACAATGTGCAACACTTTCTCCACTTCTTCCTCGGTGGTGGAGAGGTTCATCGTGAAGAGCAGGTCGTCCACAATGTTTGGAACCGGACGGTTGAGATAGCCGTTGTCGTCCAAATTGCCGATAATGTATTCCCCGATGAGAAATTGCTCATCCGTAAGGTCGTGATAAGCAAGCTGTTGGTTGAGGTAGTCCTGGAAGGTTTCCTCATTGACCACAGGAGCCTCGTATAGGTCGTCGTCGGCACTGTAGTTGTTGGCTTGCAGCTTGTAGGAATAGTCGTCCAGGTCCTCTTCAGGCAGGTAGTCGTTGATGTCGAACTCGTCGTCCTTGCTGAAATCGACTTCGTCGTCGTTGTAGTCGTCGTTTTCTCCATCGTCGGCATGGTCAACGGTTGGCTCGTTGTCCTCATAGTCGTCGCGCTCGTGCGACTCTTCCAAGGCCGGGTTGATTTCCAACTCTTCCTTGATGCGCTGCTCGAGTTCCATGATGGGCAGTTGCAGCAGTTTCATCAGCTGAATCTGCTGCGGCGACAGTTTCAGTTCCTGCCGCTGGGTTTGAGTCAATCGTTGGTTGTTCATCG
>ODAI011229743.1_pt1 | contig 12985 bp, 9 predicted proteins | sample 1539321 | NCBI WGS metagenome assembly ODAI01 (sample SAMN02144231, study PRJEB22623) | gut metagenome | biome: sheep rumen | host: Ovis aries | place: New Zealand | reverse complement strand
GCGAGCGGCCGGTACTTGGGCGCTGGTTTTTAGCGCCCTTAGTACCGCTGCCAGCGAGGATTGAGCGAGAGCGTGTCCAAGGTGTTTGTGCATATTGACGAGACGGATTATCTTTAACCACCTTTTGACCCCGACATCATAAAGTATTGCTTATATAAAAGTTTTTCTTAACTAAAGGTATTGCTTATGTCAAAAGAAGTGGATAATATTTTCGGCAAAATCGCCCTGATCCTGGTCTTCGGATCAGCCCTGCTTCACGGGTGGCTCAGTGTCCTGCAGTATATGGTCCATCAGGAGGATATATTGCTTCCTGTTGACTGCATACTTTTTGTCGCGTCGGTCGCAGCGGTCATACTCTCCATCCTGACCTCCAAAAGGCAGGTGAGGATTCGTATAGGCCACGCCATGACCGCCTTCCTGCTGGTGGCACTTCTGATTTCCTGTGTGCCGGCGTCAGTCTATTTTGAAAAAAATATGTTTTACTCCAACAGGATTTATCTGCTGGATACTTTCGTGACCCTCCTGCTTTTCTATCCTCTGGGCCATTATATGGGCAGGCAGAAAAATCTGACCCCGCTCAGGGTTTATCTGCACATTCACCTGGCGGCCTGGACCGGCTTTATGATCTTTGCCATCAAGACAGCCTTCAGTTACAAAGATATCCTCCTGCCCGCAGGCGGGGCGCTGACCATGGGCAAGTACATGATCGGCCTGCACTTTAACTGTAATACCAACACCACGGGACTGATTCAGATGATCGCCTTTCTCGGAGCTCTGCTGCTCTTTTTCTGGGACAAGACCATCCCCGGCAGGATTTTGAGCGGCGCCATGGTCCTTGTCAATTATCTGGGCGCGGTTCTTTCCTTCTCGAAGACCGCTCTTGTTGTGTCGGTTCTGGGCGCCGGTCTGATGGTTTTCACATGGGTCAACAGGACAAGGGCTGAAAGAGGGGGCAAAAAGCAGGCCGCGACAGCCGCTGTTTTGTTCGTTGTCGTATTGCTGGTCATCAATTATGCTGTGACACAGGCCTATTGGATCGGAAAGGAAAAACGGAATAAGCCTTCCGCGGCGGGAGGAGTGGTCGAAACGACTGCTGCCCTGCAGAATAACACGCCGGAACTTCCGGATCCCTTTATGATCCGGGCGGAGGCGTCAGAGCCGGAAGAGGAGAGCGCGGGTTCAAGCGGCGGTTTCCTGAACCGGTTCCTGACAGGCAGACCGGAAATCTGGAAGGCCTCTGTGAAAGCCATGTTCGTAGATCCGCCCCAGCGCCTCCTGACAGGCATTTCGCCAAAGGGTGTTTTCGTGGCGGTCTTTGAGGCCAGCGGAGGTGTTCACAAGAAAAACACCCACAATCAGTTCCTGGAGATCGGGCTTGCGCTGGGAATCCCCAGCCTGATCGTTTTTCTCTGTTTTCTGGGATATACGATCAGAAATATAATAAGGCTCTTCAGGAACAGGACGACTGATCCGGCCCTGCTGCTGCTTCCTGCCCTGTTTGCCATGCTGCTTCTGGCCAATATGACCGAGGCGACATTGCTCTTTTACCAGTTCCCGTCTGCGTATGTTTTCTTCTTCATATGCGGGCTGCTCAATGAGAGGGGAATCAGAGCCGGGAGAAGCATTTCTGCCCAAAAGGCGTCCCGGGCGGGATGACCGCCTTTTTCTGAAAGCTGAAAGCAGCAAAAAGCTGAAAAAGCAGCAGGAAACCACACCGGGACGGCAAAAACAGCAGGAAACCACACCGGGACGGAAAAAACAGCAGAAAACCATACAAAACAGCGAAAAAGCAGCAGAAAATCTTCGGATACAGTGAAAAAAACAGTTGAAAGCCATACAGAAACAGAAAAAGCAGCAGGAAACCGCCACTAGACAGAAGGAAACGGGAAAAGCCGCACAGAAACAGTATAGGGACAGGAAAAAGACATTTGGTTTTGTTTTCAATACATGTCCGTTCCGGATATGTGTGATATAATGGGAAAACGCATCTTTTCCCGCAAGAAGATCAGCCGGGCTGTATTGGCGGCCATGGTCTCGCTCGTCACCCCTGCTCTCTAAAAGGTGTAAACTGCCGGCGGCACAGGATTCATTAAGACAGACTCTCGTGAGTCAGGATCCGGACACGGCTGGAGGAAGGGATACCGGGAGCGATGCAGTGAAATCCCTGCACACGGGTTTTCCGCCGGACCTGCGCAGGTCCGGATCAGTGAGAGTCCTCAGCAGAGACAGCCCGTAACAGAGACAGCCCGTGAACAGCAATTGTTTGATTTGTTTTGAAACAGAAATGGATTTAAAACAGAAATGGAGAAAGCTATGACTATTATTGTGACCGGCGGAGCTGGTTTTATCGGGAGCAATTTTATTTTCTATGAACTGGACCGGCACCCGGAAGACCGGATCGTGTGTATTGATAAACTGACATACGCAGGAAATCTTTCCACGCTTGCTCCTGTAATGGACAAGCCGAATTTCCGCTTTGTAAAAATGGATATTTGTGACCGCGAGGGCGTTTACAAACTCTTTGAGGAAGAGAAGCCGGACATCGTAGTGAACTTTGCGGCGGAGTCACATGTGGACCGCTCTATTGAGAATCCGGAGGTCTTCCTTCAGACCAATATTATAGGTACTTCGACGCTGATGGACGCCTGCCGCAAATACGGAATCAGACGTTATCATCAGGTTTCCACGGACGAGGTCTACGGCGACCTGCCTCTTGACCGCCCCGACCTGTTCTTCACGGAAGAGACCCCGATTCACACCAGCAGCCCCTACAGCAGCTCCAAGGCATCTGCAGACCTGCTCGTGCTGGCTTATCACAGGACCTATGGTCTTCCGACATCCATCAGCCGCTGCTCCAACAATTACGGACCTTATCATTTCCCGGAGAAGCTCATTCCGCTGATGATCATTAATGCCCTGAACGACAAGCCCCTGCCGGTCTACGGAGAAGGACTCAACGTCCGCGACTGGCTCTATGTCGAGGATCACTGTAAGGCCATCGATCTCGTGATGAGGGAAGGCCGTGTCGGTGAGGTTTACAATATCGGCGGCCACAACGAGATGAAGAACATCGACATCGTGAAGCTGATCTGCAGAGAACTTGGTAAGCCTGAGAGCCTGATCACTTACGTCACGGACCGCAAGGGACATGACCTTCGATATGCCATTGATCCGACCAAGATCCACAGTGAGCTCGGATGGCTGCCTGAGACCATGTTTAAGGATGGAATTAAAAAGACGATCAAATGGTATCTCGACAACCAGTCCTGGTGGCAGCCCATTATCGACGGTGAATACCAGAATTATTACGAGCAGATGTACGGCAATCGCTGAATAACCTACAGTTGTTGAATAAAATATAGTTAATGCAGTTGTTGTGTTTTGCTTTTTGAGGGAGTACAATACATGAGTTTGCCGCAGACCTGATTTGCGGAACTTTCCGCTGCGGTGTCCGGTTTGAGAAAATGATTTGGGGACGGGGCCTGAATTTACCCGGTTTATCCTGCTCGCCGGACTCGGATCTTTTGCATTCGCATCGGAGAACCGGTTGCGGGGGGGTCTACAGGAGCTGCTGTCAGACAAGAGCGCCCCGACATGGAGGAAATATGCACACCTTTGTCATTTGCGCCTATCAGGAGAGTCCATATCTGGAGGAATGTGCAGATTCGCTCCTTGCACAGACTGTGGAGAGCAGGATTCTGATCGCGACATCTACGGATAACGAACACATCAGGAGGATCGCGAAAGCCCGGGGGCTGGAGGTACGTTTTTCGGGAAGGCCTTCCGATATAGCGGGGGACTGGAACTATGCCTACAGGCAGGCGGAGACAAAATATGTTACTATAGCCCACCAGGATGACATCTACGAGCCCGACTATGCAGAGACAGCAGTCTGCATGATGGAGCAAAGGAAGAAACCCCTTCTTTTCTTCTCGGATTATTATGAGATCAGGGATGGAGAGAGGGTCTACAGCAACACAAACCTGCTGATCAAAAAGGCCTTGCTGCTGCCCATGCTGGTTCCCTTTTTCAGCAGCAGCAGAGGTGTGAAGAGAAGAGTCCTGTCACTGGGAAATCCGATCTGTTGCCCCTCTGTGACTTTTGCCAGGGAAAATCTTCCCTATGCCATGTTCAGAAAGGGAATGAAGAGTAATGTGGACTGGGAGGCATGGGCAGCGGCGGCGGATATGAAGGGCGATTTCGTCTATGCGCCGACGCCCCTCATGGGCCACCGCATCCACAGGGACTCCACAACGACAGATATCATAGAATCCTCCCTTCGCACACAGGAGGACCTGCATATGCTGAAAAAATTCTGGCCGGATCCTGTGGCGGAGCGGATCAACGCTTTTTACCGCAATGCGGAAAAATCCAACCGCTGAAGCCTGCCTGCCGGCGGGGATTGAGCGAGAGCGTGTCCAAGGGGTTTGTGCATTTTGACGGTACGGATTCGCTTTCACCACCTTTTGACCCCGACATCATATTTTATTGTGGGAGTATAAGCGCGTTATTTTAGTGCTGCAGAGCAGCAGTGTCAGGAGGGGAGAGGAGCATAAAAGAACGTGAGCACAGAGCTGGAGAAAAGAGTGAAAAATCTTGTCGATACAAGATTTTTTACTCCGGATGTTTTTGCCGCGCGGCGGCTGCAAACATCCAGTGATCCTTCGCCGTTTTCGCCTGCGCGAAAACGCCTCAGGGAGCCGCTCCGGAGAGCGGCATGGTCGGAAAGAGTAAAAAATCATGTCGATACAGGAATTTCCACTCCGGAGGTCTGCGCCGAAGCGCCGCAAACCTCAGCTGATCCCTTCGGAGAAATCGCCTCCGCGAATTCCTCCCCGGGTGTCTCAGCGCAGGAGCGCTTCGACATGACTGGAATGACATCGGTTATTCCTGTGATCATACCTTCCTATGAACCGGATGAAAGACTGATCAGCCTTCTGGAGGATTTCCGCAGTCAGGGAATCCGCGATGTGATCATCGTCAATGACGGAAGCGGCGATCGATACGATGAGATTTTCGGCAGAGTCCGGGCAATACTTGACGAAACGGGCGGCACTTTGCTGTCACATGATGTGAACCGCGGAAAGGGAAGGGCTCTCAAAACGGGCTTTTCCTACGTACTTAAGCAGTATCCTTCCGCTGTGGGAGTGGTGACGGCCGACTCGGACGGACAGCACAGCACGGAATGTATCCTGTCAGTCATGAAAAAACTCAGGGAAAAACCGGACAGCCTGGTGCTGGGAGTGCGCACATTTGACCAGGAGGATGTTCCGTGGAAGAGTGCTTTCGGCAACAAGCTGACCATGAAAATCCTGGGTTATGTATCCGGTGTCTCGGTCAGTGACACGCAGACCGGACTGCGCGGCATTCCCCGCTCATTCATGAAGGAACTGCTCCATGTGCCGGGCGAGAGATTTGAATTCGAGACGCAGATGCTTCTGGAGACGGCAGGAAAATATGAGATCGAGGAGGTCCCGATCCGGACCATCTATGATTCAAAAGAAAATCACCAGACTCATTTCAATCCGCTCAAGGACTCAGTCAGGATCTACCGCATTCTGGGCGCGAAATTTTTTAAATACATTTTCGCCTCATTGTCCTCCTGCGCGATCGATCTGGTGCTGTTTGCGCTGTTCTGCAGGCTGCTGCGCGGAAGGGATCTTCCCCTGCATTATGTGGCGGTGTCAACTGTGCTTGCCCGCATCCTTTCCGCAGCCTACAATTTCACAGTCAATTACAAGGTCGTGTTCCGCAGCCGCCAAAGCGCTGCAGGCTCCGCGGCAAAATATGTCCTTCTGGCGCTCGTTCAGATGTCACTCAGCGCCCTTCTGGTGACAGGCGGCACATTGATCCTGCCGGCAGTGCCCGAAGTGGGAGTCAAGGCGGCGGTGGACACGGTGCTCTTCCTGATCAGTTACTATGTCCAGAGAAGATTCATTTTCTGACAGGAGGGTAACAGGAGCTTATTTTCACTGTGCAATTCCCGGGGATTTCAGACAGTCGTGAGACATGCGCCGGGGCGGATCCTGAATCTTCCCCATGCCATATGCATAGCTTCAGACAGTTCTGAGACATGCGCCCGGAACCGCGCGTCGCTTTAATCATACATGTTTGTGAACGAAAGATCATGTCCACAAGAGTGAAAAAACCTGTTGATACAGGGTTTTTCACTCCGGACGTTTGAGCCGCGAGGCGGCCCAAACGTCCTGTGATCCTTTACCGTTTTCGCCTGCGCGAAAACGCCTCAGGCTGCCGCTCCTGCGAGCGGCATGGTCGGAAAGAATGAATACAAAAAGATCTACCGAGCTGATCAACAGCAGCATAATACTGGCAGTCGGTACTTTTCTGCCCAAACTGGCGAGCTTTGTCATACTGCCCATCCTCACGGCTTACCTGACCAAAGAGGAGTACGGGTCCTATGACCTGATCGTGGTACTCGCGTCTCTGATACTTCCGGCGGCTACTCTTCAGATCCAGACGGCGGCCTTCCGCTTTCTGATCATGGCCAGGGAAAAGGAAGAGGAGAAAAAAAGAATCATAACGAATATCTTTCTGGTCATGGTCCCGGTCTCCGTGGTCATGCTGGCGGTGGTCTACTTCCTGTTTCCCTCCCAAAGTGTCACCCTGAAGGTGATCGTCTGCATCTATTTCTTCGCTGACGCCATCTACGGAGCAATGGGGCAGATCGCCCGCGGACTGGCAAGGAATGTGGACTATTCCGTGGGAGCGATCATCAACTCGATCGGAAACGTCCTGTTTCTGCTCATTCTCGTCATGAAACTGAGCGCCGGCTTAAAGGGAGCGGTATTTACCCTTTTTGCCGCCTATACACTGGCAAGTTTCTTTATCGGGTACAGGATCAGGATCCACAGATATTTTGACCTGAGTGCCCGCGATCCTCAGATGATCAAAAAGATGCTGGCCTATTCCTGGCCTATGGTTCCCAACGCCATGTCCATGTGGGTCATGCGCGCGTCCGACCGCTTTGTCATCTCTATTTATATGGGGGTTACAGCCAACGCTGTCTATGCGGTGGCAAACAAGGTGCCTTCTATCCTGACACTGGCTCAGAATACTTTTTCACTGGCCTGGCAGGAGAACGCGTCGGTCTCGGTCAATGACGACAATGTCGGAGAGTACTATTCCGATATGTTCAGAAATATCTTTGACATCATGGCGGGGTTCATGTCCTTCCTGATCGGCGGCGCGCCCATTATTTTCAGCATCCTGATCAGGGGCGACTACAGCGAGGCACTGAACCAGATACCTGTTCTTTTGATGGCCATGCTGTTTTTTGGTCTCTCGTCTTTCATGGGCGGCGTTTACATTGCCTTCCTGCAGACAAGAAGCGTCGGGATCACCACCATGGTGGCAGCCGCGATCAACCTGATCGTCGATATTTTCACGATCCGCTGGATCGGGCTCTACGCGGCTTCGGGCTCCACTCTGGTCAGCTATATCGCGCTCTTTTTGTACCGTGTGGTCAATGTCAGAAACTACATCACTCTGGCTTATGACGTAAAGCACATGATATTCACGTTCGCGGTACTTGCGGTTCAGATTTATCTGTATTACATGCACAGCCTTCCGGTCACGATCGTCAATATGACTTTCGGCGCGGTCTTCTTTATTCTGCTGAACAAAAGGAATCTGGCGCTGATCCTGCGGAAGCTGGCTTCCAAAATCAAAAAGAAAAAATAATAAAAAGAAAAAGGCGGGCGGGTCCTGTAACCTCGGCAGACCCGGCCTCCTGTCTTATCGCAGGGCCGCCGTAAGGTGTTTTTCGCCTGACGACGAACGGCGGTCCGCGGGAGAGTAGAGGGCGGCGCGGCCGCCTATACCCTATTCTGCGCCTTTTTCGTTTACGAAAAATATGAAATAGTGTATCATGTTTTTGAACTGTATTTACCGGCCATGGCGGATTGTCCGTCCGCGCTTGCGGCATGGACAATAAGCCCCCCTGTTCCGGCAGAGGGCATCAATTCCCGGGGAGTGAGTTATTATTATGAATTTAGCAGTAATTTTCGCGGGCGGGTCAGGCAAGAGAATGCACGCCAAGGACAGACCCAAGCAGTTTCTCTTTGTGCATGGTAAGCCTATCATCGTACATACTGTCGAAATCTTCAATCATCATCCGGAGATCGACGGAATCGTAGTGGTCTGTATAGAGGAATGGATCCCTTACATGGAGAAGCTCAAATATACATACAGGCTTGATAAGGTGGCATCGATTGTTCCGGGAGGTGCGACCGGTCAGATGTCCATTTATAACGGCCTTGCAGAAGCGGCGCGCATCTATGGGCGGGAGAGCCATGCGGTCCTGATCCATGACGGTGTACGTCCCCTGATCGACGCGGATCTGATCAGCGCCAACATCCGCAGTGTGGAGCAGAACGGCACCAGCGTCAGCTGCGGCCCTGCCAAAGAGACAGTTGTCCTGGTCAACGACGCGGGTGAAGTCGAAGAGGTCGTCAACCGCCGCCGCTCCAAAATTGCCAAGGCCCCTCAGGGATTCAGACTGGATGAAGTGCTCGATGTTCAGGAGAAGGCCATCAGTGAGGGCCTGACAGATATGATCGACACATGCACTCTGATGCGCCATTACGGACATTCCCTGTCAGTCGTGGACTGCGGAGCGGACAATGTCAAGATCACCACACCGGAAGACTTCTTTATGTTCCGGGCAGTCGCGGACGCCAGGGAAAATGATCAGCTTCTCTGATTCCGCATATACTCAGAACCCGCGCAACAGAACCGGCAGACCGGGCTTTTCGTCCGGTTATCTCTCTGCCCGGTAATTTTTGCTGCGCGGGACAAATATTTGTCAGTTTTCACATTTTAAGCCTGCAATCATCGGATATAGCCGGCAGCACCCGTCAGATTCCCCCGGGAATCCCGGAATCAGCAACAGCCTGCCGGCGGGAGGATTAGTATTATGTCAACAAAAGAAACCGTCAAGGTGAAAGACGGCGAGAATACAAAGCACCGATTCTGGCTCCGCTCGATCAAGTTTATCAATGCCGTGATGATCACGGTTCCCTTTGCCCTGTGCTGGTACCTGTACTACGCGGACCGGATCTGGGCTCCTTTCTATTCCAACGGCGACAAACTCGTTGTGGTCATGTTCATCGCTCTGTATATCATGTTCGGAAAGATTTATTCCGGATTTACGATTTCCATCAACCATGTGGCGGAGATCGTATACAGTCAGATCCTGGCGATCCTGTTTACAAATTCCATCATGTATTTCGTCACCTGGCTGCTCACCAAGCGTCTCCCCAACCCCCTTCCCATGCTCGCTGCCCTGGTTGCGGAATGCATCCTGTCCTTCATCTGGTCAGCAATTGCTCACGCGGAGTATTTCCGCAAATTTAAGCCGATCAGGACAGTGATCGTCTATGATATGCGCAAGGGACTGGAAAACCTTGTCAATTCCTATGGCCTGGACAAGAGGTTTAATATCGTTGAGACACACCATGTCTCTGATGTCGTGGATAATCTGGAGCAGTCTCTCGGTAAGGCAGAGGCGGTTTTCCTCTGCGGCATTCACAGCCATGACAGAAATAAGATCATCAAATACTGCGTGAAGGCAGATATCCGCGCTTATATCATTCCCCGTGTGGGCGACCTGCTCATGGAGAGCGCCCACCCCATTCACATGTTCCATCTGCCGATCCTGATGCTGGAGCGCTATAACCCCACTCCTGAGTATCTGATCATCAAGAGGGCTTTTGACATCCTGGTTTCCGGCATTGCCCTGATCATATTGTCCCCTCTGATGATCGTGATCGCGATCCTGATCCGCAGGGACGGCGGAACTGCCTTCTACAGGCAGAAGCGCCTGACCAAAAACGGCAAGGAATTTTATGTTCTGAAATTCAGAAGCATGCGCATGGATGCTGAAAAAGACGGCGTTGCCAGACTGTCCAGCGGCGAGAATGACGACCGGATCACTCCGATCGGTCATTTTATCCGCGCCTGCAGGATCGATGAGCTGCCCCAGCTGATCAACATTCTGAGAGGAGATATGAGCATTGTGGGACCGCGTCCGGAAAGGCCCGAGATCGCGGCTGATTATGAGAAAGAACTGCCTGAGTTTGCCCTGCGCCTGCAGGCTAAAGCAGGACTGACCGGCTATGCCCAGGTATACGGAAAATATAATACGACTCCCAACGACAAGCTTCTGATGGACCTGCAGTATATCGCGAAACCCAGCTTTGCGGAGGATCTCAAGATCATGTTCGCGACAGTGAAGATTCTGTTTATGCCCGAGAGCACTGAGGGAATCGATGCCAATGCGACCAATGCCATGGGAGACGGCTCCTTTGGAGGCGGCGCCGGAAAAGAGGACAGCGCTGAAATAGAAGGCGGCGCCGGAAAAGAGGACAGCGCCGAAACAGAGGACAGCGCTGAAATAGAAGACGGCGCCGGAAAAGAGGATGGCGGCGACAAGTAAAAAACGCAGATGACTCTGTGTATCAAATCATGCATCACATGCGGCACATTGTATATCACATTGTGTCGCAGGGCGAGGAAAGCCCGGATGTGGCGGTGCATTGCGGGAGCGCTGAAGCGCCAGGCAGTATGGTCTTTAAACATACGTAGTCTGTGTCACACAGCCATGGAGATGAAATATGAAAATAGCCATATTGATCAATGACACCACCTATGCCTACCTTCTGAGGAGGGAAATCATACAACGTCTGGTCGCCGACAAGCATGCAGTCTATATCGTCGGTGAGGTGCTCCTCTTCAAAAAGGAGCTTAAAGACCTTGGATGCCATATCGTCGGACTGAAGATCGGCCGTCACGACACAAACCCCATGGATGACTTCCGCCTGATGCTGACTTACAGGAAGATTCTGAAAAGGCTCAGACCCGACGCGGTACTCACCTACAATATCAAGCCCAATTCCTACGGAGGGATGTCCTGCAGCATGCTGCACATCCCCTACTATCCCAATATTACCGGCCTCGGAACGCCTGTGGAGAATCCGGGCAGGATCCAGAAGCTGGCTATCGCGATCTATAAGATCGGAGTCAGGAAGGCAGACTGTGTCTTTTTCCAGAATTCCGAGAATGTGGAGTTTTTCAAGAGCCACAACATGCTCTCTCCCTGCTCCAGAACCCGTCTCCTGCCGGGATCCGGTGTCAATCTGGAAGCCCACCCTATGTTTCCTTATCCTTCAGACTACAAAATCCATTTCCTTTTTGTCGCCAGGATCATGAAGGAAAAGGGCATAGACCTCTTTCTGGCTGCCGCCAGACAGATCAGGAGCGAGAGAGACGACTGTGTCTTTGATATCTGCGGCATGTGCGATGACGAGAAGTACACGCATATCCTGGAGGAGGCGCAGAAAGAGGGCATTGTCAATTATCACGGACAGCAGAAAGACCTGACTCCTTTCTATCGTCAGTGCAGCTGCCTGCTCTTCCCCTCTTACTATCCGGAGGGAATGAGCAATGTCCTGCTGGAAGCCGCTGCCAGCGGCAGACCTCTCATCGTGGCGGACCGAAGCGGCTGCAGGGAGGTCGTCGACGACAACGTGACCGGTTTTATCGTCCCCATAAACGACGAGGCCGCGACGATCGAAGCTGTTTACAAATTCCTGGCGCTCACACCCGAAGAGAGAGAGCAGATGGGCATTGAAGGCCGGAAAAAAATGGAGAAGGAATTCGACCGCCAGCTGGTCGTCGAGGCATATGTAGAGGAAGTCTACAGGTAGAAGTCCCGGTTTTCATAGCAAAACTTCAATGAGCAGATAAGAGGAACTTATTAAAACATGGGTAAATTTGTTACATATTCAGAACTGAAAGCGACCTTCCCGGAAGAAAAGAAAGCTGTTGAGTCCATCTACGGCATTATAGTTCCGGTGAGAAAGATCTCCTATATATTCACAATCCCCATGCTGGCATTGGGTGTCAGCGCTTTCCAGGCTTCGATCATCTCGATTTTTATCGCGGTCGCTTCATGCATCTTCCTGTCTATTCCCAGCGCCGTCTGCAGAGTGATCGGCGTGATCCTGGTCCCCATGTGGCACATATTCGACTGTGTGGACGGAAACATCGCCCGCTACAACAAGACTGCCTCTGATTTCGGCGGAGTCGTTGACGCGATCAGCGGTTATTTTATGATGGCCCTGCTGCCGATCGGTCTTGGCATGGCCAGTTTCAATGTGGGACACGGATATCTTCCCATTCCGGGTGAATATTATCTGCTTATGGGTGGTCTGGGGGCAGTCACGGACGTCCTGGCACGTCTGATCCACCAGAAGTATGCCTTCACAGCCATGAAGCTGGAGACAAAGACCGGAAAATATGTCGAAAAAGGAGATAACCAGTATCATCTGACCGGCTTCAACAGATTCCGTAAAATGATAGGAGTCGAGCTGGGCATAGTCGGCATTCCCATGTTTGTCCTGTGGCTTGCCCCGGTTTTCAACCTCTACCACATTCTGACCATATATTACTGCCTGTTCCATGTGGGGTCGGTCGTTATGATCGCAGCATATTATCTGAGGAAATGCAATAAGGCCTGAGGCGGGAAAATCCTGTGCAAATCCTCTTCAGAGGAGAATGCGGACTCCGTAAAAGGAACTGGTATTCTGCAATGATTCAAGACTCGTCCGCGAGTCTTACGCGCCATGAAGAATAAACAGCAGACAGAGCATCAGAAAATCCTGATCGGGGAAATATGACCATGAATAATAATAAGAAGAATTATGACGCGGTAGATATCGCAAAACTGTTTTTCTGTATATGTATAGTCTCCAGTCATACCAGGCTGCTCTCTTATATTCCGGGCGGATACAGGGGAGAGATCAACGCGGTCCTGATCAGGGCTTCGGTCCCCTTTTTCTTTATAGCATCGGGTTTTTTTCTCTATCAGAATGTCCAAAAAAGAGGCGCGGGCCCGGAATGCCGCCGGTATATCCTCCGGATGCTGCCTCCTCTGATCATCTTTGAATCCCTGGGAAATATCATG
>ODAI012152998.1_pt1 | contig 12986 bp, 9 predicted proteins | sample 1539321 | NCBI WGS metagenome assembly ODAI01 (sample SAMN02144231, study PRJEB22623) | gut metagenome | biome: sheep rumen | host: Ovis aries | place: New Zealand | reverse complement strand
ATGATAAGCTCACCCTTTCCGTGATAGCAGTAACCGATCTCGAAATAATTATGAAAATGCAGCATCCGGTTTAAACCGAGGCCGTATTCCTGCTCCCAGCCGGGACCTAACTTTGCAAGGACATAGTCTCCCTCCGGGATGTTATAGTATCTGAATTCAATCTGCGTTTTTTGTTTTGACATAAAATTACAAATCTTTGAAATGGAAGGATGCTCTGCCCTCAGCGTAATCCCCGACAATATGTCCGTCACCTGTAATGCGATACTTGTAAGTCATAAGACCCTCGAGGCCGACAGGTCCTCTCGCATGGATCTTGCCGGTCGATATACCGACCTCCGCACCGAATCCGTAACGGAATCCGTCCGCAAATCTGGTGGAGATATTTCTGTAGACGCCTGCGGAATCCACCATCTGCATAAAGTATTCCGCCGTCTCATCATTTTCGGTCAAAATAGAATCCGTGTGGTGGGATCCGAAACGGTTAATGTGTTCGCAGGCCTCCTCCACACCCGAAACGAGCTTGATGGAAATAATGAGCTCCAGGTATTCTGTCCCGAAGTCTTCCTCCCCCATGACCTCGCACGGAATTATGCGGGAGACTTCCTCGCTTCCGCGAATCTTCACACCTGCACTATTCAGAGCTTCCGCGATCTTCGGCAGGAACTCCTCAGCGATAGCTCTGTGCACCAGCAGAGTCTCGACCGCGTTACATGCTGCCGTATACTGGCACTTGGCATCGATTATGACAGGTATTGCCTTCTCCATGTCGCAGTCCTTGTCTGCATAAATATGACAGATTCCGTCCGAGTGCCCCATGACGGGAATCTTCGTGTTATCCATGATATAGCGGACAAAGCGATTCGAACCGCGCGGAATCAGAAGATCTACATCTCCGTCACAGCCGAGCAGCTCGTCGATCTCATTGTGAAGCTCCGCCTGAAGCATACATCCTTCCGGAAGTCCGGCTTCACGGGCAGCTTTGTAGATGATTCTGAAGAGTATGCGGTTGGTCTCGGCCGTTTCCCTGCCACCCTTCAGGATCGCACAGTTTCCGCTCTTTAAGCAGAGCGTGGAAATCTGGATCAGAGCGTCAGGACGCGCTTCAAAAATCACACCGATCACACCGATCGGACAGCTTACGCGATACATAGTGAGACCCTTATCGAGTTCACGCGCGAGCTGTACTTTACCTATCGGATCCGGCAGGGAAATCAACTGACCGATTCCTTCAATTACAGACTCGAGTTTTCCTTCATCGAACTTCAGACGCTTCACGACAGCGCCGGATACACCTGCCTTCGCTGCGTTATCAAGATCGGTCTTATTTGCTGCAAAAATCGCCTCTCTGTTCTCCCGAAGAGCCTCCGCAATGTGTGCAAGTGCCGTGTTGCGCATTTCTCCGGAAGTTGCCGCCAGACGCGGGGCGGCGAGCTTCATTTTGTGGGCTTCTTCCCGAATATTCATACTCATTTTCCTTTCCCGGAAGTTCACTGCTCGAAATTCCCGCTTTCAAACCTGAAGTGCGGTCGTGTTTCCGCCTTATCAGAATACTAGTTTTTGCAAATTCCGTCAACCTCCGCGCCCCGTACATATATAGGCTATCTTGTGTGAACTTCTTTACAATATCTTGTAAATTCGCAAGATTCAGACTATAATGTTTATTAATTATAGCTATGCCCTTCCGGATATTTATGTATAAAATCGGAAAGGCATTTTTCAAGGAGACATACAATGGCTGATTCAACAAATATCCGTCTGGATCGGATTATGGATGAAGTGTACAAGGATTTCTATGGGACATACCCGCCAAACAGCCCGACGTTCGGAGGTTCTTCACACGAGTCCGCAGATACGAACACCTGCTCGGCAGGAGCAATAGAGGACGATACGCCTAAGACGCAGGCAGCGACCAGTGGTCCCGGTCCCGCAAAAAAAGAGTCCGAAGAGTCAGAAGCAAAAAAAGAACCGGAAAAAAGCGGCATGGAAGAGCTCAACGAGCTGATCGGCCTTGATATGGTAAAGGCAGATGTCAAGGAACTGATCAACCTGGTAAAGGTTCAGAAAATGCGCGAAGACAAGGGAATGAAGACCGTACCTGTATCTCTTCATCTGGTCTTTTCCGGTAATCCGGGAACCGGTAAGACAACGGTCGCTCGAATTCTTTCCAAATTATATAAGGAAATCGGAGTCCTCTCAAAAGGCCAGCTGGTCGAAGTAGACCGCTCCGGTCTTGTCGCCGGTTATGTCGGTCAGACTGCCATCAAGACTCAGAAAAAAATCGAGGAGGCAAAGGGCGGAATTCTGTTCATAGATGAAGCTTATACACTGGCCAAGGAAGGAAATGATTTCGGCCAGGAGGCAATCGATACGATCCTGAAAGCAATGGAGGATAACCGAAAAGATCTGGTCGTCATCGTTGCCGGCTACACCAATCTTATGGAGAACTTCATAAACAGCAATCCCGGTCTCAAGTCCCGTTTCAACAAGTATATTGAATTCAAGGACTATTCGGCGGATGAGCTGATCGAGATTTTTGATATGCAGTGCCGCAAGTACAATTATACTTTAAGCCCGGAAGCCAAAGAGACTATCGAAAAAGTCATTCGTGAAAGGGAGGCTTCCAAAGGAGCCAATTTTGCGAACGCACGCGACGTACGAAATCTATTTGAAACAATCATTACAAATCAGGCTTCCAGAGTTGCCCAGATGGAAAATCCGAGCGAAGAAGATCTCATAACGATCATGCCTGCAGACATACAGCAATAATCTGCACCTATCATCAGCTTCATAGACTACATCGAAGATTAAACTGACTAACGTGATAACGCACCACCTTGAAAACGGAGGAAAAGAACATGTCAGCTTCTATTACAAAACAGAAACTACTTGCAGGTCTGATTACCGCCGCCCTTGCAACGGGCGCAATCGGCAGCGCTGTATATGCAGGATCTTTCTTCGGATTCGGCGGAGGAGGGGAGCAGCCTGAAGAGGTACAACTCGCCATGGTCCAGAAAAAAGATTTGGAGAACACGATCAATGTAACGGGTGCCCTCGCCTCCGCATCGGAAAATGCAGCTTCTGTGAATGCCAAGGACGCCGATCTGATTGTAAAGGAAATCAAGGTCAAAGTCGGCGATACGGTAAAAGCGGGAGATGTCCTGTTTACCCTTGACACGGAAGATCTTGAAATATCACTCGCACAGGCAGAGAGGAAACTTGCAATCCTTGAGCGGAAAAATGAGCTCGCGGAAAGACAGGAAAAGCGCGATACTCACCAGCTTGAATTCAGCAACGATATTGCGGAAACGCAGGAAGTTCGTGACATATGGCTTGCTGAAGATCATCTGGACGACAATTATGTTGACCTGGGGCTCACTTTGGATGAGCTGTATAAAAAGTACGGCGTGGAAGATCAGTCTTATCTCGACGCAGTAAACGCACAGATCGAAATGTACAACGCAGAAGATGCGCTCAATGCTGCCCTTGCCGATCCGGCCATGACCACGGCGCAGCTCAATGATCTGAAAGGAATATATAATACTGCGGTAGAGAAATTTAATACCGCTGTTGCAAGCTATGAAACAGCAATCGGCTCAAGTATCACTGCCGAAGCGGCGACAAGAAGCGCGAACCGCACAGTGCGTGATAAAGAGAAAGAAATTATTGATAAACGCGAAACACTCGAAAAATCCAATCTTGAGCGCGAAAATAACGAGAAGAAAAGCAGAGACACGATGGAGTCCAATTCTCTGGATCGGTCCGTAAGTGATTATGAGCTGACAAACGAACTGAAAAAACTCCGTGAACAGATTTCAGCCTCAGTCATTACTGCTCCCTCCTCCGGCGTTGTCACCGCTGTTAACGCTAAAGTCGGAGCCGCTGCAGGTACTGATCCGGTCGTCGTCACCGACACTAACAATTTCATAGTAGCCTGTGATGTAGACGAGCAGTTCATCGCTGATATCAAAGAAGGTATGACAGCACGCTTTACGACGAACGCCACAGGCGACGAAACATTGCCGGGCAAAGTTACTTTTACAGCCCTCACTCCCACCAAGCAGCAGTCTTCTTCAAATAACGGTGACGGAAGCAACAATAACACGTCGACGAGCGGTTCGACCGACAAGAGCCGCGGCAATTACCGCGTACTCATCAAAGCCGACAATTACAACGAACGCCTCCGTACCGGTATGAGTTCGAAGATCACGATTGTCACAGCTGAAGCGAAAGGTGTTCTCGCAGTACCGAACGAATGCCTTTCAAACGACAATGACGGGAATACCGTCCTGAAAGTCACGACGGACGGCGGAGCCACATCGAAGGAAGTAGTTGTCACGACCGGTCTTTCCGACGGCTCATTTACAGAAGTGTCCGGAGACGGCATCACTGAAGGTACACAACTCGTAATACCTCAGATAGCCGAGGTCAGCGAAGAAATGCCGGAGTTGTTCTAAGATATCTTAAAGTGTTCTTAAATGTAACCTGTAAACTGAGCTTCCTTGTTGAAATCAGGATATAATATGGAACTGCTAAATCTTAAGAATATAACCAAAAGTTATTATATAGGTCAGCCTAACGAGCTTGAGATACTGCACGGTATCAGTGTGACGATCAACAAAGGGGAATTCGCGGCTATTGTCGGACAGTCAGGTTCCGGAAAAAGTACCCTTATGAATGTAATCGGACTGCTCGACAAGCCCACCTCCGGAGAATATTTTCTTAACGGAGCGGACATCAGCAAGACCAGCGACAAGGATATGTCAGGCATCCGATGCAGGGAGATCGGATTCGTTTTTCAGACGTACAATCTGATTCCCAGAATGTCCGCTCAGAAAAATGTTGAGGTACCTATGATGTACGCCGGCGTTGCCCCCGCAGAAAGAGCTGAGAGAGCGAAACAGCTCCTCATCCAGGTAGGGATGGGGGAGCGCCTTGATCACACGCCGGATCAGTTGTCAGGCGGACAGAAACAGCGTGTCGCCATCGCAAGGGCTATGGCAAACGATCCGTCGATCATACTTGCCGATGAACCGACCGGCGCTCTGGATTCCAAGACCGGAAGGTTGGTCATGGACATCTTCCACGATCTGCACAGCATGGGGAAAACGATCATTTTTATTACACATTCGAACGAACTGGCTGAGGAATGCGAGCGAATTCTGACACTGGTGGATGGCATGATCGTGGCAGAAAGGAGGGGTTCTGAGTATGACCAGTTTACATGAAAACCTTTCTGTGGCATTTGCGGCGATCATGGCCAACAAAATGCGATCAGTCCTGACAATGCTTGGCATAATAATCGGTATCAGCGCCGTTATTACTATTGTTTCGATCGGAAGCGGACAGGGAAAAAAGATGCAGGACCAGATGAATAATCAGGGCTTTGCCAATATTAGTATCTCTGTCAGTCGTAAAGAAGGAACCGAGGACACCGGTAACAGTAACGAAAGCATAAAAATTGATCAGGATCTTTTGGTTGAAGTATATAACAAACACGCTTCCGACTGTGACGGCATATCTATCGCACTGGATATGGAGCACCTGACGGATGATTGGACGAGCGATTACACGAAGACAAAAAGAAACCGTACAACTACATACTTCAGATTCACCAGTGATGGATTTTGGAAAGCTTCAAAATTCACATTCCTTGCGGGAAAACCGTTTACACTCACTGATATTCGTAACGGTGCGCGTTCTATTATCCTGACCGACGCTCAGGCAAAAAACCTTTTCGGTGAGATAAGCGAAGATTGCATCGGACAGACCGTAGAATGCTACTTTCTTAATATGTACTCAACATTTACAGTCCGCGGAGTCATTAAGCAACCCGCCGATTTCACTTTAAGCAACTATTATGTAGATCCGTTATCGGGCAAATACGTCAATGCCTCGGTTTCCTATATGCCTTACAAAGCATATGAAGTCATGACCGGCAAAAAGCCCGAACTCAACGAAGTGATAATCATCCCTAAGAAGGGCAGCTCCGGTGATACGATTCTTGAGTTGATTGAAGCATTAAAGTCGGATTTGAATGCCGAAGCGCCGGATTATATGGAATACAATGCATCGAGCTCTGTAGACTATATTAAACAGATGGCCGCAAACTCGAGAAATCAGTTCCTGATAACTGCTCTCGTTGCAGCAATAGCGCTTTTGGTCGGCGGCATCGGTGTCATGAATATTATGATGGTCTCGATCACAGAGAGAACACGAGAAATCGGAACCAGAAAGGCGCTTGGCGCCACGAATGCTTCGCTTCTGTTCCAGTTCATCACCGAGGCAGTTCTCCTGTGCCTGATTGGTGGTTTAATAGGAATTGTCTTAGGTATCATCTTTGGAATCATTGCATGTCGCGCCATGGACGTGCCCTACGTACTGGAACCGCTCTCCATCCTCATATCCGTACTCTTCTCCCTGCTGATCGGCGGTTTCTTCGGCTACTACCCTGCTTCACGTGCAGCGAAGATGGATCCGATCGAAGCACTGAGATATGAATAACCAAAGACCTCAGTAGAGAGCGGATTCAAAAATATTATGCATTTCTTCTATCGCCTGCCGGCAAACGGCAGGCGATATTTTTTTCCAGATCATGAATGAATCCGAGAGACCGAATTCCGGCGGAATATCGCCGAGGAAGGGTACTGCCTGCCAGAGGACCGGACGTGTTTCGAATAGTGGCAGAAGCTGACCGGCAACGCACCTGTTTTCCTCTCTCAGATAACAGTTCAGTTCCATTCTACGAATCTGAAGAGGAGAATGCAGATCTACTTTTCTGCAGTCTTTGAGAACATTTTCCGAATACGACACGAATCGGGGTGCGTACTCTTTGAGGGCAGTATGATTCGATTTCGCAGAAAGCGTATGTGCCAGTCTCCTCATGTAAAAATGTGAGGCGGTTTCGCAGATGGATTCCTCGAGCCATTTAAGGTTTTCCGCGACGAGATACGGAATTCGATAATGGCACATTTCGTGCGCGAACTGATACGCTGCCTGCGAGACATATTGAATCTCCGTGTTCAGGTAGATTTCATGGCTGCCTCGAAAACAGCAGGGACTCTCCTCGCTGTGAACCAGACTCACACGCAGCGGAAGCACCTCTCTCGCAGGCATATACATGTCAAAAAGGCTGATAATCTCGTCCAGTACGACAAGAAAATTATCAGCCTTGCGCGCGTTATATTCCGAATACAGATAGCATCCGGGATGTTCGGGTAATCTGAGCAGATACATTTCTGACTTTCTTTCAGGTCTTGGCGGCAAGACCCGGCGAGGGATTCCGATCAATGTTTTCTATATGAATAAAATCCCAGTGCTTCCTCCGTTTCCGGTCAGTATAGCATAAAAAGGAATGCAAATCCACAAAGATGCCCAATTCGGGTAAAGTTGTGTTATTATATAAAGCAGGGCGGTCTCGTGACAGCTAAACTCATGGAGCATCTCCCGCGAAACAGTATTACTATAAAAGGAGAACAACATTGAAAAAAAAGATACTTTTCATAATACTTGCATGCATTATGACACTGTCTATTACCTCCTGCCAAAGCGCGCCGGCAACAACAGAAAATGAAACTTCTGCTGCCGCAGAAAGCAGCATAGAAACAGTAACAGACGAATCCGTCACAGCTCAGGAAGCCCTCGGGAATGATTCTTCCCTGTCTGATGTGTCCACCGCAGTGGCAGACACCTCCGTCGCTGATTCTTCGACATCGGCTGTCCCCGCTGATACGAGCACGGCAGCAGAGGCACAGGACGCATCCGTGGCACCGGAGGCTGCGCCGGAAGAACCAATAACACAGACTCCCGTCTATCTGACAGATGATATGGAATTTGCTTCCTTCTCTCAGATTCACAGTGATGCAGCTATCCTCTACGAGAACCATAAATCCAACCGCAACGGTATCACGATCTGCGTCAATGCGGGACACGGAACCAGCGGCGGCGAATCCGTGCGCACACAGTGCCATCCTGACGGTACGCCGAAAGTGACCGGCGGCTCGACCTCGGAAGGTTCAACGACTGCTATGGCTGTCGCCTCCGGTATGACATTCCTTGACGGAACAGAAGAACGCGCTGTGACTCTTCCAGCGGCCATCATTTTAAAAGACAGGCTTCTCGACGCAGGTTACAACGTTCTCATGATACGTGAGACGGAAGACGTCCAGCTGGATAATATTGCCAGAACAGTCCTCGCCAACACATATGCACAGGCTCATGTCGCTCTTCACTGGGATTCGACCGAAAGCGATAAGGGCGCGTATTATATGAAAGTTCCGTCTGTCGACAGTTACAAATCCATGTATCCGGTTTCCGAAACATGGGAAAAGAGCGATCAGTTCGGTGAATGCCTCGTACAGGGCCTCGGTCAGGCAGGCAGAAGCATATTCGAGAGCGGTTCCATGGAGATGGATCTCACACAGACATCCTACTCCAAAGTCCCGAGCATTGACATTGAGCTCGGCGACAGAGCATCGGATCACTCAGATGAAACACTTCAGAATATTGCCGAAGGCCTTCTGATAGGCATCAATGCCTACTTCGGAATCGGCGGACAGGGCTAATGAAAAATCTACAATAACTGCAAGGAGAATATCTCATGAAAGACTTAAATTCCTTTGAAGCAATTAATCCCGTTATAAGTTCCGCAGGATACGCCCTCACAGGCCTTGCCGCAGCCGGTGTGCCGGAAGCCGTAAAGCTTTACCGTCAGCTCTACAATGAGACGCCGGAAGCGATAGACACCGCCTCTCCCGACGGAATGAAAGCCGCATCTTCCATCATCAACATTGAGTTCCGTTACAAAGCAATCAACCGGGCAATCGAAAAGACCGGTATCCGTAACGTGCTGGATCTTGGCTGCGGTTTCTCCCCGAGACCGCTGGCGCTGTCCGAGATGGGCTACAATGTTCTGGGTGCTGATCTTCCCGTCGTCATTGAGAAAATCTCACCGGCGGCAAAAGCGCTATCCGGAAACAGCGAGACCAATATGACATATCTCGCGGTCGACGCGACCAACTCCGCTTCTCTCTCTGACGCAGCGGATCTCCTCGGCGATGAGATAGTCATCGTGACAGAAGGGCTCCTTAACTGCTTAACGGAATCAGAACTCTGGACAGTTGTTGAAAATATCCGTACTACGCTCCTTCGCCATGGCGGTGTCTGGATCACAACCGATTTTGATGAAAAAGACTTCTCTATCGCAGGGTATAAGACCATAGCGGGTCCGGAAATTGCAGCAGAACTCTGTAAAGAACATCAGAAGCAGATTGAAGAGCTGTTCGGTGAACAGTACCGCTCTGAGAATCCGGCTTCTGTGGAAATGATCGGAAAGGATATCCTCTTTGAGCTCCATCTGGCGGAAGACGCCCTTCCTTTATATGACGGAAGCACAGATATTATATCTCTGTCACTTGTTTCAGATGACGTCGCGGAGAACTGTAAAGATCTGTACAGCAACTGCCATCTCAGCGTGATTTCGGAGGACGATTCTACTCCGGCAATCGACAGACTGGCTGCGCTCTTTACCACGCCTGACGGAACGCTGTCGATTCGCCATGAGATCATCAACGGTATCCTCAGGATTTCCCTGAAGGGGCGTCTTGATTCGCTCACATCTCCGAATCTGCTCAAGTTCTACGAGGACGAGCTGGAGAAGAAGAGCTTCCGCAAGGTTCAGCTTGATTTCAAGGAACTGGCCTATATCTCTTCTGCCGGACTTCGTGTACTGCTTATCATGTACAAGGGAACTCCCGGCCATGAAGTAAAACTCTTCAACCTCGGAACGGAAGTATTCTCGGTGCTCGAGATGACCGGTTACGCCGATATTTTCGGAATCTGATACATATGCAGCTTATTCATCATTGGACGCCGGGGTGATTCAGCGACCGGGAAAGCTCGGTAGTCTTTCGCCCGGATAAAATGATACGAAAAAGCACTTTGTGCGACCATGTGTATGCGAATGTCATTACACAGATCCACAAAGTGCTTTTTATTTTTCATCGCGCGCGGAAAACGCCTTAACGCCGCGCACGTCGCGCCAAGAACGCCAAAACGTTCTTAATATTCTTTTCTTCCTCAGACCATCTCTTCCGGATGAAATACCTCGTCAAATCTCTCCGCCGTCAAAAATCCCAGCGACACGCACGCTTCCTTAAGCGATGTATTCTCGTCAAACGCCTTGTGAGCGACTTTCGCAGCATTTTCGTAGCCGATGTAGGGATTAAGGGCTGTGACCAACATAAGCGAATTATGAAGGTTGTGATGCATCTTCTCCTCATTTACCTTAATGCCGACCGCACAGTTATTGTTGAATGCCATGATCGATTCGGCAAGCAGACGCACGGACTGGAGGAAATTATAAATGAGGACCGGCATAAAGACATTCAGCTCAAAATTCCCCTGCGTGGCAGCCATGCCGACAGCCACGTCATTTCCCATGATCTGTACAGCCACCATGGTGACCTGCTCACACTGCGTAGGATTGACCTTGCCGGGCATGATAGAGGATCCCGGTTCATTTGCCGGTATTGTGATTTCTCCCAAACCAAGACGGGGGCCGGAAGCCAGCCAGCGCACGTCATTTGCGATCTTCATCATGTCCGCGGCCGTCGCCTTGACCGCACCGTGGGCATAGACCAGCTCATCCTTCGATGTGAGGGCGTGGAATTTATTGTCGGCAGTGACAAAGTCTTTGCCTGTTATATCAGCAACCTCCTTGGCGACTCTCACATCAAAACCTTTCGGCGTGTTCAGTCCTGTGCCGACAGCCGTCCCTCCGAGCGCCAGCTGACGGAGCGGTCCCGCTGCCATACGAAGAAGCTCCACGTCCTTCTCGAGCGAGCTGCGCCAGCCTGACACCTCCTGTGCGAATTTCACCGGAGTTGCGTCCTGGAGATGCGTGCGGCCTGATTTTACCACATCGGGATTCTCGGCCTCTATTTTTCTGAACGTATCAATCAATGTTTCTATCGCCGGAATCAGTTTATCCTCGATACTTATAACCGCTGCGATGTGCATAGCTGTCGGGAACGTGTCGTTTGATGACTGACTCATGTTGATATCATCATTCGGATGACAAAGCTTCTTTCCTGCGAGCTGATTTGCGCGGTTGGCAATGACCTCGTTGGAGTTCATATTGGACTGGGTGCCGGATCCTGTCTGCCAGACGACCAGAGGGAACTCTTCCATCAGATCGCCGGCAATCACCTCATCACATGCTTTTTTGATCACTTCGAGTTTTTCATCCGTCATACGTTCCGGCACGAGAGCGTGATTGGCCTGCGCGGCAGCCTTTTTCAATATTCCGAATGCATGAATGATCTCTGCCGGCATCGTCTCGATACCCACGCCGATCGGAAAATTCTCATGACTGCGCTCTGTCTGTGCGCCCCACAGTCTGTCTGCGGGCACCTTCACTTCACCCATTGAGTCGTGTTCTATTCTGTATTCCATAATTACCTCCGTTCTGTTCGTCATATCTTTGATCGCCTTGTTGAGTGCATTCAGCACGCGCTTTTTATCCGCACTCCAGAGTGGTTCGATCAGAAGTTTTTTCGGACCGTCACCGGTCATTCGGTGTATCACTACATCTTCCGGGAGAATCTGAAGGGATGTCACGATCAAATCAATATACTCATCCATCGATAGTATGTGGAAGGGCTTCTTTTCGTACTCCTCCGCCATTTTCGTCCCTCTCAAAATGTGCAGGAGCTGCAGTTTCACGCCGTCCGGGTGCGGATGCAGGTTCGAAAGGTACTTGACGGTGTCCAACATATCTTCTCTCGTCTCACCGGGCAGTCCGTAGATTATATGAATTATAACGGAAAATCCCTTCTCTTTCAGTACCTGAAAAGCCTGCTCAAATACGGTAAGAGGGTAACCCCGATTAATTCTCCCCGCTGTCTCGTCATGCATTGTCTGAAGGCCCAGTTCGATCCAGATTTCCTTACGGTATGTCTGTTTCAGGCTGACGAGCATATCCAGGATCTCATCCGGAAGACAGTCAGGTCTGGTTCCGAGCGACAAAGCCACGATCTCGGGCCTCGCCAGCGTCTCGGCATACAGTTTTCCCAATCGCTCAGGATCACCGTATGTATTCGTAAAAGACTGGAAATACGCGATATATTTCCTGTCACTTTCCGGAATCCCGGATGATATCTTCCGTCCGACTTTCCTCTTCGCGTATTCAAGCTGGTCCTCAACAGAAAGAACGGGAGATGCAAAATCTCCCGAACCGCCTTCTGAACAGAATGTACAGCCCCCGTATCCCAGCCTGCCGTCCCGGTTCGGGCAGCTGCATCCGCTGGACAGGGAAAGTCTGTAGACCTTCGTCCCGTATCTTCTTTTCATTTCATCAGAAATTGTGCGAATCACCATAACATTTTCCGAAGATTTTTCTGACTTCAGCTCTTTTCCGTTCTGTCTACTTTGACCAGCACCCGCTCAACGCGTCTCTCTCCCATCTCTAGAACAGTCACCGTAAGACCGTCGTGCGTGAACTTTTCACCCTCCTCCGGGAATCTTCCGAAGCTCTCGATCGTCCACCCTCCGACAGTCTTGCTCTCGCAGGAGAACTCCTCTTCACGGATCCCGATGAACTCAAGAAAATCGGAGATCGTCATATCACCGTCTATTTCATAGAGCCCGTCGTTTCGCTTATGTATCTCATCTTCCACGGTATCCGTTTCATCCCAGATTTCACCGACAACCTCTTCCAGTACATCTTCCATCGAAATAATACCCAGCGTACCTCCGTATTCATCCACGACGATACCGAGATGCTGTCTTGCTTCCCGAAAGGCTGCCAGTACTTCCGGCAGTTTCATGGTCTTATAGATATAGCAGGGCTCCATAAGCAGGGAACGGATATCGATTTCTTTGCCTTCCGTGAGAGCTTTCAGATATTTGTTCAAATGCAGAACGCCGATTATGTGATCGATGTTCCCCTCATAGACCGGTATTCTGGTAAAATGCGATCGGCTGATGAT
>ODAI014298500.1_pt1 | contig 12988 bp, 12 predicted proteins | sample 1539321 | NCBI WGS metagenome assembly ODAI01 (sample SAMN02144231, study PRJEB22623) | gut metagenome | biome: sheep rumen | host: Ovis aries | place: New Zealand | reverse complement strand
CCTAATCTTGTGCAGACTCTTGAGAATAATCCTGCCTTCATACACGGCGGACCTTTTGCAAATATCGCACACGGCTGCAATTCTGTAAGAGCTACAAAGCTCGCTCTCAAACTTGGTGATTACTGCATCACAGAAGCAGGATTCGGCTCTGACCTCGGTGCGGAGAAATTCTTCGATATCAAGTGCAGATACGCAGGCCTCAGACCGTCATGCGTTGTCCTCGTGGCTACAATAAAAGCTCTCAAATATAACGGAGGCGTACAGAAGAACGATCTCGCTAAGGAAAATATGTGGGCATTGGAGAAAGGTATCGTAAATCTCCGCACACATATCGAAAATATGCACAAATACCATGTTCCGGTAGTCGTTGCGATAAACCGCTTTACAACTGATACAGAGCAGGAGATAAGATTCGTAAGGGATTTCTGTGCTGAAATGGGCGTTGAAGTCTCTATGTGCGAAGTATTCACAAAGGGCGGTGAAGGCGGTATCGACCTTGCTGAAAAGGTAAGGGATACTATCCGTATGTGCGAGGGCAACGAAGAATCATTTGCTCCTATATATCCGACCGAACTTCCTATCAAGGACAAGATAGAGATCATCGCCAGAGAGATCTACCGTGCTGACGGAGTTGTGTATACATCACAGGCAGAAAAGGCTATCAAGGAGATAGAGAGCATCGGGTTCAGGACTCTTCCTGTCTGCGTTGCGAAGACACAGTATTCTCTCTCTGACGATCCGACACTTCTCGGTAAACCAAAGAATTTCAAGATAACAGTCCGTGATGCCAGACTCTCATCGGGTGCAGGATTCGTCGTTATATATACAGGCGATATCCTCACAATGCCGGGACTTCCGAAGCATCCTGCCGCATACGATATAGACTGTGACAACAACGGAAATATCTTAGGACTTTTCTGATATGATAAGAGTCATTACCCATTCGCCGTCAGAGACGATCGCAGCAGCAGAGAAGCTCGGTTCTCTGCTGAAAGCAGGTGACATCATAGCCTATAAAGGCGGACTTGGTGCAGGAAAGACGACTTTTACAAGAGGCCTTTCAAAAGGTCTCGGACTTGGTGATAATGTCACATCTCCGACTTTTGCACTCGTAAATGAGTACAGAGGCGGCAGGATGACGCTCTATCATTTCGATATGTACAGGATAAATTCAGAGGAAGATCTTGAATCAACAGGATTCTATGACTATCCTTTCGAGGAGAACTGTGCGGCTATCGAATGGTCGGAGAATATTTCAGGATTCCTGCCGAAGGATACGATATATATAACTATAAATACTCTCTCGGAGAACGAGAGGGAGATCATCATTGAGGAGGGCGGAAGATTTGCTGATTCTTGGGATTGATACATCAGGAAAGACCGCATCAGTCGCTCTTTTCGACAGCGATACGGAAGTATTCCTCGCACAGAACACGCTTTATACCAGCAGGACTCATTCTCAGGTAGTAATGCCTATGGTGAAGGATATCGTTACGCAGACAGGCCATGAGATGAAGGATATCTCTGCTGTTGCGGCTGCGAACGGCCCCGGTTCCTACACAGGACTCAGGATAGGTGTTGCTGCCGTAAAAGCGATGTGCTTCGCTCTTGGCTGCAAGTGCTGCGGCGTATCTACGCTTGAAGGACTTGCATTCAGCAATATCCAGTACAAGGGTACGATATGTTCTGTCATGAAGGCGAGGGGTGAGCTTGTCTATACCTGCTCATACAAGAGCGACGGATATTCGCTTGAGCCGCTATGTGATGAGGGGATAATCAGCCGTGACGAACTTGCAGAGTTTCTTGCATTCAACGGAACGGAAGTGCTTCTGTGCGGTGACGGTGCTGCTGATATGTTCACGGATTACCGCTCACCGATGTTCGTTATAGCTCCGCCTCAGACGAGACTCCAGACAGCGGCGGGCATCTGCCTTGCAGGTCTGTCCAAAGAGCTTGTTCCGCCGGAGGAACTCGAAGTATCGTATCTCCAGAAGGTAAAGGCTGAAAAAGACCTTGAAGACAAAAATAACGGACATGATAATAAATAAATCTATGTTAGGAGAATTACAATGATAGCTATTGGCTGTGACCACGCAGGAGTTGAGATGAAAAAAGCTGTTATCGAAGCTCTCTCTGCTCAGGGTTTTGAATTTAAAGACCTCGGAACTGACGGTGAACCGTGCGACTATCCCGTCATCGCAGAGGCAGTCTGCAAGGAAGTAACTTCAGGCGGCTGCGAAAAGGGGATCCTTATCTGCGGAACAGGTATAGGTATGTCTATGGCAGCAAACAAGATCAAAGGCATAAGAGCAGCTCTCTGTGCTGATTATTTCTCAGCTAAGTACACACGCCTTCACAATGATGCGAACGTTATGTGCATGGGTGCAAGAACTATCGGTCAGGGACTTGCGTGCGAACTTGCAGAGGTCTTCCTTAAAACAGGCTTCGAGGGCGGCAGACATCAGAGACGCATCGATCTTATAACAAAGCTCGAAAACGAATAAGGATCTATATCCGGAACAGGAGGTATTTGATATGTCAGAATTACATATAATAGATCACCCGCTCGTTCAGCATAAAATGTCTCTTATGAGAGACAAGAACACAGGTGCTAAGGAGTTCAGGGAACTCGTTTCAGAAGTTGCAATGTTCATCTGCTATGAGGCAACAAGAGATCTTCCTCTCAAGGAGATCGAGCTTGAGACTCCTCTTGCTGTTGCCAAAACAAAGATAATCTCCGGCAGAAAGCTCGCATTCGTTCCGATACTCCGTGCAGGACTCGGAATGATCGACGGCGTTACAGCACTCGTACCGGCAGCTAAGATCGGCCATATTGGTCTTTTCCGTGATCCGGAGACAAAGCAGGCAGTACAGTATTATTCAAAACTCCCGGAAGATATCTCAGAGAGAGATGTCATCATAATCGATCCTATGCTCGCTACAGGCTTTTCAGCTTGTGCTGCTATCGATGAGATCAAAAAGCAGGGAGCAAAGAACATCAAGTTCATGTGTATCCTCTGTGCTCCTGAGGGAGTAGAGGCTGTACAGAAAGCTCATCCGGACGTTGATATATACGCTGCTGCACAGGATGCAGGTCTCAATGAGGAGAAGTATATCGTTCCGGGCATCGGTGATGCAGGCGACAGGATATTTGGTACAAAGTAAAAGCAAAGGGGCTTTATCGTATGGTAAAGCTCCCTTTTTTATTGAAAAAATATTTACATTTATCAGCGATAATATTTTTGTTTTGATGTTGCAAATCAGCCGGAAATGTAGTATAATATTTCAGATAGAAGTTTTTTGGAGGTTTTTTTATGTGCGGGATCGTAGGTTTTACGAATTCAGTAGGTGACACAGGAGAGATCATCGGAGCGATGATGGATCGTATAAGACATCGTGGGCCGGACGCAGAAGGAAAATATGTTGACGAGGATATCGCACTCGGTCATCGCAGACTGAGTATCATCGATGTCAGCTCACAGGGAGACCAGCCTATATTCAATGAGGACGGCTCACTCGTCATCGTTTTCAACGGAGAGATCTATAACTACCGCCAGATACGTGACAGACTTATCGATGCAGGTCATACATTTTCGACCAATACCGACACAGAGGTACTGATACACGGCTATGAGGAGTACGGCGAAAAGCTTCTGAATATGCTGAGAGGTATGTTCTCGTTCGTTATATGGGACAAGAAGAAGAAGGAGCTTTTCGGAGCAAGGGATTTCTTCGGCATCAAGCCGATGTACTATGCACAGATGAACGGAACGTTCATGTTCGGCTCGGAGATAAAAAGCTTTCTCGAACACCCGTCTTTCGTTAAGGAACTGAACACTGATGCACTCGAAAACTACCTCACGTTCCAGTATTCACCAGCAGATGAGACATTCTTCAGGAATGTGTATAAGCTGCAGCCGGCTCATTTCTTCCGCTACAAGGACGGTAAACTCGAAATGAAACGCTACTGGGACGTTCATTTTGATGCAGACAACGGCCCTGACCTTAAAGAATGGGTAAACAGGATATCTGACACTTTCCGTGATTCTGTAAAAGCCCATAAGATCGCTGATGTTGAAGTAGGTTCGTTCCTTTCGAGCGGAGTAGATTCAAGCTACGCAGCAGCCGTTGCAGAGGTGGATAAGACTTTCACTGTCGGATTCGGAAGCGACGAAAAGTACAACGAGATAGGCTGGGCAAAGGAATTCTCAAAAGCGATCGGCAAGGAGAATACGAGCAAAGTGATAACTCCGGAAGAATACTGGGACAGCCTTAAAAAGATTCAGTATCATATGGACGAACCGCTTGCAGATCCTTCTGCTGTTGCACTTTACTTCGTATGCAATATCGCAGCAGAAAAAGTCAAGGTTGTCCTTTCAGGTGAGGGTGCTGACGAGATATTCGGAGGATATAACGTTTACAGTGATCCGGACGGAACTCTATATGACCGTGTTCCGAGAGTTATCCGCCGCTGCATCGGCAATATTGCCGAAAAGCTCCCGGCTAAGCGAGGAGTCAATTTCTTCGTGAGAAAAGGAAAGGACGTTGAGGAGCGTTTCATCGGAAATGCCTATATGTTCAAGCCGGAGGAGCGTAAAGCTCTGCTGAAAATAAAGACATCAGCTCCTGATCCGACTGTTCTTACACGCCGTTATTATAAGCGTGTAAAGGGAAAAGATGACGTTACAAAGATGCAGTATCTCGATCTGCATATGTGGATGGCAGGTGATATCCTCCTAAAAGCCGATAAGATGAGCATGGCGAATTCTCTCGAACTCCGTGTGCCTTTCCTTGACAAGAAAGTCATGGCTCTTGCACAGACTATCCCTACAAAATACAGGGTAACACACAGCAAGGGTACAGATGAGACAAAGTATATCACAAAATATGCCATGAGACTCGCTGCAAAAAAGGATACCCCGAAACAGACAGCAAAGACTGCTGTCAAAAAGAAACTCGGTTTCCCTGTACCGATACGTGTATGGCTTAAAGAGGATAAGTACTATAACATTGTTCGCAGTACATTTGAGAGCGAAAATTCCGGAAAATTCTTCAATACTCCGCTCCTTGTGAAACTGCTCGACGATCATCGCAGCGGAAAAGCCGACAACAGCAGGAAGATATGGACAGTGTTCATATTCCTTGTATGGTACAGCGTGTACTTTGATAATAACGGCAAATATTAAGTGAATGTCAAATATTCATACGCTCATTTGTAATGTGTCTTGCACATACGCAGATATCCAACGCTAAAATTTGCAGTTTACTGCAATAAACCAATGACAATAAAATCGGAGGAAAAAGAATATGTTTACAGAATATCAGCATTTGATCGATCTCAGTGATTATCCGGTGAACTGGTGGAAGAATGTAGTTTCGCTCGGTGAGGAGATACGCAATGATCCGGCAAGATTCGCTCATGAATGTGACGGAAAGGTAATGGCTACGCTCTTCTACGAACCTTCCACACGTACACAGATGTCATTCCAGACAGCTATGATAAGGCTCGGCGGAAAGATCATCGGATTCGATAATCCGGCAAATTCATCTGTATCAAAGGGAGAGACTATCAAGGACACGACCAAGATAGTCAGCAGCTATGCGGATATTCTTGTTATACGCCACCCCGTTGCCGGTGCAGCAAAAGCAGCCGCTCTTACAGCAGAATGCCCTGTAATAAATGCAGGCGACGGAGGACACCTCCACCCGACTCAGACTCTCACAGACCTTCTTACACTTAAAATAGAGAAGAAGAAACTCAGCGGACTTACGATAGGTATGTGCGGTGATCTTATCAACGGCAGAACTGTCCATTCGCTCTGCAAGGCACTTTCAATGTTTGAGAACAATAAATTTGTCTTCATCTCTACTCCGGAACTCCGTATGCCTGCATATATAAAGGATATTATCAAGGCTAACGGCAGTACATTCGAGGAGGCGGATACCCTTGAGGAAGCTATCGGAGATCTTGATGTTCTCTATATGACACGTATCCAGCAGGAGCGTTTTGCAAGCCGTGAAGAATATCTCGCTCAGAAGAATACTTACGTTCTCGACAGAAAAAAGATGCAGCTTGCAAAACCTGATATGATAGTAATGCACCCCCTTCCGAGAGTCGATGAGATAACCGTTGACGTTGATGAAGATAAGAGAGCAATGTACTTCACTCAGGCTAAATACGGCGTTTTCGTGAGAATGGCACTGATACTTACAATGCTCCGTGAGAAAAAACAGTTCGAGATCCTCAAGGGCAGGGAATACAGCGGTGTAGTCTGTGATAATCCACGCTGTATAACAAATCATGAACATTATCTTCCGAAGAGCTTCCGTTCAAGCCGTGATGAAACTCTCCTTGAATGTGAATTCTGCGATGAGAGAAAGCTTATATAAAAACTGATACATCATCAAAAGGCAGATACCTCACACAGGAGGTATCTGCCTTTTGCGTATATATCATCTATGCTGCAATAGAAACAGCTTATAAGACAGTATAGAAAACAAAGACGTGCATCAAAAAAGAAAGACTGCATGAACCTACGCAGCCTTTCTTTCTCAGAAACATTCTTTTTATTAAAGGAACGGGAGTATGATAGCTCCGAGGATCATTATGCCTGCAATAGCAAGGACTGCGATCCTCTTGCCAGTGGATTTATTAGAACCGTTGCTGCTCAAAGTCATTCACCTCTCAATGCTTATTTTTAACACGCTTGCGGCGGTTAGGAACGTAATCACCGAATACATCGGACTTTTTGCGGCCAGCGTAGGCAGATCTTTTTCTGTCGGGCTTGTGCCTTGATCTGTCAGAGAGACTGTGATTCCTCTTGTCGGAGGAAAAGCTGCCCTTTTCTGAGCGTTTGCCGCCCTTATAGAGTTTCACTTCGACCTGATGACCGTTTATCTTCATGGGATTTGTGCTGTCGATGATATAATCCATTTCAGCTTCGGGAACTTCGACAGTCGTGTGATCGTCGAATATATCTATCTTACCGAAATCCTGACCTGACATACCGGTAGCATCGACCAATGCACCGAGGATAAAGTTCGGGGCGATCCTTTTGCTGCGTCCGATGTTGATATCGACCTTGACAGTGGGGATATCTTTTCCACGGTGGCTCTTTTTGATAGGACGTGCAGACTCAAATTCGGGGAGAGCAGCAGTTTCGGCAGAAAGTTTTTCACTTATGATCCTTGCAGCGGCTTCACGGTAATCGATGCCTTTTGAAGCGAGGATATCGAGTATCTCGTATGCTTCATGAGAAGGAGCATCATATGAAGATATCTCGTTTACGAAGCTGTTCTTCTTGATAGCGATGACATCTGCTTTGTCGGGAAGCTCCATTTCACGGATATCAGCCTTGGTGTACCGCTGGATATCACGGAGTTCAAAAAGCTGTTTCCTTCCGCTGATGAGAGTGTACGCACTGCCGGTGTGACCGGCTCTTCCTGTTCTGCCTATGCGGTGGATATAGTATTCATTATCCTGCGGAAGATCGTAGTTGAATACAGCATCGACACCGCTGACATCGATGCCTCTTGCTGCTACATCGGTAGCGACGAGTATCTGGGTAGTCTTGTTCTTGAAGCTGTTCATCACCTGAGTTCTCTGGAGCTGTTTCATTTCTCCGTGGAGGCCGGCAGCGTGAAAACCGGACTTCACAAGAGCCTCTGTGAGTTCATCGACCATTTTTCTCGTATTGCAGAAGACCATTGCTGATGAGGGAGAATATGCCGACAGAAGAAGTTTGAGAGCATCAGTCTTGCGTCCCATGGCAACGCTGAAATAGAACTGTTCAACGAGCGAGACTGTTTTCTGTGCTGATTTTATCTGAATGTGTATCGGATCGTTCTGGAATTTTTCAGTAATAGCGAGGATAGCCGGAGGCATCGTAGCTGAAAAGAGGACTGTCTGTCTTTCTTCCGGGATATCGGAGAGTATGGATTCGATATCTTCACGGAAACCCATATTGAGCATTTCGTCAGCTTCATCGAGAATGACGCATCTGATGTTCTGGAGCTTGAGGGTGCGTCTGCGGATATGATCCATGATCCTTCCGGGAGTACCGATTATGATATTAGCACCACGTTTAAGCTCGAATATCTGTTTTTCCATACCCGCACCGCCGTAGACAGCAGCAGTCTTTACAGATCTCTTGAATTTTGCGAATTTGCGTATCTCTTCATTAGCCTGAACAGCAAGCTCACGGGTAGGGCAGAGGATAAGCACAGCAGGGAGCTTCTTATCTTCCGAAGTTATGCTCTCGACAGCAGGGATACCGAAGGCGGCTGTCTTTCCTGTACCTGTATTGGAGTGACCGATGACATCTCTGCCTTCGAGAAGAAGAGGGATACTTTTTTCCTGTATCTCGGTCATTTCAGTGAAGCCAAGCTCATCAACGGCGAGGAGGAGTTCCTGTGAAAGATTCAATTCATTAAAACGCATTATGGTTCCTTTCAAAAGCCTTTATAAAGGCATACATATATAGTGATAATTTACCAATTATATGATAACATAAATCCGTTGAAAGGTCAAGGACAAATATTCTTTATTGTGAGATTTGACAAACAGGAAATAATATGATAGAATATATCCGGAGCGTGATACATATGAAGACCAGACGACTGACTGAACTTTCGCTGATAACGGCTATGGCACTGATAGTTTTTGTCATTGAGCTGAGATTCCCGGATATTCTGCCCATACCCGGCGTGAAACTCGGACTGGCGAATATATTCACTGTTTATACCGTTTACAGGTTCAGTGCAAAGGAATCACTGCTCATGGTATTGTCAAGGATAATACTCGGAGCGATATTCTGCACGAATGTTCAGGCGTTTATCTATAGTTTCTGCGGAGCGATGCTCTGTCTGGGCGGTATGCTTCTTATCAGAAAAGTCATTCCGAAGGAATATGTCTGGCTTTGCAGCATTATCGGTGCTGTACTTCACAATACAGGACAGATCGCAGCGGCAGTGTGCATGACACGTTCGCCGGCAGTTTTGTTCCACTATCCGGTACTGATAATATCCGGCTGTATCGCCGGAGCATTCACCGGTATCACCGCTCAGATCTTGCTGAAGCGTAAGCTTCCGGGACAGACCAACAACGAAAACAGGAGGATGGAAAATGAATCCGATATCATTACTTAAACTTAAACCCCAGCTCAAAGAATTCAAGAAGCGTCACCCGAAATTCTTCCCGTTCATCGGTGAAGTGACAAAGACAGCAGATGTTGACAGCGTTATCGAAGTTTCGCTGAAAACATCAGACGGAAAGACTATCGTTTCAAATTTCAAGCTTACTGAAGAAGATGTAGCAATGTTCGCAGACGTTAGAGCTGCACTTAACAAGTAAGCTTAGTATTCTATGCCTTTTCTTGCCTGTATACCTTTTGTGTACGGGTGCTTGACGGCAGCCATGTGGGTGATATAATCTGCTTTTGACAGAAATATATCATCAGGGCCTCTTCCGGTCACTATTATCTCTGCACTGTCTTTCATGTCAAGCAAAGCGGCTGTAAGCTCACGGTCAGCAAGACCGAGAGAATATGCAGCAAGAAGCTCGTCAAGAACGATGAGACCGGCTTTTCCGGAGCGGACAAGTTCGCAGGCTTCGGAGAGCATCTCATCGTGCCTTAATGTGACGAGCTTTTTTTCTTCGTCCGTCATAAGTCTGGTGAATCTTGCACCTGTGCAGGAACGCACCTGTATGCCGAGTTTTTTCATCTGTTCTATCTCTGAGGAGTCACCGTTTTTGAGGAACTGGAAGAAAAAACATTTTATCCCGGCACCTGATGCCCTGACTGCAAGACCAGCAGCAGCAGTTGTTTTTCCCTTTCCGTCGCCGCAGTAAATATGAAGCATATAACGCACTTCCTTTCTGTATGATATTATTTTATCACAAAAAGGAAAAAAGTTCAAGTATGTCATCACCTTAAAGTAACTGAATTAACTATATATATATCTATTAGATGAAAAACAGGTGAAAATCACTGTTTTTCCGGGAAAACGCTTGATTATTTTCGGAAATATGGTATAATGAATACAGGAGTATTCATTATATACTTACATTAATATTTCTGGAGGTGTGCCTTATGACAGTCGATACAAAAGATCTCGTCGCTACGATCGCTTATATGATCGGCGTGAAGAAACATATCGTTGAACAGTGTTTTGATGCGGAATGTCATGATACTCTGCAAGCCCTGTATAAGGATCAGAATGCTACTACTATCAGATATCTGTGCAAGCTTCGTACAAGTCTTATGCTAAAATTCAAGAAAACAGATGATGCGATGCGTTACGACCTGCAAAATCTTGACAAGCTCGAATGGTTCGATCATGATAATATAAAACAGCTCGAAGAATGGGGAATAAATGTCATTCAGCCTAATTACCGGGCAGAAAAATATATGATTGATATATCAAAGCTTCTGAGCGAGAATATCGATAAATGCTCCGGACTATTCTACGAATGGCTCAACTGGGCGTATATAAGGGATCTTTTCTGTGTGCCTAAATATACAAAAAAGAACGTTCTGAAAAATGAATTTGAAAAGTATATGGCGAATATAGAAAAATATCCGTTCCAGGTATATATCCACTGGAATCCAACAGACAGCGGAAGCATTTTATTTACTGACGGGAAATTCATCGATATCCTCTACCGTCAGCACGGAGACCGTTTTGATGACTATTCCAAATATCACGATGCACATGACGAAACGAAAAATAATATATATGATTTTGTCGAACGTAGCAACAGGACAGTCATAGCCGTAGACTGTGAAAATTCAGATGTATATAAACTTTATGCCGTACTTAAAAACCTCGATGAGGACGGCCTTGCAAAGATCGAAAAGATATACCTTTTTGACGATAATCATACTACCAAAGCATGGAACTGGCTGTATAACTTCACTAATATCCCGGTCGAACATATAGAAGTAGAACGTGTCACCAACCGCAAATCTCTTGTTGACATAAAAATGACCGCCGGCATCTGCAAGAATTACTATGAAGACGGTATCGATTCATTCATACTGGTATCGAGCGATTCGGATTACTGGGGACTTATATCATCGCTCCCGAATGCCGGGTTCCTTGTAATGTATGAGTATGCAAAATGCGGTTCAGCTATTAAAAATGCACTGTCTGAACACGGGATATACTACTGCTCGATAGATGATTTCTGTTCAGGCAATGTTGAGGAATTCAAGAGAACAGTGCTTCTCGACATACTCGGCAAATATCTTCCGGATATACCGTATATCAACGGAAAGGAACTTGTTCAGCATATATACACGGAAGCAAGACTGAATGCTTCTGACAGTGAAAAAGAGAATTTTTATAATCGCTATATAAAAACACTTACACTTAAATGCGAAGCGGACGGTACGTTCAGGATCGTCCTCAGGAATTGAATTATTATGGATATTATCGATATTTCAAAGGGGGAAGGTATCCTTCCTCCTGTTTTTTCAAAATTGTCCGAGCCTCAGCTCCGACATTATTATGAACCGGACGAGGGGATCTTCATTGCAGAAAGTCCTCTCGTTATCGGCAGGGCTTTAGATGCAGGATATGAGCCTCTGATTTTCCTTGCTTCACGGGAAGATATTTCCGGACAGGCAGCCGGAGTGATCGCAAGGTGCGGCGATATCCCCGTTTATACAGGCGATGAGGAAGATGTAGTGGATATTACGGGCTTCCGGCTCGTCAGAGGAGCGTTGTGTGCTTTCAGACGGAGGAAGCTTCCGGGATACAGGGAAGTGCTTTCCGTCAGCAGCCGTCTTGCAGTTCTGGAAGATGTTGTCAATCCGACGAATATCGGAGCAATAATCCGTTCTGCTGCCGCACTTGGAATGGACGCTGTCCTGCTGACTGAAAAATGCAGTGATCCTTTGTACAGGCGTGCATCAAGAGTCAGCATGGGAACTGTTTTCCAGATACCGTGGGCATATCTTCCGGACAGCGAAATCCTGTTCCCGGAGCTTCTCCGGGAAGAAGGCTTTGCCTCGGCAGCTATGGCACTGACAGACGATTCGGTGAGCATAGATGACGAAAAACTGTCATCAGAGAAAAAACTTGCCGTCGTCCTCGGCACAGAGGGAGAAGGACTGCGTTCAGAAACGATCTCCGCCTGTGACTACACTGTAAAAATACCCATGTTTCACGGAGTTGATTCCCTGAACGTTGCGGCTGCAAGTGCTGTTGCTTTCTGGCAGCTCCGCAGCAGAAAGGAATAATTATATGGATAAGTTAAAATGGGGCATCATCGGTGCCGGCAGGATAGCCGATACTTTCTGCACGGCACTTAAAGAGTGCGGAGAAGCAGAAGTTATCTCCGCTGCATCGAGAAATATTATGAGAGCGAAGAAATTTGCCGATAAATTCAATATACGTGAGTATTACAGCAGCGGGCGGGATATCGCTGTTATCAGTCCTGTCGATGCTGTTTACATCGCTACTCCGATGTCGAGCCACTATGAATATGCGAAGATGTGCATAGAGAACGGCAAAAACGTCCTTTGTGAAAAGTCCGTGACACTTAATTCCGCACAGCTTTCCGAGCTTCTTGCTCTTGCAGAGGAGAAAGGCGTTTTCTTTATGGAAGCGATGTGGATGAAGTGCCGTCCTGTATTTATAAAGGCTAAAGAATGGGCAGATTCCGGCAGGATAGGGGAGATACGCTCTGTCAGAGCAGATTTCAGCAATCTTGTGAAGTACGATCCGTATGACAGATTATTCAAGCCGGAAAGCGGCGGCGGTTCTCTGCTCGATATGGGAGTATATCCGCTTACGCTTGCAGATTCATTTCTCGGAGAACCCTCTGAGATAATAAGCAATGCTGATATATCTGAGGATATCGATATGAGCTGTTCGGTACTTCTGAGATATCCTTCCGGTGCATTTGCATCGGTATATTCCGGATTTTCTCTGCCGTCACGCAATAATGCAGTTATCACCGGAACAAAGGGCAGCATCGTAT
>ODAI010076647.1_pt1 | contig 12988 bp, 5 predicted proteins | sample 1539321 | NCBI WGS metagenome assembly ODAI01 (sample SAMN02144231, study PRJEB22623) | gut metagenome | biome: sheep rumen | host: Ovis aries | place: New Zealand | reverse complement strand
ATGTCAGATGTTAGAACTTAAACATATCATCTATTGTAAGCAATCCACTATTCTTTGCTGTAAACTCGGCAGCAATAACAGCACCGAGAGCAAAGCCCTGACGTGAATGAGCGTCATGGGTAATGGTAATCTTATCCGCCTCGCTGTCGTAAGTGACAGTATGGATTCCCGGAACTTCGCCACGGCGGATAGAGCTGATAGGGAGGAGGTCATCGGCTACATTGTCTGTACCTTCCACAGAGCCATCAGGATTCTGCAGATAACCCATTGTCCATTCCTTCTTACGGTCAAGACGCTCAACGATTTGCTCTGCAAGCGTAATGCCTGTTCCTGATGGATGATCAAGCTTATGAATATGGTGAGTTTCCTCCATCTTGACATCGTATTGTGGAAAGCCGTTCATAATGTTAGCCAAGTACTTATTTACAGCTGAGAAAATAGCCACTCCTATAGAGAAGTTACTTGCCCAGAAGAGTGTCTTACCGCCATCCTTACAAGCCTTGCGCACCTCATCGCCATGCTCCTTGAGCCATCCTGTCGAACCACTCACCACTTTCACGCCAGCCTTCCAGCACTTAAGATAGTTGCCGTATGCAACGTGTGGGGCAGTAAACTCAATTGCAACATCAGCACTGGCAAAGGCAGGTGACTCAAAGTCCTGCTGGTTGTCAATATCGATGATGCTTACTATTTCGTGTCCACGACTGAGGGCAATCTGCTCAATCATCTTACCCATCTTACCGTATCCAATGAGTGCAATTTTCATATTTCTATTTATGTAATTTTGTGGTTCGCTAAGAAAAAAAGAAATTTAATGGTGCAAAGATAAACATTTAGAAATAATAAAATTGTCATGTTTTACACTTTTTTGCACATAATACATCATAAAAGCCACATTTTGTTATTAATTAACTGTTGTAATAGTCGAAAAAATAGTATTTTTGCCAACAAGAGACGACATTTACAAAAATATGATGGAAGAAGTTTTACATTATGTATGGAAGCATAAAATACTGCCATTGAAAGACCTTAAAACGACTGATGGCAAACCAGTAGAGGTACTCAATCCAGGTATGCTCAACCATGATGCAGGCCCTGACTTCATAGGGGCAAAGGTTAAAATTGACGGTTTACTATGGGCAGGGAATGTAGAAATACACCTTCGCACAAGCGATTGGTATCGTCATGGGCATGATTACAATCCTGCCTATGACAGCATCATCCTGCATGTTGCGTCGCAGGTGGATGCCCCCCTAAATTATCCGAGCGGAGAAAACGTACCACAGATAGAAATAGAAGTGCCCAACTATATCCTTGCCAACTATGAACAACTCATCCATGCCGACACCTATCCTCCATGCAAGAAAATACTTGTAAATCTCCCAAACATAAAGATTCACAACTGGCTCACAGCACTACAGGTCGAACGACTTGAAATGCGAACATGTCAGATTATGGAACGACGTGAACGACTTGACAAGAGTTGGGAAGACACCCTATTCGTAACCATTGCTCGTAGCTTCGGCTTTGGTAAAAATGGTGACGCTTTCGAGATGTGGGCAAATAACATACCTACAAATGCTTTGAGCAAGCATCGAGACAACCTGTTTCAGATTAAGGCTTTCTTCTTCGGTCAGGCAGGAATGCTTGACAACAAAGGCATACCAAACATCATGGAAGCAGAGTACAATCGTTTGTGCAAGGAATACGCATACTTGAAGACAAAATTCTCACTTACTCCTATTGAACGTAGTACCTGGCAATATCTGCGCCTACGTCCACAAAATTTTCCACACGTGCGCATCCTTCAACTCGCTCATCTATATTACGACGACTCCTTTGCCTTCTCCAAAGTGTTGAATGCAGAAACTGAGGAGGATTTTCACAAATTGTTCGACACACAGAGCGGTGACTTCAACCTATCAAAAGCATCAAGAGCTTCATTGCTGATTAACTGCGTAGCGCCATTGATCTTTGCCTATGGTACATACCGAAACGACGAATCACTTCGCGAACGAGCCATCCACCTACTCGAGGCATTGCCATCGGAGGACAATCGAATTGTACGTGACTGGGCTGATGCAGGAGTCGTAGCAGAACATTCTGCAGATACCCAAGCCCTGATTCATCTATGCAAACAATATTGCGAAAAACATGAATGTATCCGCTGTCGCTTTGGTCACGAATATCTCCGCCACACCCCTGATTGGTTAAGAGAGGAGGAATGAAAATGAACTCATTGAACACTCAATTATAAACACAGATAGAGAAGTGTAATCGTCATCACGACCACACTTCTCTACTATCTTAATACACATTGATTACTCCAATAGTCTCATAGTCTCTGTATTACCAGAGACTACCCCAATGTGTACCTTGTTGTTTTCCGTTACGTGAAGATGAACTGTTACGGTATTCATAACGTCCACGAGCAAGTCCACCATCACCAGGTTCACCAATATTTGGATCTTGTTCTGGGTCACCGGAGCCGCTCAAAAACTTTATGTCAGTACCCATAACAAAAAGTTCCACCTTCGGAATTATATACAATCTCTTCATAATCGAAATCCAAATCACATTATTTCACACAAACCTTACGACGTGTTCCGTCTGAATAGAGGATGACATTAAATCCCTTCTGCGGTTTATCATAATGTACGCCCTTGACATCATAGTAACCCACAATATCTGCGTCTTCAACATTCAAGTCTTCAACACCATTATACAAGTCGTCGAAGTCTATATAAAGTACAGACGAGCGAGCAGAAGATGGTGGTGTATTATTCTTACCACGATAAACAAAAGCTCTGAATGCACCAATAGTGAACCACTTGTTTCCTCTTACCATTCTGTTATTATCTTTAACATAGTAGCACACATCCGCACATAATCCGTCATAATTTTTCGTACTATCGACTAACACTCCTTCTTGACCAATAACATACCTTGACTTATATGTACCAAACATCGTAATGTCTGTCTCATCTGGATTTGGTTTTGCAAGTTCAGATGTCCTATGAATAAGAGCATTGGACTCTGCAACATTTATAGTTCCATTAGCAACACCATTATAAAGAACAGGTGTATTAGCAGGCAGTACAGGACTACCATTATCGCATGCTACAAACGTAACCTTACCATACGTTGGACTTGCTTCCCAATCAATATTATTTGGCACAAAGAAAGAATTGATACCTTCCGGCATTTTAGTAAGGTCGAATGGCAAGCACAATGTACCTGTACTGACAGGATTTGCGCGAGAATAACTAACAGTTGTTGCAGTAAACTCGTATGGAACGTGCATAGTCATCTTATCTGTGATAACAAGTTTATCACATGTAAATGATCCATCAGCAGCTTTCCTTACAATATTGCAATTTCCTGTCAATTCGTCATAATCAGTATAGAACAAAATATTGTTGCCAACATCTTTACTCGTATCTGTACCTTTTTGCCATCCAGCTTCTGTCGCATTGATATTTTTATCCAATGTGAAGTTATCCTTATATACGTACACAGTTCCAAGCTTATCTATGTACTTAGCTATAGTATTCTTTACAGTTGAACTAACATCTTCTGCCTCTGTCCATGTACCAGAAACAGTAAGTTCGGTATAGTCATCATTAAATTGCAATTTACCATTTGTATTACCACAGAAATAAAGCTTGAAATTATCAAATGCAATCGAACCTGCAAGTTGCTTGATACCGATAGTGAGATCCTGCGTACTTGTCAATTCTATACAATCCTCTGTTTCAAACCTATCTACAGTTTCATCATAATAATCACTTATTACCAATTTAACTAAATCTTGTTCTCCTGCCACATTCTTTGTAGCCATAAAAAGGTCAGCACTTGCCGGTACATCCACTTTATTCACCGGCCTTGTTCGCAAATCAATAGCAAGTTTGTATTTACCAGCAGGAACATCCTTTATTGTCTGAGATAATGTAGGATAGTGACCTCCATTCCTATACAAGAATTTTTCGATAGAAACGATATTCTTATTTGAATTACTACCATATGATCTATTCTGTCCTGACGTAACTGACCATTTGTCATAATCCGTCCAACCCTCTGCTTTGCCAAGTCCCGCATTCTGAATGAAGAAACTAACATCAACCGGGTGAGGTTCCGAACCACGAACAGCCATAGATTCAATCATCATAATCTTCAAATCATTTGCTTTTTGCTTAAGGATATTTGCTGAAGACATAGGATTAACCCATATAGCATCCAATTTTTCATAAGCTTCCTTGAGACCCTCTATAGCATAGTCACCTGTCAATTTAGTGAAATTCACTTGTGCAGAACTCAATACACGCCACATATCACTACGAACTGTGGTAGTGAGAGAAGTGAATATACGGTCTTTTTGATACTGACCTGGCTCATAGAATGCCCATCTAACACCTCTTGGCTCCTCATCTTCTGGGAAACCAACAAATATCACATTACCAGCATCACCGCACCATTCATAGATTCTATTTTTTTTATCCTTTATTAAGTACAAGTAGTCATTATCCTTAGATTCTGGCTCAATTGTCCATTCATAAGGAACTGTACTATTTACTATAACATAGTTTATAGCATCGCCATAAGTTGTTGGAGAAAGATAACTCTTTGTACCATTATTCTCAGTGTAGATATAATATTTCTTATCACCAACCTTCTCAAGATTGAATTTTTTACCAAAAGAATTTACAACGCTCAAATGTTGGTCACCTTCGCTGAGATACAAACCTGATTCAGCATTGTATAAGTAACGCTCGGCAACAGAACCTACTGGCATTTTAGTCAAATCATGTGCAGCCTCGCCAAGGTAGTACAACTCAAAGTTATCCAAAACGGCATACTCATTAGAACTAAGTTCACCACGTACACCAATGGTAAGTGTATTTGTAGTGACCTTAACTTCAATAGTTTTTATATATTTGTCAGCACGATTGTATGTACTAAGTTTGTACTTTGCCTTGTCACCATCCAATAATTTATCTTTGTTTGCCATATACTCATTACCAGTGAACCAATATGCAGCATAATTATGGTTACTCAGGATATCTATTGGAGTATCACTGGCAATTCTGTGAAGTGGGGTATTACCAAGTTCCCCATTCTCGTCAGCAGCATACAAGAAAGCACCTTTATCCACATTTGTATATCCATGTACAGACAAACGATATACACCAGCAGGGAGATTATCAAGCTTAACCTGTTGTGATAAATTATATGAAGACTTAGCGGTTGTATTTCCCTTTATGATCATATTAAAATCATACTTATTTGAATGCTCTGCACCACTAGGAGTCTCCGAACCGACAGATACTATAAAATTACCAAATGTTTGCTTATTATTAGCATCGCTGTTATTACCAAGGGTACTTGGCAATGTGGTGCCATTGAATTTCCATGACGTACGCTTCTCATTATTTCGTCCAAAACTTGGATCTGTAATAAAGAACGTAGCATCCATAGGATTATCATATGAAGCATCTTGAAGTTCCTTCACACGCTGAGTCTTAGTGACGATTTCCCAAACAGCACTTTGCTCACCCAATGGTGCGGTAGAAGATTCTAAAATACCCAAAGTACCATCAACAGTCTTAACGACATAGCCACCTTGCGTATATGTCACAGTACTACCATTAATTGTCATTGTACTACTTGGAGTAATAGCATCAACATTATCAACATTAGTATTTGCATAACATGACTTCATCCAATATTCGAATGAATTATCATCATCTGGTTTAACTTTTTCAAAGTTAAATTCTGACCTTTTATGGTCAAAGTGAAGACCATCAAACAGACGTCCATGGTCACCACCTTGGTAAAGCTCACCCGTAATTGAATATGTTGTTGAGCCATTATTTTTTTTCAAAACCAAAGACATACCATGCTCTGACAATATTGGGTCTGTACCCCAACCATTACCACCTGCATCCAGATATCTGTACTCAGGTGATTTATCCGTATCACGATTCAAATTAGTACGGATATAGTAAGTTCCTTCTGACAAAGCAGAGGCAAGCACTTCTGTCACACCCATATACTGAAGAGAGAAATGGTCAAATTGAACATTATTAGTTGTACTACCTTCTGCCTCCTGATAACCCGTCATATCAACACCCACGTTGACTGAGCCATTATCTTTTTCAAGGTAGAATGGCACTAACACATTTCGTGTCTGAATATCGTTAAAAGACAATTCCTCCGTAAGACGTTCTCCCTCTTTTGTACCCACAACATGAGCATACAACTTAGCATTTGTTCCAACACATGTAGAATAAACATTCAACAAGTAATATCCTCTTGGCAAATTATTAATGGTCTGGGTCAATACAGTAGTAGGTTGTTCTGCCCCACTATAACCGAAGTACTTCTTACCATTAAGAGCAGGGAACGAGTTAACAGTAGGATCTGACACCTGCATTTCATTTGCAGGATTTTTCCAGCCATACATCTTTTTCTGACCTACCTCACCCATGGCATCAGGGTTGCTCATGAGGAGTGATACATCAATAGGTGTCAATATTGATGCAGTATAGAAGATATTATCCTTCACGGTGTAGTAATCGGCACGCTTGATGGCATAAAGCTTGTAGTAGTCACCATTTGCATCTACCATCTTGACATCGGCTACATTTGAGCTCCAGCGACCAAGTTCGCGATTAGAACAATCAGAAGTAATCTTAAACTTGATATAGGAGCCATTACCGAGAATAGTATCGTTGATACAAACAACTGCCTTGTCATTCTTCTGGCTTACAAGTTCCCTGAAGCGGAAGTATTCTGTACCTTCTTCTGCCTGCATCATCATTTCACGTGATGAAGCATTCACAAGGACAAATTTACCATCCTTTACCCCATAATCATTCTGGTATATCTCCCACAACTGATTAAGATTATTTATTGGATCTGCTGTGACATTTGTATATGCCATAGTCTTATAGCTACTACCCTGATAAGCATCCGTACCATTGTCAAGAGCAAGACAAGTCTTGTTGTCCTTCCAAATTGTAAAGAGGTAATCACCTGGATTATCCAATGGGCCATCTGAGCCAAGCTTACTTACTTCAACCCACTTTGAGCCTACTTTTTCTGGTTTAAAATTGTTACCTGGCAGATTAGTCACAACTATCTCAGTTGTCGGACCACAATACTTCAACTCAATATTATCAAAGAATGCCTTGAACTCCTTTGCAGTACCTCTGAAGCCAATAACCATAGTACTGTCTTTCACGTCAAACGCAAAAGACTTTCGGGACAAAGTCTTCCTATTTTGATTGTTATTGTTAAAGAACTGGTTGAAAGCCTCATAATTAACGTTCAGACTTACATTCTTAAAGTTGCTATCCTCATCAGTATCTACAAAAACAGCCTGTCCAAGAACAGCATTCTTACTATCAGTCACATACATCCTTAGCGCCTCAGCCTTAGTTGAGACACCAGAAGCAGAAATAATGTAATGACCATTAGGCACGTCAGTAATCTTCTGGAAGAAATTGAATGACACATTATCAGTCACGCCATCCTTACTACTTACCTTCATGCTATATATATCGGAGTTGCCAGGACTTGCACCAGAACCATTCAAGAAATTAACATCTCCAATTGTCAATGCATTATCATAGAACGCCATTGACACAGTGTCTGTACCAACATTTGCTTTCCATTCAGAAATGCGAATATCATTCTTGCCGAAACTTGGATTCTTAATCAAGAATGTAGCATCTACTGGATTTGTATAACTTACACTTTCATCTTCGAGCGCAATCATGCGAACATACTTAGGCACAATCTCGACATACGTTTCAGTGTCCGTAAAATCTAGATTTGGGCCTGCAGCCGTGATGGATTCATCATAAGTAACATTCTTACCATTATCCTTATATACCATACGATACTGGAAAGGATAGTCATCACCACGAGGTATGAAATACCAACCCTTTTTTGGCCAGTCATTATATAATTTACCACTATCATCTACACTCAAGTAGTTTCTGCCACCATTGACAGCACCTACACCCGTGTAAAGATAATACAAAGGATATTCACCCTGCGTGGCCTGAGCATCATCAAATCTGTATTCTATACCATGTTCTGTGAACACAGCAGCAGTACCCCATGCGTTACCTGCCTCAAGATAACGATATTCACCCTCAGAATTAAGGGCACGGATATAGTATTCCTCACCAGCTTTCAATGGATCTGCATATATATGGTTAGGATCACCAAGATAATACAATCTGAAATTATCAAAATCAGCAGTTCTAACTGTCTCGACCTTAATTCCGTAAGTTATAACATCATTTTTTCCACATTCAAATTCCAAACTCAAAGTGCCAATTCCATCTACTTTAAATGTTTTGTTTTGAGATTTCACAGTAACAAACAACGTTGAACGTGATTTGACAGGAACACTCAATCTATACTTACCTGCAAGAAGATTTGACAAAGTCTGAGAAATCTGCGTTTTCTGCGCAACTTCAAAGAAGCTCTTACCATTTATATAACTAAACGTATCGCTGTCGCCTTCCTTTGTCATCACATCACCAGAGCCAGACTTATTCCATCCAGGAATACCAATAGTCTTATTACCACTTGTACCAGCAGCATCAGGATTGGCAAGAAGCAAAGTAACATCCTTAGGATTGCCACTATACGCACCATACTTAGCTCTCAACACATCCATCACATAATAACTACGTGGGATAGCATAAATCTTATGATATCCAACATATTTATCGACAGCAATATCTGCACAATCCTTTTCCCAACGATGGAGATATCCATTAGGAGATTTAACTGTCCAGTTATTATATGAACCTGTCTGGAACTCAACAGATGCCTTTGCCACATCAAGAGCTGTAACATCCCTATAGCGGAAGAAGTTAGCATCCTCCTCCGTCTGCATCATGTGTTCACGGTCAGTCGCATTAATCATCACATACTTACCATCTGCAGTCTTGTCAAACTCCCACAAGCATGACAAGTCTGTAGTCAAATCAGGATTGGAAACAAATGACATAGTCTTGTAATCCTCTCCCTGATAACCACTCGTACCATCTGCAAGAGCGAGACAAGTCGTGCTATTCTCCCAGATAGTGAAGAAATAGTTCTGAGGATTAACCATAGCATCATCTGTCTTACTCTTAACTTCAACTATGTTTCCGCCCAATGCACTAACATCAAAGGTGACAGGAAAGAGATTAAAACCAAACTCCTCAGATGATGACTTCTCACCTATATAATATAACTCAAAGTTATCGAAGACATAAGCAGCATTACCCTTATTACCAGTCTTTGCTCCGATAGTCAAATTACCATCATCACCAACATATACTTCAATTGTCTTCTTATAATTTTCGTAGTTGTTCTCTTTAAATTTTGTTTCAATCTGACTTGCAGTACTTTTTTCCGTGAAATAATTTTGTTCTTCAAATTTTTCACTTGTCTCTGTACCTTCTCCATTCTTAGCAAAGAGATACATACTTATAGAACCTGCAATGCTTCCTGTGGCACCTAATCGACCTATGCCTTGAGCAGACAATCTATAGTAGCCCTTTGGCAATCCTGTAAGAGTTTGCTGAACATAATATCTGCCAGTTGGTTGATTCGGATAAACAACAATACGCACAAAATTATTGTTGTTACCATAATTCTGAATCGTGATATTTTTACTACCTTCCATATAAACTCTCTCAGTTCCGTCAAGGTCATAAGTTGTGGTTCCATTTGAGACCTTCCAGCTTGACTTCTTCATATTACCCTTACTGAAGTCTGGGTCATCAATAAGGAATGTGGCATCGACAGGAGTGAGCGGAGTAGCTGAAGCGTTTCTCAGTTCATCAAGGAGCTGACTCCTGCTGACCAATTCAAACGGAGTAGTTGCAGAGTTACTCTGCGTAAGGTCACTATACAACGTATTGCTTCCGCCAACATACTTGTTATTGCTGGCAGAATACATATAATAATACTTGTTTGTAGCATCAACTGGCTTTAAGAGCATAAGAGACTTGTTGGCACTCTCAAGATTGACCGCATACTTATTATTAGCGTCAAGACCAAAATATCCGATGTTGCCACTACTTGTATAAGTTCCGGTCTTAAACACGACTGACTGAGAATCCTCAAAGCCACTCAACGACGAGACACCATAGCTCACTGAAGTGAACTCCGTTCCGTGCTTAGCCATGATGGCATTACTACTGTGAGTACCACCAGAGACATAAATATACTCAGGCGCACTCTCAGTGCCTATATTATTACGAACATAGAAATCCTTTGAAACAGAATACATAAGGGTGAAATAGTCAATCTGCAGCGCACTTTCGGAAGAGCCTCTTGCGCCAAAACTAATATCACCATCTGCTTCAAAATTCTTTTCCACTTCAAAAGTACCAGCACCTGTTATTGTAGTTTCAGCATCACCAATAAATAATGTACCGCTGCCACCAATCACATGAGCAGTAAGAATATATCTACCAGCATGCATTCCACTCAACGTCTGGCTCAAGCTACCAGTTGCAGACGTAGGAAACGTAAAGCAAGACTTCCTTCCATCCTCACCCGTAACTGGGCTTTCTGTATTCACATCACCAGTAACATTCCATCCGAATCCTGCAGTCGTACCATTTGTTCCCGTTGCATCTGGATTAGCTATCAAGAGGCTGGCATCGAATGACGTATCAGCATTATCATCTACCACCACTGACGTACGTGGAATGGCATATATCTTGAAATTAGCTTGCGTTGCATCAGTTATGACAGGACTCCAAGGATGGATATATTGATCAGTGGATGTCTTAAGCGTCCAATTGCGATTTTGACGGCTCATAGCTAATGTTACAGTTGCATTGGCTGTATTCTGAACAGTTGATTCGTTAAACAAGAAAAATCGAGAGTCTGTTTCAGCCTGCAACATATTCTCACGAGAAGTAGGATTAACAAAGACATACTTATATCCAGAAGTTCCCACTCTATACAACTCCCATAGATACACAAGACTATCCAATGGATTAACATTGGAGTAGCATCCCATAGTCTTATAACCATCGTATGTTCCGCCTGCCAAGCCATCCATACCACCGAGCAAGGTAGTTGCATCACTCCATATCGTAAAGAAATACTTCTCAGGATGATTTACGACATCACTTTCACTACTTGTAACCTCTATCCATGGAGAAGCACTAACTGCTGAAGGTGTATAGTCAGCAGCAGTAGCATTATAATTCGTAGGAATAGAAGAACCCAAATAGTAGAGTTCAAAGTTATCAACATAAGCCTTTGAAGCAATTGCACTCTCATTCTTGACACCTATAGTAAGAGTGCCACCAAAGACATAGACTTCTATTGAATTCTTATACGCATCATCAGCTGTATATAAATCATAAGCAGCCATATCATCGCCCAAGTCAGATTTTGACTTGAATGCGTTTTTACCCAATTCCGTATAACCATTTGAAGCAAACAAATAACATGCATCTTCAACATCAGAAACGCCCTGTGCAACAATACGATATTTACCAGCAGGCAAACCTGTTAATGTCTGCTGAACCTTATACATTCCATTTACATTATCTGTTGTTGTGATGTTTACACTTGACTTCTTACCTTGCACGCTATTATTTGCATTGTCGTTTTTCCAAGCATGAGTGTAATTCATTATTTTGGTTTCACCAACAGTAAACACTTTAGATTGGTCTATCGCATCACCAACTGGAGTATATGTTTCAACCAAATCTTTGCTACTACCATTTGATGCATTAACAATTTTCCATTTAGCCTTCAAATCTTTATTTCTATTGGTGTCAAATCCAGGGTCAGATATGAAGAATGTGGCATCAACAGGATTCGTACCTGTTGCCGCCTCCATTTCTTTCATAAGCTGTTCCTTTGTAACAACTTCCCATTGAATATCGTTATTATCATTAGCTATACTAATATTTGCATCAATACCATTAGGCTTTAATTTGGTATCAGAATATTTCAGCCAATATAGGTTATTACTCGAATCATCTATTTTTTCAAATGTAAATGTTGACTTACCTTTTCCCTTGTCACATTTAAACCTATCACTTTCCCAAATAACATAACGATTATTAGAATCTGTTCCTGCTTTGTTAGAAACAGAAGCATGTAAGGCATACACATCTAAACCATTATTTGTCCCGTTCTTGGACAAAGTAAATTCTATTCCGTGATAATCCATCATCAATGTTGTTCCCGAAATGGAACCTGCATTGATGTAATAATACACAGGAGCATTCGCCGTACCCGCTTTATAGCGGATATAGACCTTTGCACCGTCTTTTATCTCCGTAACAATCTGTGCCGCCTGAGCGAAAGAGGCGACAATCCAAAACGCAAGAAGCGTGAATAAAGATGTATAAACTGATTTTCTCATATTTCGCTACTATTAACTTGTCAAGTTTAATATTATGCGATTCAATCCCGTTTTAGTCGCTTATCCTAAAGTCCATAGGTGCGGACGAGTACTGCGTTTTTCTATGTGCTTTGGGTGTCTTTTCATTCGTCACTTACATATACCATATTATGCTGTACGTGATCATTGTAAAAGACATCTAAGAACAGCTCGAAATCCTCAAATACTATTTTTAGGACTTGCCTTAACAATCGTATTTCCCCAATACAAAAATGGTGACCTCGCTATTATATTTCTTAAAAAAAATTAACATTTATATATTCTCGGACAAAGGTAGGTCTTTTTTTTTATATACGCTTGCATTTTGCGAGAAAAAAAGTGAAAAAGCAAGAATTCATCGTTTTTTTCAAAAAAAATTACGCAAGACACATAAAACAATGGCAAATTATCATGTAATTGGCCACGAATTGACATAAATATTTTCGAACTGTACGGTTGAAACTGTATGTTGTTTTTTGCCGCAGTGCGGCCAGTTAAAAAAACATGGTAAAAACCAAATAAAATCAAAAAAAACATGTTTTTTCTTGTTTTTGTTCTGTT
>ODAI011446837.1_pt1 | contig 12989 bp, 15 predicted proteins | sample 1539321 | NCBI WGS metagenome assembly ODAI01 (sample SAMN02144231, study PRJEB22623) | gut metagenome | biome: sheep rumen | host: Ovis aries | place: New Zealand | reverse complement strand
TGTATTTCTATTTGATTTTCTGTGTGTGTTGGTGTGTTTTCAATGTCTTTATCTTTGCCGAATTGGAAACCATAATTAGTTGTCGTCAAACGATGAAGCATAACAAATGGTGGCTTTATGTTGCTCATTGTTGCTTGATAACTTTGTATCACTTGCCAATTTAGATTTTGGCTTTGTAATGCCTGTTTGATTAAATCAATTAAATCTTTATAAGTTTGATTGACTTTCAACATTGTTTTCTTCTTCCTCCGTTTCTTCTTCTCTTTGTTCTACTGCTATTATGTTTGTCCATCCGTCTTGAACATACCAATCACTGCAATTTACAACCAAATAGTTTTTATTGTTCCAAATTATCTTATCAGGAGTTTCTTGATTTTGCGATACATTTTGCATATTTAATGAAGAAAATATTTGTATATACTTTTTACTATAATCAAGACCAAACTGTTGATACATTTTACTATCAATAGCTTGAACACTACCCTCGCACACTATACCTTCTTCCCACTCATCAACTTTATTTCCTATCTCGCTGACATTATTTGCTTTATATTTGCAAAATGTAAAGTTTTGTTTAGGTATTATTGTTAGTGCTTGATTAAGTAAATCTCCAAACATTATTTTTGCTCCTCACTTTTATAATTGATAGAACTCAACATTGTTGAACTATCAATTAAAGGTATTAAAGGACTTCCTTTTCTTCGCTTTAATTCTATTGTGCTTGGTGCATTAGGTCTTATTCCATTACTTGATATAATTGTATCTTGTATATCACTTTTAACCATTATCCCTAACTTATTTAATGCTTGTTTAAGGTTAATTTTACCATCTAATACTTCTTTGTATTGTTGTTTCCAAAAATTATTCCATTTATTTGCATTGTTAGTCATAGTTATTTGCATAAATGGTCTTGGTGGAACATAAGTCTGTTTTCCGTTTTTGTGCTTTATCGTAAAACCATTATTCTGCATATAGGCATTTTCCGACACTAACAATCCGTTAGGCTCTTTTTGTCCCTCAAACCAACCTATCTTTACATATCCACTTTTTAAAGTTTGGATAGCTTTTTCTTGTTTCTTGTTAGTTTTGGTAACCATCTTGATTCTTATTGCCATTACCTAAATACATTCTCCTTTTGTCCACCAATGTATAAACCTATTGCAGACAAAGAACTTAATGTTGCCAACAACTGCATTCCGTAAGGTGTTGTATTTAACCAATAATCTAATTCTGTTGTATTTTTCGGAACAACTTTACTTACACTTACTCCTCCTACACTTGCAGAAGATATTTGTCCTACATCTTTACCATTTGCTAACGATGAATTTATTTGTGCAAGATGAGCAGTCATAAGATATATCATATTCTTTATTGTTGCACTGTTTACTAAACAATTCTCTTGTGGAGAAATGTATGTTTGAGCCATATCTAACATACTTTGTATAAAGGCATCACTATATTTTTCTGTATCACTGAATACAGAAAATATTTGCCTAAACTCTGATATTGTTACTACAACATTTGCCATACATTTCTCCTATATATTCTATTTGCTTTCCTCAGCAACTTCTGTCATTACTTCTTCTTCCGATGTTTTCGGTGGCTTAATTTTTTGTTTTATAAAATCTTCATCTTTCATTTGCGAAGATTTATCTCTAACTTCGGCATCCTTTTCTGCCTTATTTTCTGCAACATTTCTCGCCTTTTCTATTCTTACAAAACCCTTTTTCTCGTGAAACTTAAATAATGGGTCTTTATTAAGCCATTCAAATTGTTTATCTGTAATTTGAGTTATCGTTCCTCCTGTTGCACATATTAAGGTTTTCTTATCCGTAACTCCTGTTTTGCCTTTAATTGTAACACTTTCTTTTATAACATTCATATCTTTTCTTGAGGTGTCATATAAACAATATGTTACTGAACTTGCCATTGTTGAAATTACATAAAACATTTTTATCTCCTTATCTTTTATTTTTTATACTTCTACTTATTATTTTTTTTACTGCTCACTACTAATTCAATATAGATATAGAAAAATTATATACCTGTATATCTAACCACTCCGACAGGTTGAACTACCATTACACCTGCTGTTGCATTAGAATAAAATTCTCTCGTAAATATTCCACCATTGAATAAGCCCAAGAATTTCAATTTTTCTTGAATATTCTGTGCAATAACATCGTTTCCGTCAAGAGATTTTGCATAAAGATAAAATACATTAGCTTCTGCATTTGCACCATCCAAGAAAGCCGATGCTTTTATTTCCATTTTGGGATATGTTTCTTTTATCCATTCAAGAACTGTTCTTGTTCCCAATGCATTTTGTGTGTTCAAATATTGGTAACAAGATAAAGAAACTGCCAATACACTTTCATCCGTTAATGGATTGAAATTGTTACCGGACTGAACTTGTAATCTTGAAATTGCTCCTAAAATATCTTTTACTATTTCAAGATAAGTTTTATCTGCCCACAATGTAGATGCTCCTGCTCCACTTGCTACTGATATGTAGGCAGGTAAATTTGGGTCATTTAATAAACCATACGTTCTGTTTTCTCCGTTTGCATAACCAAAATATCCAACCAAATTTCTTGCGATTTCAAGAATTGTTGTTACTGCACTTTTCTTTGTTGCATGTGCATTGATTCTTGCTTTTGCACTTCTTTCACTTTCTAATACACCAACTTCCATTGCCTCTGCAAATCTTACTACTGTTCTTTTTTCGTAGTTGGTATTGAAGGATGCTAAATTGAAGTTTGCTTTATCTCCATAAGGTGTTGCTTCACCCAATATTTCGATTACTGCTTGAACAATCTCTTCATCGCTCCAAGTTCCCACCATATTTACACCAACCAACTCATCAATATCTCTCTTTGTGGTTAATTGTGTGATAACTTTCGGAACTAAAAACTGTAAAAATTGTATCGGTGTTGATACAGATGCAGTCGTGAACATTTCAGGAAAAGCATCCATAACTTGTTGCATTTGTTTTTCGCTTACGGAAATACCGAATTTTTCCAATGTTGCAAATGTCGTGTCTTTGTCTATTGCAAAGCCATATAATTGTTTGTTTGACCATCTTTGTCTTACAGGTGTTGTATCTTTTATTTTAAACATTTTGTTTTATCTCCTCTTTTTATTTTATTATTGTCCTAATTCCAATACTGCAATTTCATTTGCACCTGCATTGAAATTAATGAATTTTGAATTTTTGATTTCTGTGTATCCTGCTACACTTGCTCCTGCCGTTCCACCTTTTATTGTTCCATCAGTATTATTATAGAAAGCAGTTTGACCAATTGTTATAGAATCTGTTACTTTTACCAATATATGCCCAAATGTGCAAAGTTGCCCTGCAACTCCTGAAGGAATTTCCATTGTTGGATTAAAGTTGTTGTATATAGCATAATCTTCAGGATTTACTGCTATACCCATAAATACTCCTGTTCCACCAACTCTTGCTTTTCCTTCCTCAGCAAAAGTAAATGCTAAACCAATTTTGGCTTGAACTTCATCGCTTCCACCTGCTAATGTTGTATCTGTTCCAAATGTTGCAGATGAACTTGTTTCAGCTACTGCTACTGAATTGCCTTCTACTCCATCTACTTTCGCAGTAACAACTAATGTTGAAGTTGTTGCACTTGCTGTTGCCAAAGCATTCTTTTCTGTGCCAACAGAATATTCAGTTCCTGCTGTTCCTGTTCCGTTAATTGCTTTTTCTAAATTTATCAATGATGCACTTGCACTTGCTCCCAAAACAACTTCGTAAGGAACTGTTGAAGGACTCGATGTCAATGATGCAACAAACTTATAAGTTTGAACACCGATTGTTACTGTGTCGTTTGCACTGAAATTTCCTGTCGTTGTCAATGTTGCTTTTGCTTTTGCAGAAGTTGTGCCAACAACTTGAACAGGATTTACTCTTCTTGGAGAATCATCATAAAATTCTCCTACTTTTCCTAAAGCTAATTTTTTATTTACTTGTTTTTGAAAACCCATTTTCTTTATTCTCCTTTTATTTATTTTTCTGCATTATCCAAGTATCTTTTAAGAGAAGCATCTTCTACTCCATCAATACTTTTATCTTCTACTTTTTTCATTGTTGCTTCATTTTTTGCTTTTTTGCAACCCTGAATATAACCTTCTACTAATGCTACTTCATTTCCGTCTTTTGCTTCTATACCTAATTTATCACAGGCATATTTTGCTATGTCTTTTTTAGACATTTCCAAATGGTCGAAAGTTCCTACTACTTCTTCTACTTTTTTACCAAATCTTTCTTTATCTGCAAACTCTTTTACAAAATCTGCATCCATTCCTTTTTTCTCTTTGTCCTTATCTTCGTCTTTGTTTTCATCTTCTCCGACTTTTTTGCCTTTGTCTTTATCTTCATCATCATCTTTGCCACATTTATCTTTTGTGGCTTTGTCTTTGTCTTCTTCTCCGTCTTTGCCTTCTTCTTTTTTCTTGGTGCCCTTATCCTTATCTTCATCCTCATCAGTTCCTTTGCCTTCTTCGGATGGATTATAAGCAATCTTTTCTGCTTTGCCTATAATTGTTTTCAATTCTTCTTCAGACACTTTGTCTTTTAACATACCACCAATTTCATCTATAAGTTTTCTCTTATCTTCATCGATGGTTGCTACTTTCTTTTTTTCATCTGCCATTTTTTTCTCCTCTTCTTCTGTTTTTTTATACTCCATTTTTTCTATATCTATATCTTCCAATGTATCATAAGTATATACTTTCTTATCTTCGGCTTTATCATACACCCTTACATCACTTCCCATTCTTCCTTTATCAACCAATGCTAAATGGTTGCCAATGATATTCTTCTGTATATAATCATATCTTTGGCCATTGTATGTTCCTGACTGTTTCTCGTAATCGCACCAATAACCTAATGATAACTCCTTTTTCCCACCTTTTATTTTGTCTTTCATATCTTCACTAAATATCTTTATGTCGTTGAATATTGTGTCATCATTATGCGAAACATTTTGTCCTAATGTTCCCTCAATTCCTTTTTCTTCTGCCGGTGTGCAATCTTTTCCCAACATCTCGTGTTCATTAACCAATGGCAATAGTTTTAAACTATCCAATGTTTTTTGTTTAAACAATTCTTCTTTCGGTCTTAATACCCAATATATTTTGTTTGGCTCACAATTTGCACTTATTTGTTTTCCCAAATAAGGAAAAACTCCAACTTTGGTTATTGGATTGTTTTCTATAAGCCAAAAATCGTTTTTGTCTGTTATTTTACCCATATTATACCTCCACAACAGGAACACTTATGCATCTGCAAAAAGGCAATTCTGCTGGTTGTATAAACTTATCAACTGTAGGGTCATATATCCCTTTTGTCAAATCAAATATTGCTCCGTTCAATCCGTTAGGTGCTTTTGCTATATGTGTTTTTCTATCTGTCTTTCCACCACCTATATGCACCCACTTTGCTTTTGTTATTCCATTTTGCTTTAATTCTTGCATATACAAAACACTATGTGCTTTATTAACTTGGTCACGAGCAATTAATCTTGCCCTTCTTACTGTCTTGTTCCCTGCTTCTCTTATTAATTTAACTAATTCGTTTTGTGGCCTTCCATTAATAATACTATCATAGATACTTTGACTTATTTCTCTGTGATATTGTTGTTGTATAGATTTAATTAATTCCACATTGTTCATTATTGTTGTCTTTTTTATGTTGTTGCTTACTTCACTATACAATTTTGTTTTCAAACTAAATGCTTTCAAAAATTTTTGTTTGTCCGATAAAACTTCAGGACTAAATTGTGATACTAACTTCTTTACTATCTCACTACCTATATAATTGCTTTTATCAAGTTTTGCAACAAAAGCATAAAAAGACAACTCCATACTTTTTTTAAGTGATTTTTCTACTCTTGCCAACATACCCTCACTTGTCTTCTTCCCTTTCTTATCATAATATTCTTGGTATGTTTTATTGAGTTTATTTAATAAAATTCTTGATTGGCTACCAATACTATCATCAGTAGCATACTTGATTTCTTTTAATTGCTCTTTACTTTCTTTTTTATCGTATAAAGCTAATATTTTCTGTTCGTAGGTCTTACTCATAATTTTTACAAGTTTAACAAGTTCGGAAATATACCAACTTATTACACCTGCATTAACATTTATTCTGTTAAGAGTAAGATATTTTTTTTGGTCTGTTTTTTTCTTTTTCATTATAAAAAAATAAACGACAAAAAATAGTTTTATACTTCTTTTTCATCGTTTATTTCTTTTAACCCTATCCTACATATAGCAAATTATAAAAAAAATGTCAATACTTATTTTATCATTTCCATTGTTTCCATATTGCTACAATATTTTTTTATTATTTCTTCTTTTTCTGTGGTTGCCTTTTACTGTTATCTTCGTCTTTCGTGCCTTTGTCTTTGTTCATCATTTCTTCTATCTCTTTTTGCTCTTCTTCCGTTGGCTCTTCCAATTCCACACCTTTCAAAAAACTATAACCACTCATTTTATCATTAACTAACTTCTGTCTTGCTTCTTCAGGTGTTATTAATCCGTTTTGTAAATATATCATCATTGTGTTGGCTTTCTTCTCGTTTAGTTCTGCTATTTCTTTTTCCGTTGGATTGTCTGTCGGATTCCATATTATCCCTACTCTATCCGTTCTTTCAAACTCACTCTTTAAGATAATTTGGTTTAATTTGTCTATTGCAGGTCTAAACAAATCGTTCTGCAATGTATTAAGGTCTTGATTGTAGTTTTTGATGTTATAATCTCCACTTGCAGACAACCCTCCTGTTGGATTTGTGCCGAACATCTTATCAACAGGTATTCTCGCAACTGCCGATGCTATATGATATTGTTTCATTATTACTTCATCTAAATCAGACAAAGCTGTATCTAATTGTCCAACCTCATCATCTTTACTTGAGAACAATATACCCTGATTATCTCTCATTGATGTCAATACTTCGCCCAATTCTTTATATTTTGCAGGATTCATAAACAAATTCTTAAGATTTACTTTGTAATAAGTTAATCTTTTTGTTAATAACAACAAAGGTGCTTCGTTTGCACATCTTTCACTTGCATATACTCTCTCGTATATCTCTTGTGCCAAACTTATTCCACCATAATAATAACTTGGTTTTAATATATCACTTACAAATTTCCTTCTACCTATAATAAGGTGGCTTTTGTGTATCTTTCTTCCTGTGTTTGTATAATAATGTTCAGGCTCAAGAAATGTTGGAGAGGTTGGGTCTGTTGTATCTTGCGATTCAAACGATGGTATCATCCAATATGGCTCAATTACTGAAAGCCCTTTAAAACTTCCTTTCTTTACTCCATCAATATTAAATGGCTTTTTATAAAACTCGTCATCCACTCCCTTATATACCGGCAACATAAAAGAAGTTCCATATACATTATAATAATAAGACCACTCTAATAACCTTTCTGTAAGATTAAACTTTTGTTGTGCAATATCAAATAACTTGTTGAGCATTTCTTGCGATTCTTCTTTCTCTTCGTCAGTTTCTTCTTTTTTTCTATCAATAAAAACATTATTCCAACCGTTTCTTAAACAATCTTTATTACTTATACTACAAGCATTGGATATCAACCAATGTTGAGCCAAAACAGAACATATCTGCCAACCGATAAATCCGAACTTTGCAAAGAAAGTAAAAACTATATCTTGTGGCTTACCTGATAATCCGTTAATTCTATTATCTTTAACACAATCATCTAAACTATCCAAAGCGAATTTTGGCTTTCCGTCTTTATATTCAAAAGACAAGTTTCTTTGGAAAGATAAGTTTAACAAATCGTTGTTTATTATGCTTTGTTTCCTTTTTTCTGCTTTAATTTGGCTTGTATCTATATATTCATCCTGACCTTTCTTTTTTGCTTTTATTTGCTTATTTTTACCAACCGTCTTCATCGTTTATCATCTCCTTTAACAGATATTTTTTTACACCATCAATTATTGTATCACAATTAGATACTAATATATCATTTGCATAATAACATCCAGCTTTAGTCGTTATGTTGTAAACATCTATTTTTTCTTCTTTTTTCTCTTTGGTAATATTTGTCATAACATTTTCTGCAGATTGTATCTCCGTATTTGTTTGTTTTATTTGTAAACACTTTTCTAAATCGCCTTCCGCAATCTGTGCAGATGATTTCTTTTGATATTTTTTCAATATGTCTTTTTGCATTTTCACTATGCCATTTTTTCCCTTCTTTGCTTCTATGCCACTCTTTTGCAAGGTCTCTGATTTTCGAAAGATGTTCAATATGCTTTTTGGTTTTATTTCGTTCAATAAGCTCTTTTTTGTGGATTTCAAGATGTTGTTGATTTGATATACACTCCAAATTAGAGATGTCGTTGTTAAGAGTGTCGCCATCTTTGTGATGAATAACATACCCTTTAGGAATTTTTTTTCTATTATAAAATTCCCAAATTGCCTGATGGAGTCCTTTAGCACCGACTCTGCCTCTATTCGTTGTTGATGAACGAAGATAATACCTTTTCTTCCCCATAAGAGCATACCGTTCTCCATTAAATACAACAATTTTTGGTATTTCCATTTGATTAAACCTCCGTATGATATATTATCTACTAATACATCATACTTAATTTCTCTAAATTTGTGAAGAGATTTGTCAAATATTTTATGATTTTCAGTTGCTTCTATTCCATATTTTTTGATTATATATTTATGCCCTGTCTTACCACATCTTTCTACCTTACTTAATCCTAATGGTGTTATTAACCAATCACCAATTTTTATATCTTTTATAGGTATTTTACCTTTTATCGTGCTAATCAAAGTGTTTCCTGCTAAACATACATCATCGTGTTCTCCGTCAGGAAAACTTATGCATTCTCCTATTATATCGTTTTTCATCCCTTTTTCTATATCTCGGTTGATGTATAACTTGTTGTTGGTAAAAAAAGGCATTATGGCATTTGCTCTTTCTACTTTGCCAACTTTTCTGTCTTTAAAAAACTCTGCTATCTCATCTTCCGATGGCATCATTATATTTTGTTTTGGCAAACTTTGATTTAAGTATATACCGTGTCCTTTTGGCTCTATATAACACCCTTCAAATCCGTATTGTGTGTTTTTCTTAATAAATGGTATGCACCACTTCTCTATATCTACTGCTTGAATTTTCTGCCTTATTATATCAATCAAATATAATTTTTTGTCTTTTACCCCAAAACAACTAAATACTGTATAATCGTTATCTTGTCCGTCTTTGTATGTAGTATCTGCTATTATATACGAATAATCAAAATCATCAGGCATTCCTACTTCCTCAAACATCGTATCTTTAAACTTGCTTGTGCTTTCATTTATTGGCTCTTGTTGATATTGAGAATAAAAAGTATATGGATGCTGAACTCGCATATTTTCTAATGATTTCAAAGAATAGCTCTCTTCCCAAAAACTTGTTCCGTCTTCTTTTATAGCTTTAACTTTGATTATCTTCCAATTCTTTATTCTGCCTTCTTTTATTTCTGTTTCCAAATATCCTGCCAAATCTTGCTTATGCAATCTCTGCATTATTACTATTGTTGGTGTTAAATCTAAATTGTTTAATCTGCTTTTCAAAGTATTAGTATAAGCATCTATAACACTTTTCCTTTTAACTTCGCTTTTTGCATCTACTGCTTTGAGAGGGTCATCTATGCAATTATGTGATAGAACTCCTACTTGACATTGTCCAACAAAAAAAGTATGATTGTCTTGTATCGTCAAGCAATATACATTTTCTTTGGAGGTGTTCTTGTGATTGAAGTATGGAGAAATATCCCTGATTATGAGGGTTTTTATCAAGTTTCTAATTTTGGAAGAGTAAAAAGCATTAAGAGAATTATAATAAGAAAAAATGGAACTAAATATTTTTGCCCTGAAAAATTTATAAAATCTGTTAATCACAAAGGTTATAAATATCTTGGTCTTTGTAAAAATGGAAAAGTAAAAAGATTCGGAGTTCATCAACTTGTTCTTCGTGCTTTTGTAGGTGTTCAAGAAAAAGGTATGGAAGTTAGACATTTGGATAATAATCCATCTAACAATAAACTTGAAAATCTTGCTTACGGAACTAAATCCGATAATATGCAAGATGCTGTTAGATGTGGTAGTTTGAGCAGGTGTCATACCAACTTGACGGATGAACAAGTTATTGCTATTTTGTCCGATAACAGAAGAATTTGTGAAATTGCTAAATTCTATAATATCAATAATGGAACTGTTGTTGCAATTAAACAAAGGAAATACTTTAAACATCTCAAAGAATATCCTGTTTCTTATCATAAAAGAATCAACAAACATTTCTCTACAGAAGATTTTAACTTTATTCTTGATACAAGAAACAAAAGAAAAGATATTGCTAAAAAACTTGGCATATCGTTTCATCAAGTAAAAAGGATAAGAAAAACCAAAAAGAACATCTACCGCTGATATATCTTGTGCTTTTTTCCAACCGTCTTTCGTAAAAAATCTGTGGTCTTTTGTGCATCTTATACCACAAAACTCCATTGTTTCTGCTATTCCGTTATCGTGGTATTGTGTTATCGGCTTAAAACTAAACTCTTTTGTTTGGGTATTGTAAGACCAAACTTTCACATTTAATTTTTTTGTAACAATATCTCCTATCTTTATTCTTCCTTTATCTGTCCAAACCAAAGTATCATAAGCAAAGCATAATGCTCCTCCATACTTTTGTCCTTTTATTCCTGCTCCAAATCCTGTAATACCACCATTGATAGATATTGCTCTTAATTCTCCACCATCTTTTATTTTCCATAGTCCAACCGAATGTGTATCCGATGACATACGAAGTTTAAAAACTTTTTGGTATAAATCGCTTTCTATTATACTTCTCATCGTCTTACTGAATTTGCCAACCAAATCATCATTGTAACAGGTAACTATATAGTTGCAGTTAGGATTGATTATGTATGTCCAACAAATGAAATAATCTATCATATCACTTTTACCGGCACGGGGTGGCATCTCAATTAACAAATTCTTTTGCTTACCGAACACCAAATCTTCTAATTCTGCTATAACTTGTAAATGGAAATCTTTTATTTGGAACTCTTCGTTCTTACGAATATAATGAAATGTTTTAATAAACTGCTCTAATGAGGCAGTCATTATTATTTGTGCCTCATCCAAATGATTTTCAAAATATTTTATTCTTTCATCTAAATCTATCTTGTCTATATTCATTTTTTATTTATCAAAAAGTGCTTTTCTTATTTTCTTTAATTCTTCTATATCCCACACTTTTGGCTTTGCTTCAATAGTTGTATTTATTTCTACTTTTGGATTAGCATCTACTACACCTGCAATTTCTAATGCTGTCTTCAAATGTTTAATGTTTTTTGTTTCCTGTATCTTAATAAAACAATTAACAAATGCACCTATACCATAATTTATTTCTTCTTCAGGAATATCAGGAAAAAACTCTTTAACTTTGGCTACTATTTCACTTATTTTTGCATTATCTTTAACACCTGTTAAACTTTGTGTTAATACCATTGTAAGATTCTTTCTTAATCTTTGCTTCTGCATTGCAATGTCAAAACCTTTTTTTCTGTTAGCTTCATTCGGTCTTCTATCGTGTGTAAATCGTGTGTTCTCATAATTTTTTAAATTGTTTAGCCTTGGCATTTCCTTCTACTCCTTTTTTGTAAAAGTATCTTTACTTCCCTGACACTTTCTGATTTTTTACTATTTCAAAAACCTTAGTGAATATATATCCCTTATCCTTTTTTCTGCTATATCTCCAAGCATATTGATAATTCCTTCTTTACATTGGAATTGGTCAAATGTGCCTTCTATTTTCTCGTTTTCGGTTTTGTTTAATATTTCAATGACGATGTTTATTTCTTTTATTGTTTTTTGCATTAAGGCAAACAAATCATCCGTTTGCTCTAAAATAGCTTTTGCTTTTGCTAAACTTTGTTTTGCATCTGCTATTTCTTCATTATATCCACAAGCAAGTGCAATTTCTTTGATTCTGTCTATATCTTCACTAATTCCACTTTGTAACCTTTCATATAATAAATGTTGTTGATAATCTTTGGCAAGTAAATGCTTTTGTTCAAGTAAACTTAAAATTGCAGAAAGTAAATCGGAAATTTTATTTAACATTTTTTACTCCTATAAAAAAAGAAATAAACAATAAGTTTGCTCAAAAAAGAGCATTTTTTTCATCGTTTATTTCTTTTAAATCTAATACTACATTGTGTAGTATATACAATTTTTACTTTTTTGTCAATATCGTTTTATTATCTTTACCGTTATTTTTCTCCATTTTTTCTTTTATTTCCTCATACTTTTCCTTTGTTACTTCTAATAAAACAAAATATTTCCCTTCATCTTCTATTACTTTTACACATATTACCTGCTCTTTGTCATCGGCTTTAATTTCTATTTTTTCTTTATTTACTGCCATTTTGTTTCTCCTTATACCACCTGCATAATCTTGCAGGGTTATGTGATACATATCCATAAGTTAATGAACAAGCTGGTCTTATTTTAACTTTCCCATAACCAAAATGCCTTAAAGTATAGTCGTCTTTATAGTGTTCAATATAACAAACACATTTTGTGCATTGTTTATCACTTGCCATATTTTTTGCTTTTACTTTTTCCAACAAATCTTTAGTTTCTTGTATCATCTTCCAACTCCTTTAGTTGTTGTTCTAACTTTGCTTTTTCTCTCATCGCACTTCCTATAATATCAATAGGAGTTCCATAAGGGTTTTCCCAAAAAAATCTTATTTTATCTTTAACTATTGTCAATTCTTCCTTCAACCTTTCAATCTTCTGTTCTTTTGTTTCCATTGTTAAACTCCTTAATTTTCTTTTTAAAACTTATTGCTTGTGGTATTTTATCAAGATTTATTTTTATAAAATGGTCTTTATCTTGAATAGAAACATCACATAAAG
>ODAI011946862.1_pt1 | contig 12990 bp, 16 predicted proteins | sample 1539321 | NCBI WGS metagenome assembly ODAI01 (sample SAMN02144231, study PRJEB22623) | gut metagenome | biome: sheep rumen | host: Ovis aries | place: New Zealand | reverse complement strand
TTTGATGCTTGCACGCCTGTTGTTGTCAACGAATTTCAGGTCGTTTATCTCTATTTTTCCGTCACTGTGACTGTTAACAACCCGTCGTAGTAATTTTAAATCTATCTTTCTGACAAATGGATGTTTTACCTCTATGACAAAGGGTCTTCCTTCACCAAGCATTAACACGTCAATGTCCTCTCTTCCGGAACCGTGAAACTTGATGTCCTTTCCCCTCGCCATTGGCAGCAGATGTTTTCCTATAAGTCCCTCCACGGTTTCCTTGTACTGTTGTCCCGTACCATCACACATCTGGCATCCTTTACCTTTACAGTTAGTGCAAGGCCATTTCGTTTGTGGTATTCCACGAACCAGTTTACGGTACTTTCCTTCGATAAAGAGTGGGTTTGTATCAATAAACACTGTAAGATTTTTAATTTCAGGGTAAGGTGTGTGTGGATAAGCCTTTTTTCTGATTTTAATGTTGATGATTACTTCCGGGTTTTTGTAGTCCAGGGTTTTTCCCATCTTATCAATCATCATCTGGGAAAGTTCCTTTCTCAGCTGCTTTTTCAGGCCATTGTTTCCCTTATAGTTGACATGTTCATGTATCTCTTTTTCGGCCCGGTTTAACTGGTCATAGTTTACCTGACATGCAATGTGAAATGTATCAAATTCTATGTTGAACTTGTGGATTTTGTTATGAATTACGTTGTAAATCTTGTCCACATGCAATAATAGGTTGTCACAGAGGCTGCACTTTTCATCATCTGTTGCTTGCGGAAATTTTCTGCTAATTCTTTTTAAACATTTAGAACATAGTTTATAGTCGCTTATTTCGGACATATAATGTCATTCCTTTAAATTTGTTAAGATTAAAAATAGTTCATTAAAAAAAATATTAAGGTTTGATAAGAAAACGTCTTTCTTATCTGTTCATACGTCTCATGAGTTTACCCATTGGTCCTCCCATGTTACGTTTACCCATACCCTTAAGTGCCTTTTTGGTCACACTGTAATATTTTAGCAGTTCTTTAACGTCATCATTGGTTAATCCTGCTCCTCTGCTGATACGATTTATCCTGGATTTTTTGATAACTTCCGGATTTTCCAGTTCGTAGTCTGTCATTGAATTCATCAGGATTTTGTATGTTGCAAGTTTTTCTTCTGTTACCTTTGATGCGTTGGCAGGGAGTTGATTGCCCAGTCCTGGAATAAGTTTCATAATCTGTTGCATAGGTCCCATCTTGTTCATCATGTTGAGCTGATTTTCCATGTCCTTTAATGTGAACTTACCGCTGATGATGGAGTCAATCATTTCCTTGTCTGACTGTTCGGAGGTTACTTCAGCTGCCTTTTCAATTAATGTTTCAAGGTCTCCCATTCCAAGAATTCTTGAAATGAATCTTTCAGGGTCAAATGCCTCGAAGTCATCTACACGTTCACCAGTACCGATGAACTTTATTGGTGCTCCGATTTCTGCCACTGCAGATAATGCACCCCCACCTTTTGCTGAACCGTCTAATTTACTTACTATGATTGAACCAATCTTGGTTGTCTGTTTGAATGATTCTGCCTGACTTTTTGCCTGCTGACCTATAGTTCCGTCTATTACAAGTATTACTTCATCAGGTTCTACAACAGTACTTAGTTCGGTCATTTCATCAAGAAGGTCCTGTTCCTCTTTGTGACGACCTGCGGTATCCACGAGTATGACGTCGTATTTGTTGCCGAATTCCTCAAGACCCTTTTTGGCCAGGTCAATTGCATCAGGATTTTGTGGATCTCCGTATACCGGAGTGTCCATTGGTTCACATAACTGTTTTAGCTGTTCATAAGCTGCAGGTCTCCATGTGTCTGTACATACAATTGCACAACTGTGACCTTTCTTTTTAAGCAATCTTACAAGTTTTGCTGTTGTGGTTGTTTTACCACTACCCTGTAAACCAAGCATCATTATCTTGAATGGTTTGTGGGTGATTTTAAGTTCTTCCGGTTTTTCACCGATGAGATTTACCAGTTCCTGGTATACTATACGCATAACGTGTTCTTTTGGACTTATTCCCTTTGGCAGTTCCTCTTCAAGAGCCCTTTTTTCAATCTTTTTGGTTAAGGCAAATACTACCTTAACGTTCACGTCTGACTGTATAAGCGCACGCTGAATATCCTTTGTTACTTCCTTGAGTGTTTTCTTGTCTATTATTGACATTCCGGCTAGTTTCTTCATAGTTTGGGTTAAACTATCACTAAGTCCTTCTAACATTTTTAACCTCCTTATCCTTTATTGGTAAAAAGTCTATTAATATATAATTATATATGCAATAACATTAATAATTAAGTATTTTACTAAAATGGAAGTAATATAATTATAAGAAAAAAAGACTATTCAAGGAGTCCTTTATTATGTTAGAAGAGTTAAAAAAATCTTTAATTGAATGTCCTGTTGTTAAAAAAGGCGATTATTTCTATTTTGTTCATCCAATTAGTGATGGAGTACCACTGGTGGAAACATCATTAATCAATTCCATAATGGATTACATAGTGGACAATTTTGATTTGTCAAATGTTGAGAAGATTGTAGGTGTGGAATCCATGGGAATTCCATTGGCCACAGCATTATCACTTAAAACAGGCATTCCATTTGTTGTCATAAGAAAAAGATCATACGGTCTGGAGGGGGAACATCAGGTACACCAACAAACAGGCTACGGTAAAAGTGAACTGTTTATAAACAATATCAACGAGGGCGATAATATCCTGCTTATTGATGATGTTGTAAGTACTGGAGGTACATTAAAAAGTGTCATTGCAGCCATTGATGAAATAGGTGCAAATTTTGAACACATCATTCTTCCTATTGAAAAGGATGACGGTAAAAAGATTGTGGAAGAAGCAACGGGTAAGAAAATCAGTACCTTGGTAAAGATAAGGATGGTTGACGGAAAGGTTACCATTGTTGATGATTAGGTAATTGTTATGTCTACACTTGATTATGATTATAAAATTGACACCATAGTGGATAAAATCAGGGAAATCGATGCAAAAAATGTAATTCTGCAGTTTCCTGAAGGATTAAAAAGTGATGCAATAAACGTCTCAAACCTTATTCAGGAAAATCTGCCGGATATAAACGTTATGATTGATGCAGATCCATGTTTCGGGGCTTGTGATTTGGCAGATGTGAAGGTCAACAAACACATTGACCTTGTTGTGCATTTTGCACACACACCCCTTCCGATAAAAACGGACTGTCCCGTTCTTTTTATAGAGGCTCATTCAACGGCCGATGTGGAAGCACCGATACTTGATGCACTGGACAACCTTGATTCAAACGTCAAAACAATCGGACTTGTTACCACCACACAACATATACATAAACTGGATGAAATGATTACTCTAATTGAAGAAAAGGGATATAAGGTAAAGCTTGACAACGGAAAAGGCACTTCCAAGGGGCAGGTGTTAGGATGTAACTTCACATCTATCAAAAACCTTGATGTTGACGTGATAATATATGTCGGTAGTGGAGACTTCCATGCACTGGGAGTTAAACTGTTCACAAAAAAACCTGTTCTCCTGGCAGACCCATTTATCGGAACATCAAGAGACATTGAAGAGTTTTCAGACAGAATAATTAGGGTTCGTTTTGCAAGAATAGCCAAGGCAGGCAGTGCAAAATCCTTTGGAATCATAATGTCATCCAAAAAGGGTCAGTTAAGGTTTGACCTGGCAATACACCTTAAAAACCTCATCAAGCAACACGGATACGAGGCACAGATTCTCAACATGGATTACGTGTCCCCTGACTTGCTTTTACCATATGATTTGGATGCCTTTGTAATGACTGCATGTCCAAGAATTGCAATAGATGACAGTGCAATGTACAAAAAACCGGTATTAACTCCCGATGAGTTGGAAATAGTTCTGGGTATAAGGGACTGGGACGATTATAAAATGGATGAAATAATAATTCATGATGAACAAACATGAAACAAAAGAGTTAATTTTAATATTTATGACAGATATAAATAATATATTATACAATTTCTGAAAAACTTGAGCAATGTAATTATGAATCATAAAGAAAATGAATTGGTACTACTCGGGGAAGTTTTATGTGCTTATGAAGAGTATATTCCATCTGACTGGACTTATGTTGAGGATGGATACATTAAGGCAAGCATAACAGGAAGGGTAGTGATTGATGAGGATGAGAAAAGCATTTCAATCTCCTCAATCAATGCTCCAAGCCCCCTTAAGGTAGGAGATTATGTTATTGGTCATATTACAGAAGTAAAACAGAACAAGGCACTCGTTACAATCAAAATGATCAAACACAATTATCGGGAGATAGTAACGGGTTACAAAGGTTTTATTCACATATCCAAAGCCAATGAACACTTTGTTTCTTCCCTTCACGACTTGTTTAAGATAGGGGATATAGTGGAAGCGAAAGTGGTGAATATACATGGTGCAGAATATGTTGATTTAAGCACATCTGAAGAAGAAACCGGTGTAATAAAGGCAATGTGTGTAGATTGTCGAAGATTCATGAAACTTAATCATGAAACAAATAACCTGGTATGTGAATGTGGAAAGATAGATTCACGAAATATATCAAGTCACTATGGAGGTATTTAAACAATGAAATATTTAAGAAACGATGAAGAACATGTAGTATTGGAAATAACTGGTGAAAGCCACACAATTTGTAACATATTAAGAAAAAGGCTCATGGCACAGGATGAAGTCAGTGCAGCAGCATATGATATTACACATCCTCTTATAGGTCAACCGGAATTTGAAGTTGTAAGTTCAAACCCTAAGGAATCATTAGTAACAGCTTCAGAAACTGTTAAAGCAGAAGCAAATGAATTTAAGGATGCACTACTGGAAGCATTCAACGAATAAATTAACCCCTTATTCAAACCATTTTTTTATTATCATTTTCAAAAATTACATTAACTATTTTTTATAAAACTATATTCCATGACAAAATATAGAAATCCTGCATTAACAGTGGATACAATAATAGTTGAAGATGATAGGGCAGTTCTCATCAAAAGACTCAATGACCCGTACAAAAATTGTTGGGCAATACCGGGCGGTTTTGTTGAATACGGTGAAAGGGTGGAAGATGCAGCGATAAGGGAAGCAAAGGAAGAGACCGGATTGGATATTGAACTATGCTCTTTGATAGGAGTATATTCTGATCCTGCCCGAGATCCAAGGGGACATACAGTTACAGTAGCATATCTGGCTAAAATCACAGGTGGAAAACTCAAAAGTGATTCGGATGCCAAGGATGCAAAATTCATGGCCATAGATAAAATAGCTGATATGAAACTGGCTTTTGATCATAACGAAATATTCAAAGATTCCGGTATATTGTGATTAAATATATTTGATATTATTAACAAAATATATTATAATAATAAAACAAAGATTAAGGAGGCAATGAGTTTAAATGGAATTTTGTCCAGACTGTGGAAAAGTACTATTTCCAAAAGACGGTAAGTTCTCATGTGATGCATGTGGATATGAGAAAAACGTAACAGAAGAATCAAAAAAACAATACGAAGTGTCTGAAAAGGTAGATAAGGAAGATACAATTATCGTAACAGACGGAAACGTTAAAACATTACCAACAATTAAGGTGATTTGTCCGAAATGTGATAACAAGTTGGCATTTTGGTGGTTACAACAAACAAGAAGTGCCGATGAATCTGAAACCAGATTCTTCAGATGCACGGAATGTGATTACACATGGCGTGAATACGATTAATTAATAATCGTATGAACATTTTTTTTTAAAACTATTTTTAATATTATTTGTAATCGAAAGTTATTTATTATTTGAAAAAAATAATAAGTTATATTGATAGATATTATTCTATAAAAAATTTCGGTTAAGTGACTTGTCATGGCAGAAAAAAACAAAAAATCAAATACTTTTAAAGAAGAAGTAGATCCTTTCGATGAATTGAATGAATTTGATGAAGATTTTACAAGTATAGAGACCGAAAAAGACTTTTTTGATGAAATTGAACAATCTGATTTAGAAAAAGTTCCACAATATGACAGTACCAGCGGTAAAATCATAGAAGGTTCAGATGCTATTTCTCAAATTGAAGAATCAGATAAAATTGCCAGAAGTCAAAACCTCTTTGATGCCATTGACGAAGTTGACATTAACAACAGCAAGGATTCTAAAGACAAAAAGGATACTAAGAAAACCGGGGACAAGAAGAGTAAAAGAGGTTTCGTATCCAGACTATTACCTAAGCTATCCAAAGATTCGGATGAGCCAAAATCTCAGAAACCTGCCAAAAGAGTCAAACCTAAAGCTCGCAAAACACAAAACACTAACGAAACTAAAAAAAGTGTTGCAAGTAACACAAAAGTAATTGACAATGTTAAAGTGGATGAAGATGGAGTGCCATTACTTAATCAGTTTGACACGGAAAAAATCAAGGAATCCAGCTTATTCCCTAAACTCACAATAAGCAAAGTGTCATTTTCAAAGATTATCATGATTGCGGTTGGTATAATAATAACCATAACCGGTATTTTACAGGCAATGAATGATGTGGTCAAGGTATCCGATCACGTAATGTACGGTGAACATGAATCAATAGCATTTGGTTTAATCTTTTTAGGAATAATCATTATAATTCTTGCATTCTACAAAGAAATCATGAACGCAATGGGATTAAATAATTTATCCAACGTCATGGATGATGTAGACGTGTCTGATTCAGATAAAAAATCCAAAAAATAAACGATATTAATATTTATTAATAATTTGATATGAAAAGATATGACCCTCCCGCTAATCAACTAATTTTTATAACAATTTCTTCCAGAAAATTTCACACCCAACATTTTTTAATCCTAAAATTTATTATCAACTTTTACTAAAAGATTAATTATAATCAAAAAAATTCATTTTTAAGGAGAGTATGGCATAGTGTTCAAACTAGTATTAAGCGACCCAAGCATTTTTAAAACAAGTTTCGATGCAATATCATCAATCGTTGACGAAGTACAAATAGAAGTGGATTCTGATGGACTTAGATTGAATGCAATAGACAGAAGCCACATTACATACGTACATCTGGAACTCAAAGAAAGTTTATTTGATATTTATGAATGTGATAAACCAATCAAACTGAACTTGGATACTGAAGAATTAATGAAAGTACTTAAAAGATCAAAATCCGATGATGTTATGGAATTAACAGTAGACGCCGGAAGTCTTATCATAACATTTGAAGGAGCAATCAAGAAAACATTCAAGGTTAAACTCATAGATTTAGAATATGATACACCTGCACAACCTCAAATTGAATATCCTGTAAACATTTCAATACCTATCTCAACTCTAAAGGAAGCAATACAGGATATTGAAATAGTAGCAGACAGAGTATCATTCAATGTGGACGAGGATAATCTTACACTCGAAGCAGTTGGAGATTTCGCAGATGCAAAAGTTGAATACCTCCACGGCGAAAAAATATCTGAAACCGCTAAGGCAATCTATGCAATAGAAAACATTAAGGAAATGTTAAAAGCAGAAAAATTTGCCGACAAAACCTATGTACAATTAGGCGATGACATGCCATTAACTTTAGTTTTAGAATTATTAAATGACGAAGGAGAACTATCATTCTTATTAGCTCCTAGAATAGAAGAAGAATAACTACTCTCTATTAACTTTTTTACTTTTTACAATTCACGCGTTAGGGGAAATATAATTGGATACTTTTTTTCAAAAATTAAGGGATATTCAGAAGAAGGAAAGAACTACAGGTACCTTGTCTGAAATAGATGATTCTTTCTATACTGATGCTTCTAATTATCTTCAAGACTTGTTAAAAAAGGTTAATAACAATCCTCTATCATTGGAAGCATATCAATTGCGTGATGCTCAAAGAATCACAACTGAAATATGTGAAAGACGTGAATTCAAGATTGTTTCCACTGCGGCCACCAATGTTCAAAAGGGTCATGACATTTTCAAGGGGCATAAGAAGGACTCCGAGTTGTATGATGTGATTCCTTATAACACCACTCCCGAGGAGGAGGAGTTTTATAGAAAAATAGTGGACATGCTCATCAGTCACCGTGAAAATCTAATGGAAAAAGTCGTCATCAACAAGTCCAATGAAACAAAAATAGGTTTCAAACCTCCGGCTAAAAACACAGGCAATGAAAGAGAGCCTTCGACTGTTGCTAAGACAGATGATGTTCCTGAGCAAACCCCTGATGTTGTTGAAGAAATTGCAGATGAGGTTTCTAAAAAATCATCAAAACCTAAACCTCCGATTCTTGACGAGAGTCAGATTGCGATGATGTTTGGTCAGGCACCTGATGATACATTACTGGATGAAAACAACAATCCTGTTAAACCAGTAAAAAGGGATATTACAACTCCGTTCAAAGGTCCTAAACCTCCAAAAGAGGATTCTGTTTCATTACAGAACATTCCAGAAAAATCAGAAACTCAAAACACTGATGTTCCGGACGTGCCTGCAGGTGAGGATGATGTTCCAGACAAGAGTGTTCCGCAGGAGACCATGCCACAGGAGAGTCCGTCACAGGATTTGGCACAGGATACTCCAATGGAATTCAATGATCTTGAATTGGTTGAATTCAAGCAGGAAATCACAACGGATATTCTTGATGAGAACGAGAAAACATATGGTCCGTTTTTAGTTGATGATATCGTGTTATTGCCAAAATCTATCGTTGAAATTCTTTGCAAAAACAATGTCATAAACATTATAGGATAACACTCTTTTTTCATTCATATCTTTTTTTCAATACCAACTTATAAATATAGATGATTAACATAATATAATATAGATAAATTATTGGTTGTTCTATCTTTACTGAACAATTAGGATTAACTAGTTATACACGAAGCTAAGCTATAGAATCAGTTATGTAGCTTAATTAAAGCTTTTAAGTGTAAAATAATACAGTTTTTGTATTAATATTTTTAAAGAATAAATTTTAAGGAATTTAATTTATTCAAATATTTTATCGCATTTTAAAGTATAGTTACTTTAAGAATTAATTAAATTATATAATTTAGTTTTATAAATAACGAGGTGAAAAGATGAAAATACCACGAGAAAGAAGGACTTACTGTCCAAAATGTAAAAGACACACTGTACACGAAGTACACACATCAAAAAGAAGAAAAGCTAGCGAATTAAAATGGGGTCAACGTCAGTTCAGACGTGTAACTGCTGGTTACAGAGGTTACCCAAGGCCATTACCATCAGGAAGTAAACCTGTTAAAAAATTAGACTTAAGATACAAATGTAAAGAATGTGGAAAAGCACACATAAAAGGTTCAGGTTTCCGTGCAGGAAAAGTTGAATTCGTATCAAACTAGGCAATAAACAATATTAACGGAGGAACTTTCAATGGCTAAACAACAAAGTAATTTTTTAAAAGTCAAATGCGGTGACTGTGAAAACCATCAGGTTATATTCGACCACGCTGCATCAACAGTAAAATGTGTCATCTGTGGTAAAACATTAGTTGAACCAAAAGGTGGACGTTCAAAAATCTGTGCACAAATTGTAGAAGTATTAAACTACTAGATCAAACAACAAGATTACTATTCCAGGTGATTATATGGTTAGAATGAACAAAGAATGGCCTGAAGAAGGTGATCTAATTGTTGGAACAGTTCATAAAGTATTAGGTTACGGTGCATTTGCAAAATTGGAAGAATACGAAGGAAAAGAAGCTTTTATTCACATTTCCGAAGTATCTTCAGGTTGGGTAAAGAATATAAGAGATTATGTGAGAGAAAACCAAAAGATTGTAGCACGTGTACTTAGAGTAAACCCTAAAAAAGGTCATGTTGATGCTTCATTAAAACGTATTCGTGAAGATCAAAGAACTCGAAGAATTCAGCAATGGAAAATAGAGCAAAAGGCTGAAAAACTTTTAGAGATTTCCGCCAAATCTATAAACAAAACATTAGATGAAGCTTACGATGAAGTAGGATATCTAATAATGGAAGAATTCGGAGACTTATATGAAGGATTTGAATTAGCGTCTGATGAGGGTGAAGAAGTTTTATTAGCAATAGATGTCGATGAAGAATGGGCAAAAATAATAACTGATGTAGCTAAGAAAAATATTTCAACTCCGGAAGTGCAAATCACAGGTTATGTTGACATAACATCATATAAGTCAAATGGTGTGGAAATTATCCGTGAAGCTCTCCAATCCATTGAATCTGATAATGTGGAAGTTCAATGTGTTGGGGCACCTAAATACAGAGTGATGGTAACAGCACAGGATTACCCAACAGCTGAAAAAATACTAAGAGAATCAGCTGATAAATGTATAGAAATGATTGAACAAAACGATGGTGAAGGTAGTTTCCATCGTGAATTAGATGACTAATCATCATTTCTAATTAAACTCTTTTTTTAATAAAATTATTATCATAACACTATTTTTGAGGAATTTTATGCAAATAGAATCTATTAATCCGGAATATTATACCCTGGATACCTTTACATTTTTAAACGGAAAGACTCTGGAAAATCTGACTGTCGAATATCTGACACTTGGAACTCCGGCATATGATGAGAAGGGAAACATAACCAATGCAATAATATATTTCCATGGTACAAGTGGAAACTATGCTTCAATCAAAAGAATTTCACAGGCAATTGGTGAAGGACTGCCGTTTGATACGGACAAGTTTTTCTTCGTATCACTGTCCACTCTCGGAACTCCGGGTTCAAGCTCTCCAAGCACATCAGGACTATTTAATGATTATCCGGAATATTCAGTGTTGGATATGGTAAACTTCAACAGGAAGTTTCTTAAGAGTGCACTTAAAATAGAAAGACCACTGGGACTTATAGGTAATTCCATGGGCGGATTTGAGGCACTTACATGGGCTTCAAAGTATCCTGATGAAATTAGCTTTCTGATATCTCTTGTGAGCAGTTACAAAGTTGGCGGCCAGAATTACATTATTGGAAAGGTTATGAACGACATAATAGAATCCGATCCTGATTTCAACAAAGCTGACTGTGAACTTAAACGTTCACTAAAACTTTCAAGCAAGGCAATGTATTCATTTGGTTTGTCAAGACAGTACTACATGGATCTGTCCAAGGATGAAATCAACACATTCATGGATGAATTTGCACTTGAGGATAGTGAGGAAAACGTTTATGATGCCTACTTCAGAAACAAGGCCACAATAAACTATGACCTGTCTGATGAGGTATCATCTATTTCGGCACCTACATTGATAGTTGCCATTTACGAGGACCAGTACTTCCCACCTGAGTTGGATGCAATACCTATGAGTGGATTAATCAAGGGTTCCAAATTGGTCATATATAATTCCTATATTGGTCACATTGGTTCAAGTCAGTTAAATAAAATTGGTGATGAACTTGAGGAATTCATGTCCGGATTCAAATAATATATAAAATGTTAGACATACATTGCAAGTGTAACTTGTCCTCAAATAGTACAAAATTTAAGTAAAATATAAGTAAATATAATAATATGAAATTTCAGATGAGACGTTGCAACAATTGCAGGGAATATACTTTACAGGATATATGTCCTGACTGTAATGAAAAGACTGGAGTAATCTTTCCAGCCAGATATTCTCCACAGGATAAATACGGAAAATACAGGAGAATCCTGAAAAAACAACAAGAACAAGGTGAGAAATAATGACCCTAGAAAACATAATAAAAGAGATAGTAGATATAGATTTGAAAGATCCAATAATATTGGAAGGATTGCCTGGAATAGGATTTGTAGGAAAATTTGTGGTAGATCAGATAATAAAACAGGCAGATGCAGTAAAATTTGCAGAACTTAAATCAGATTATTTCCCACCTCAAGTAACCATGAAAGAAAACGGTTTAATAGAACATATGAAAAATGAATTTTATTATTTGAAAGATTTTGGTGAAGATAAACTGGATTTTATATTGCTTACGGGAAATACTCAGGGTTCCGATTTTGAAGGACAGACTGAAATATGTAAAGTTCTCATAGACTACTTTGAAGACTGGGGTGCAAAGAAAATATTCACTCTGGGCGGATTAGGAACAGGTGAACTTGTTCAGGAAAACAGGGTTTTCGTTGCAGCAAACAACAAGGAATCACTCGATGACGTACTTGAGTTAAACAACACTTCCGTAAGAAAGGATGATGGAGGAGCAATTCTGGGAGCTTCAGGATTACTTCTTTATTATGCTCAGGAAAGGGACATACCCGCCACGTGTCTCATGGGTGAAACACCGGGATTCTTCGTGGATGCAAGTGCTGCCAAAGCGGTTATACTGGTATTATCCGAACTGTTGAAATTCACAATTTCTCTTGATGAAATTGATGAACAAATAGACCTCTTAAACCAGAAGATAGAAGCATCACAAAAATTACCTCCATATGTAATGGATCAACAGGTACAAAACCAGGACGATTTACATTACATAGGATAAAAGACTCCCCTCCATTTTTCTTACTATTTTTTTTTATCGTGATATACCATGATTATAAATGCGGATTTACATCTTCACAGCAGGTACTCCATGGCAACAAGCAAGAACATGACCCCACAGACAATGGCATATGAGGCCATGAAAAAGGGTTTGAATCTTCTGGCAACAGGGGATGCCTTTCATAGCAAATGGCTTGAAGAGCTCGAAGACAACCTCAACCAAGTAGATGATACTGGAATATATGAAAGTAAAACGCCAAATGTCTCCACAAAATTCATTGTCACCAATGAAGTGGAGGATAATGAGCGAATTCATCACCTGCTTATCATACCATCCCTTGATGTTGCATGGCAGATGAGGGACGAGTTCAGGGTAAAGAACATGGATGCTGATGGAAGGCCAAAAATAAGGATGAGCGGTGCGGAAATTGCAGATGTTGCAAGGGACTATGACTGTATAATCGGACCTGCACACATATTCACTCCCTGGACAGGAATCT
>ODAI013000858.1_pt1 | contig 12991 bp, 5 predicted proteins | sample 1539321 | NCBI WGS metagenome assembly ODAI01 (sample SAMN02144231, study PRJEB22623) | gut metagenome | biome: sheep rumen | host: Ovis aries | place: New Zealand | reverse complement strand
GAGGCCCAGGACACGCCCCTGGATACGCTCAACGCCCGGATCTGGATGTTCGGCTGCGAGGGGACATCGGCCTTTGAAGACGGCAAGGTGGTGCTGGAGAGCACGGAGCCGCTCCGGACAGATGACTCGGTTATCGCGCTCCTGCGCCTGGACAAGGGCATCGTCACTCCCCTCAGCGTCCAGGAGCGGGATTTCCAGGAGGCGCTGGACCAGGCCCTGGTGGGCGCTTCCTTTGCCGACGATGAGGAAGGTGATCCCATTGCCGGCGGCATAGCCACCTTCTTCGCCTTGCTTTTCATGTACCTGATCTTCGTGCGTCCCATTATAAAAGTGTTCACGAATGAGCGGAAACAGGCCAAACGCAGAAGGTCGTCCATCCTGGGCACCACGGATGTCAAAAAGGTGCCCTGGTTCCGGGATATCCCCATGGGAAAAGACCTGGGCATGGCCGACCTGGCGCTAAACGACATCGGGGAAGAGCGTGAAGGGAACAACCTGGCCCTTTCTGTTATCCTTCGCCTGGTGCACAAGGGTTTCCTCAAACCCACCCGGGAGATGCAAGGCTCCTTGGAACTGGCGTTTACGGGAAAGGATCCCACCGGCCTGGATCCCATCGAGCGCGCCTTTTACCAGATGCTGCAAGATGCCGCCGGGGAGGACAAGACGCTCCAGGACAAGGAGTTTTCCGATTATGCCAGAAGATACCAGCGAAAAGTGGAAAAATGGGCCGACGACGCCCGGGATACCAGCCGTGCCCAAATGGAAAAGGCCGGATGGTACCGGGACCGCAAATACACGGATTCCGGGAAGCAGGAGGTGCGCAATGTGGCGGGTCTGTGGAACTTCCTGAATACGTTCACCTTGTCCAAGGAGCGGGAAACCGCCGACGCCGTGCTGTGGAAGGAATACCTGGTGTATGCGGCCCTTTTCGGGATTGCCGACAAAGTGGCCACCCAACTGAAGGACATAGACCCCAAATTCTTTAAGGAAGTATTTAACTACGATGTAAGTACGCTTCCCTCCCTGCTCTCTGCCGGGCGGTCCCTCTCCCGGGCTGTGCAAATTGCGTCCATAGCCTCTACCTACCGCCCTTCTTCCAGCTCCTCCTACAGCGGAAGAAGCCGGAGCGGCTACGGCGGGCGCTCCTCCCGCGGAGGCGGTGGCGGATTCAGCGGCGGCGGCCGCGGCGGTGGCGGCCGTTAAATGGTCACGTCCACAGCCTGGAGGTCGGCCTCTTTGGAGGATCCCCCATACAGCAGCTGATATCGGCCGGGCTTGATGGAAAGTTCGTCGATGGAGGCGTCGTAGAACTCGAAGGCGCCCTTGTCCAGGGCCACTTTCACCTGCGCGGTCTGCCCGGCGGCAATCTTTACGCGGGCAAAGCCTTTCAGGGACTTGATGGGTGCGCCCGGGTCGTCCAGGGCCTTCACGTAAACCTGCACCACTTCCTCGCCGTCGCGCTCGCCGGTATTGGTTACGGGCACGGTAAGGGTCATCTGTGCGGGTTTTCCGGCCACCTTGGCCTGTCCGTAGCTGAAACGGGTGTAGCTGAGCCCAAAGCCGAAGGGATACAGCGGCTCGCCGCGGAAGTAGCGGTAGGTGCGGCCCTCCATGGCGTAGTTGTCAAAGGCGGGGAGCTGGTCGGTGGAGGCGTAGAAGGTGACCGGCAGGCGTCCGGCGGGGTTGTAGTCGCCGAACAGGACATCGGCCACGGCGATACCGCAGGCCTGTCCGCCGTACCAGGCCTGGACCAGGGCGTCGTAACGGCTCTCCACGCCGCCGAAGGCGATGGCGCTGCCGGACACGTTCACCAGGATCACCGGTTTGCCGGTGGCGTCCAGGGTCTCGAGCAGCTCCTGCTGAATCTGGGGAAGTTCGATGCTGGTGCGGTCATGGCCTTCCCCTTCTTCGTTCGGGGAAATACCGCCCACCATCACAATCACGTCGGCGTCCTTTACACGCGCCGCCACACCCTGCAGGTCTGCCGGGAGACGGCTGTACAGGTCGAAGGAGAAGGATGCGGAACGGGCCTCGGGCTGGGAAAGCTCAACCTGGATGTCGTAGGTCTTGCCTTTCTCCACCGGGAAGGCGGTGGGGGCGGCATTCCGGCCGAAACCGAAGAAGCGGCCGGTGGGCATCTCGTTCCGCTGGGAAATGGTTTCACCGTTCACGACCAGCTTGTATAAGGCGCTGGTGCGCAGGGCGTAAAACATGTCGCCGGTGTAGTCGGCCGTGAAGGAACCGCTGTAGCGGGCCGAGAAGCCGGTCAGGTTCACGCCTTCCTCCCAGGCGCAGTCTTCGCGGGCCAGGGCGGGGGAGGTGGTGTTGAGGGTCAGGGGCTCGTCGTAGTCTGCGGAGGCCACGATGTCGCCGCCGAATTCCGTGTTATTGAAATAGTCGGCATGCAGGCCCTTTCCGCCGTTTATCCGGTCCAGGTAATGGGTGGTGATGAACGGTTCGGTTAGGTCGCAGGCGCGTTCGTACAGGACGGTGGAGCCGGGAACTTTCTCGCGGATGGCGTTCAGGATGGTCTTGGTGTTGGCGGCGGTGGGGTAGCCGTTGTAGTTGCCCAGGACCACGCGGGCGTCGTCGGCATTGGGGCCCACGACAGCGATGGTGAGGCCGTCCTTGCGCAGCGGAAGCACGTTGTCCTGGTTCTTGAGCAGGACGATGGCCTCACGGGCGGCTTTGGCGGCCAGGGCGGTGTGGGCGGGGCTGCTGAGCTGCTCCTCTCCCAGATGGGCCCAGGGCAGCCGGTTGGCGGGGTCGAACATGCCCAGCCGGAAACGGGCTTCCAGGATGCGGCGCAGGTTCACGTCAATGTCGGCCTCGGAGATAAGGCCGCGCTCGATGGCCTCGGTGAGGGATTTGTAGCTGGTGCCGCACTCCACGTCCGTGCCGGAGAGGACGGCGTCGGCCGATGCCGTTGCCGCATCCGGATGGGTGCCGTGCTGGCGGATATTGTAAAAGTCGCCGATGGCGCCGCAGTCCGACATGACCATGCCGTCGAATCCCCACTTGTTGCGCAGGATGTCCTGCAGGAGGCGGTCGCTTCCGCAGCAGGGGTCTCCTTCATAGCGCTGGTAGGCGCACATCACTTCCTGCACGTTGCCCTCTTTCACGATGGTGCGGAAGGCGGGCAGGTAGGTTTCCCACAGGTCCCGCATGGATACGGATACGTCGAAGCGGTGCCTGTCGGCCTCTGGTCCGCTGTGCACGGCGAAGTGCTTGGCGCAGGAGTGCAGCTTGAAATACTTCTTGTCTGTCCCTTGCATGGCCTTCACGGTCTGGGTGCCCATCACGGCATTCAGGTAGGGGTCTTCGCCGGGGGTCTCCTGGCCGCGTCCCCAGCGGGGGTCCCGGAAAATGTTTACGTTGGGGCACCAGAAGCTGAGGCCGTTGTGCCAGATGCCGCCGCTGGGTTCGGTCACGCCCATCTGGTTGTGGTCTGTGGTGTTCCACACGGCGCGGGCTTCGTCAGAGACGGCGGTGTAAATCTCATATTGCTGGGGTGCGTCAAAGGTGGCGCCCAGGGCGATGACCTGGGGGAACACGGTGACATCGTCGTAGCAGATGCCGTGGCAGGCCTCGTTCCACCAGTTGTAGGCGGGGATGCCCAGCCGGTCCACCGATACGGAGCCGTTCATCATCAGGCCGATCTTCTCCTGCGGGGTGAGCAGCGACAGGAGGTTGTCCACGCGCTTGTCAACGGAAAGGCGCGGATTCTGGAAAGGATACTCGTAGCTGGCCGTGTCACATGCGGCGCAGAGCATGGCCAGGGCAAACAGGCCCAGGACGGGGGCTAAAATGGATTTTTTCATATTGAACCGGCTTAAACACTGGTAACAAAGATAAACATTTAGGCCTTTTCTTGTACGCGCGTGCGGCAAGATGGTTCAATAATAAACAATTATGACCTATCCGTGAAAACGGCCGGCCGTGCGTCAGTCGCCGGTGTTGTGCTCTTTGAACAGGTCGGAAGGGGTGGCGCCAAATTCTTTGGTGAAGCACCGGGTGAAGTATCGGGGGTCGTTGAATCCCACTTCGTAGGCGATTTCAGAGATGTTCATGTTCTTGTTGGTCCCATTGCAAATCATCTCCTTGGCCACGTTCAGGCGGTAGTTCCTGATGAACTGCGCGATGGACTGTCCGAAAGAGCGTTGTATCTTTTCGTTCAGCAGGCTGCGGCTCATTCCCATGGCGTCGGCCAGGATATAGACATCCAGGTCCGGGTCTTTGTATTTTTTCTGGATGGTTTCCAGCAGTTTGGAAGAGAAATCAGCCTCCTTGCTTAGCGCCATGCCGGACAAGAGGGTGTTATGGCTGGCGATCATCTCGTTCTGCTTTTGCAGGAGTGCATTCTGCTCGGAAAGCTCGCCGGCCTTTTTTTCCAACTCTTTTTTCTGGTCGTTCAGTATCTTTGTCTGCCGGTCCACTTCTTTTTTCAGCATGTCTTTGGTCCGGTTCACCGAGCGGGTGTACCATACCGCTGTCAGGTAGGCGATGAAGATGACCAGCAAGACGCCCAGCAGGCGGAACCACCATCTTTTATACAGTACAGGCTTCACTTCCAATACCTTCTGGTCCTGGGACAGGACGTTCCCTTCCTTGTCCACCGCACGTATCTGGACCTGATATTTCCCGCCCGGGATGTGCCCGAATTTGACATGGGTATCGTTTTCAAAGACGGGGGACCAGTTTTTTTCCATCGGCAAAATCCGGCTCTCGTACTGGACATCCGCCCCTTTGCCATAAGACAGGTCCGAGAATTTCAGCGTGAAATCGGTATCGGCCTCTTCCTTGCCGATAACGTCGGCGTGCGAGAGGCTGTGAAACTGCTCCCTGGCATAGTATCCGGAGATAACCACTTGGGGCTTGTTCCCGTATTCTCCCTGTACATAGCTGGAGCGCAGGATGCTAAGGCCTTCCTTCTGGCCAAGGTAGATGGTCCCGTCCGCTCCCCTGGCGATACTGTTTTCGCAGAATGCCATGGATTTAAGCCCGTCCCTGAGACCGAAGCTGCTAATCTCTCCCACCTCCGTATCCAGGCGGGAAAGGCCGTTCTCCGTGGTAATCCACAGGTAGATGCCGTCCAGCAGGAGGCCGTGGATCTGGTTGTCGGCCAGCCCGTCATTTTCGGAATAGATGGTGGTGACCGGCTTTTCTGACAGGCAGTTCTCTACCTTCATCACCCCTTTCCCGTATGTGCCCGCCCAAAGGGTTTCGCCGTCGTGGATCATCACCAGGCATGAGGGGAAGTCTGCTATCACGCGTGAGTCCAGCGTATGCAGGTCCACGATATTCAGCCCTTCCAGCCCGCTCACCAACAGCTTGTCAGAGACGATGCAGGCCCCGAAACAGGACGACGTCTTGACCGGATAGCGGTTAAAGGCGGATCGGCTCAGGTCATAGTAATACAGGCCGTTGTGGGCCGATATCCAGATGTAGCCGTTGATGCTGTCGTAGGCCATTCCCAGGATGACATCGATGGCTTTAGCTGTCTCTGAGGCATATCCTTCCGGGACGCGGACCATTTCGGGGGCGGAAAGCCTGATGTAGTTAAGCCGTCCGGTCACGGAGCCTGTCCAGAGTCTGCCCTGCGGGTCCTCGCAGAAGGCCGTGACCGTGTTGTCCAGCAGGGCGGAGTTGCGCGTATTGTAGTTTCGGAACACCAAGTCCCCTGTTTGCCGGCAAAGGCCGTATTCGGTCGCGGCAAGCCACAGGGTGTTCCGGCTGTCGATGAACATGGCTCTGACCGGTGTGGAGGGGATGGAAGCGGTGGCGCTTTCTATGTGCGAAAGGTTGATGATCTGGAGTGGTTTCCGCTGGATGACGGCGAGCCCTTCCGCTTCCAGTCCCACCCAGATCTGCCGGTTCCGCACAGCCAGGCTTCGCACCATCTCTCCGGAGAGGAGCGTGTTCCCGTACTTGTTCGGGCGGGCCCTGTATGTATCGAACCCGTGTTCGGTGGGGTTATACAGGCAGATGCCGCCCAGCGTGCCGACGATCACTTCCCCTTCAGGGGACAGGCAGAGTCCGGAAATCTCGTCGTTCGGCAGGGAGCGGCTGTCTGTATCGGCATGCTGGTATAAGAGATGGTTGCCCGTGACGATGTTTACTTTGTATAAACCCTTGAGCGTTCCGATCCACAGGTCGTTTCCGGAGCGCAAATAGGCTGTGGCCTTGTTGTCGGCCCCGATGCCAAAGCCCGGCAGGATCTCTGACATGCGCAGCCCCTTGCCGTCTATGTACCTGACCTTGTAGACGGAACCGTTGAGGGGCATCCAGACGGAACCGTCGCTGTCCACATCGCACGCGGCAGACATGAGATTGACGTTGGAGACGTCGCATTGCAGGGAATCCACTACGAACCGGTTGCCGTCATCGGCGAAGGCCACCCGATATAGGACATCATCGGCCGAAAACCACATGCAGCCCTTGGAATCCCGGCTCAGGGAGACCGGAGAGTGTGACAGGCGCCAGGCCTTGGACATCCCCGGGAAGTCTCCCAGCAGGGAAAGCGTCTTCAGGTTCAGGAGATTCATGGCACCCGCGCAGGGTACCCACAGTCTGCCATACGGGTCTTCGCAGGTCTGGTTCACAAAGTCGCCCGCGAATTCCGGGTTTGTCTTTTCCGAGAAACGGATGAAGGAGTCTCCGTCGTACCGGACCAGTCCTCCGCCGAAGGTGCTGATCCAGGCGTAGCCCATGCTGTCGAAATAGAGTCCGTTCACATCTTGGTCGGGGAGCCCGTTTTGCCGGGAGAGCCGGTTCACCACAATGTAGTCTTCGGCTTCCGTCTGGGCACAAAGGCTTGCCGGGAATAATGTCAGGCATGTAAAAACTGCCAACAGAAAATCCACTCTATTTGAAAGCTTGTCCACCATAAATTAAATTTTATCCACAATTTACGATACAAAGTTCCATAATTTTGCAAAAAATAGCAACACACACCATCACATTTTTAATAACTTTTTACACTATGAAATTATTCAACACCATTCGCTGCCTTTTTCTTTCGGTGCTGTTGATTGTTTCAGCGACTAGTGCATTCGCCCAGAATGTCACGGTGAAAGGAAAGGTTACAGACTCACGGGGTGAGCCTGTTATCGGGGCTACGGTTATGCTCAGCGGCAACCAGGCCGTCGGCACGCAAACCGGATTGGACGGAGACTACTCCATCAGCGTCCCGTCCAACGCTTCTCTCATTTTCTCCTGCATCGGCTATGCAACCCAGACCATCGCGCTTTCCGGCCGTACCAACATTGACGTGGTATTGGCGGAAGACGCTGAATTCCTGGAAGAGACGGTGGTAATCGGTTACGGTGTCCAGAAAAAGAGCGATATCACCGGCGCCATCGCTTCCGTGAAAGAGTCCGACCTGGAGAACAGGACGGCCATCGATGTGGCACAGGCCCTTCAGGGTAAAGCCGCTGGCGTGCAGATCGTGAACTCGTCCGGTGCTCCGGGCTCTGCGTCCTCCATCCAGATCCGTGGTTATTCCTCGAACTCCAAGACCTCCCCGCTGATGATCGTGGACGGCCTCAAGGTGAATGATATCAGCTATCTGGATCCGGAAACCATCGCCTCCATCGAGATCCTGAAAGACGCCGCCTCCGCCGCCATCTACGGAGTGGAAGCCGGTAACGGTGTCGTCCTGGTGACGACCAAGTCCGGGCAGAAGGGGAGCGGACGCGTTTTCTATAATTTCCAGCATTCCATCCAGAATGTCGCGCACCTTCCCGAGATGATGAACGCCCGGGAGTACATGGACTACATGGTCCTTGCCGGCGCCGCGACGCAGGAAGGGTTCGACTACGACGGCCATACAGACACCCGCTGGACGGACTACATGCTCGAAACCGGCCACCAGCAGCGCCATACCGTCGGTGTGGAAGGTGGCAACGACCGGGCCAAGTTCTACACATCCCTGTCCTATACGGATAATAATGGTATCATTAAAGGTGACAAGGATATCTTCAACCGTTTTGTCGGCCAGATTAATGCCGAATACAAAGTCAAGGATTGGCTGACCGTGGGTGTCAACACCACGATCGACCGCAGCGTGCGCCGGGCCGTTTCCGAGAGTGTCACCACTTCCGAATCCGTCCTTGGCGCCATGTTCGTCGGCGATCCCACCACGCCGTACCTTTATGACGACAACGCCATCCCGGGCCGCGTGCAGAACTTGATCAACAGCGGATACAAGATTCCGCGTGACGCGGACGGCCACGTCTATGGCATTTCTCCCTTCAACGAGACCAGCTATATGTGGAATCCGAAGGCCATCCTGGACCGGCAGGACAACGAAACGCAGAGTTTCCGCGTGCGCGGTACTGCCTATGCGAATTTCACGCCGGTCAAGGGGCTCGTCATCACTTCCCGCTTCGGCTTCCAGGGCGGCTACAGCCACACCAATACCTATAATCATGAGGTATATATAAGCGCGAAGACCAACCAGGCCATGTCCATTTCCGGGTCGACCAACGACCGCCTGTACTACCAGTGGGAAAACTTCGCCAACTATACCAAGGCGTTCGGCCGGCATGAACTTACCGCGATGGCCGGTATGTCCTACCAGCAGACCAACACGGACAACCTCCGTGCATCGGCCGACCAACTTTCCAACGATACGCCCAGCTTCCGCTACCTGAACAACGCCGTCAATACGACCGGCATGAGCGTAGGCGGCCAGCCCGAGGTCCGGGCGAATATGTCCTACTTCGGCCGTATCGGCTATTCCTTCGCCAACAGATACTTCCTCCAGGCCAACTTCCGCGCCGACGCTTACGACAGCTCCAAACTGGACAAGAACCACCGTTGGGGTTACTTCCCGTCCGTCTCTGTGGGCTGGACGGTCAGCAACGAACCGTTCATGCAGAATATCAAGGATGCGCTGTCCCTGACATTTCTCAAGCTCCGTGCTTCCTGGGGTGTAAACGGTAACGTCAACGCCCTGGGTGAATACCAGTACGCTTCCTCACTGGAAAGCCGGTCCAGCTACGGCAACAACCTGAACGGCACATTCCTGGTGGGCGTGCGTCCCTCGAAGATCCTGCCCAACCCCTCTATTCGCTGGGAGACTTCCCGTCAGGTGGATGTGGGCCTGGACCTGCGCATGTTCAAGGAGCGGCTCACCTTCTCGGTGGACTGGTACAACAAGAACACGCACGACCTGCTGACCCGGACCACAGCTCCCGCCAATACCGGTGCGGAGGAAGTCTATGTCAACGCCGGCCTGGTCAACAACCACGGTACCGAGTTTGAACTTGGCTGGAAAGACACCATCGGCGACTTCTCTTACGGAATCAGCGGCAACCTTTCCACCGTTCACAACAAAGTGGTGGAGGGTACTTCCAAAGACCGCGTCCCGGGCCAGAAGATCTGGAGCTCCTATGATGTGACCTACTTCGAAGAGGGCTATCCGCTCTGGTACCTGCGTACGTTCTTCGTGGACCATATCGACCCGGAAACCGGCGCCGCCGTCTATAAGGATTTCCCCGACGAGAACGGTGTTAAGGACGGGGTCATCACCCCTGACGACCGGGCCTTCGCCGGTAGCGGCATCCCGGATTTCACCTATGGCGTCACCCTCAACCTGGCCTACAAGGGATTTGACCTCCTTGTGCTCGGAGCCGGCTCCCAGGGTGCCGAACTGCTCTACGCCGTGGGCCGTGCCGATGCACTGCAGCAGAATACGCTGCGCATTTTCTATACGGATGCCTGGAAGAACCCCTCCTCTACCGGTTACACCTACCCGAAGCCGGACAGCGGCGACAAGTACTACCGGACGTCCAACCTGCGTGTCTATGACGCCTCCTTCTTCAAGATCAAGCAGATCCAGCTGGGTTACACCCTGCCGCGCAAACTGGTCAAGAAGATTGCGATGAACTCTCTGCGTGCCTATGTCTCCCTGGACGACTGGTTTACCTTCACGAAGTATCCGGGCCTGGATCCGGAAACCAGCCACGCCGGCTCCTCTGCCTCTGGCCTGGGTATCGACTACGGTTCCTACCCTATTTCCAAGAAACTGGTTTTTGGTGTTAACATTTCGTTCTAAAGCTACTTCCGTATGAAAAGAATCTATCATATAGCTCTTTCGCTTACAGCGCTTGTCCTTGCGGCGAGTTCTTGCGAGAAGAATCTGGACATTCCCCAGAAAAGCGTCCTTTCCACCGAGGACTATTACACGAACGCCACCGGTGACGAAGCGGAAGCCCTGATAGCGAGCGCTTACAAACTGTACTGGGGCGGCCGCGACGTGACCTGCGTCAACGGCATCGAGAAAATCCTGTTCCTGAACTGCCTCGATGACGACCATTATCCGGGCGGCGGATCCTTTGCAGACGCCACGAACCAATATCAGGAAGCCGGCAGCTACAACGTAACCTCTGCCGACTTTGCCCCGAAGATTGTCTACAAGGGCGTTTACAGCGTCATGTATCACTGCAACCTGATCCTGGAGAAGATTCCCGAGACCAACGACGCCCGGATCAACCGCGTCAAGGCCGAGGCCAACTTCCTCCGTGCACTGGCCATGTTCGACGCCGTGCGCTGGTGGGGCACCCCGCCGCTGCCGGACCACCTGCTTTCCCAGGACGAATACTATCAGTCCAACAATCCTACCGAGAACTCCATCAAGTGGATCCTTGAGCAGATGAAGATTGCTGCAGACCAGCTGCCGGCCCTCTCCGGAAAAGGCCAGCAGGAGCAGTTCGGCGCCCGTATTTCCAAGCATGCGGCCCTGGCCTATCGTGGCAAAGTGGGCCTGTGGTACGGCCAGAAGTTCAACGACCAGGCTGTCCTGGCCGAGGCCGTGAAGGACCTCAAGACTGTGATCGACTCCGGTCTCTACGGCCTGGTGTCCGACATGTTCATCCTGGAGCGTCCGGCCGGAGACTTCTGCGAGGAATACCTCTTTGAGCACAATTCCGGCGACGACGACGGCTTCCCCGGCGATCCGTCGAATGACCTCCGCCACATGTGGACCGGTTGGCCGGGCGGCATCCAGACCCCGAAGGACGTTTTCGGCGGTTGGGGCTGGAATGCCGTGTCACGCGAGTTCGGCCAGTTCCTGGAGGCCCATGAAGGCGATGTCGAGAAGCCGCGTTTCAAATCCACCATCCACACTTACGACCAGGTGCTGGCCATGGAATATGCCCCCGGCGTTACGCCCGGTGTGAAGCCGGACAATGTGATCTACCACAATGCGGGGTACTTCACTTACCGCGGCATCGGCTTCAACGATGATTTCTACAATGCGAATCCTCCTTTCTGGAAGTGGTCCAAGGCCAATGCTCCCATGCTCCGCTATGCCGAAGTGCTCCTTCTTTATGCCGAGGCGAAATACCTGCTGGACAAGGATGCGGACGGGACCGGCCTGGCCGCCCTTAACCAGGTGCGCCGCCGTGCCCAGATTCCGGAGCTGTCGTCCATGACCTACCAGGATATCAAGGACGAGCGCCGTGCCGAGCTCTTCTGCGAACAGGAGCGTTACTTCGACCTGGTCCGCTGGGGGGATGCCGCCACCGTACTCGCGAACAAGGGTAAGAAGCAGTACATCTTCCACGGCTACAAACCGGGCACTACGGAGTGGGATGTGGAAGAAGTGGCCGGTCCCGGCAAGGGCTGGCAGGACAAGTACAACCTGCTTCCGTTCCCGTTCGAGCAGATATCGGCCAACCCGAACCTGGTGCAGAACCCGGGCTGGTAATCGTATAGCGTCTCATTCAAAAAACAAAGAAGATGATAAAAAGAACACTTCCCCTTTTGTGCATGACTGCCCTTCTGGCTGTGTCCTGCAATTTCGGATCCCAGGCTCCGGAGGCTTCCGCTCCCGTCAAAATTGAACCCGGCGAGCAGGCCCCGCTGGCCGATCCCGGCCAGAAGAATTTCGGCGGCATGGCCACCGGCGCCCCCCGGGACACCACAGGCATGGCCGAACGCATGCGCCGCATGCGTGAGGAGCAAAACCGGATCCGTACCGTGCATTTCAACGACCTGTCTATGAGCGATCCGTTCATCTACCCGGATCCCGTCACCAAGACTTACTACCTGACCAGCTCCGGCGGACGCCAGTGGCGCAGCAAGGACCTGGTGATGTGGGAGGGTCCGTACAATGTGATCGACCTCAGCGGAACCTGGTGCGAGAAAGCGGGCTTCGCCGCTGCTGCCGAAATCCACAAGATCGGCGACTACTACTATTACGCCGGTACCTGGAGCGACCACTCCGACCTTATCCAGCAGGTTCCGCGCCGCTATAACGTGCCCCACAACCAGACTTATCTGCTCCGTGCCGATAATCCGGAAGGTCCGTTCGTCCCGTTCTCCGTAACACCGGGCTATGATTATCAGCCTCACGAGTGGGACTGCATCGACGGTACCCTGTACGAGGAAAACGGTCACGTCTATATGATTTTCGTCCACGAGTGGACCCAGATCATCGACGGTACCATGGACTATATCGAGCTTTCCCCGGATCTCACGAAAACCATCTCCGAGTGGCCAGTGACCATGTTCCGTGCCAGCGAGCTGCCTTGCTGCGGCGAGATGAACGGCCTGGGAGAGGCTACCTTCGGTCTGAAGATGCCCGGCTGGGTGACCGACGGTCCGCAGATGTTCCGTACCCAGACCGGCAAGCTGGGCATGCTCTGGAGCACCTGGGGCAAGGAACGTTACCTGCAGGCGGTCTGCTACTCCGAGTCCGGCACCATCGCCGGTCCTTGGGTACAGGAGCCGGAACCGTTCCTGGCCAACAATTCCGGTCACGGCATGCTGTTCCGCACTTTTGACGGGGAACTCCGCTATGTGGTTCATCACGTAGAGGGAGACGGCCCGCGCAAGCCGCAGTACTGGACCGTGGACGACTCCGGCGACAAGCTGGTGCTGGGCCATCAGATCATTGTTCCCTAGGGCTTTTAGTTTGGTTAGTTAAATAGTTGACCTGATCATTCAGGGGGAGGCCGGTTCAGCATAGAGCCGGCCTCTTTTT
>ODAI011117148.1_pt1 | contig 12991 bp, 15 predicted proteins | sample 1539321 | NCBI WGS metagenome assembly ODAI01 (sample SAMN02144231, study PRJEB22623) | gut metagenome | biome: sheep rumen | host: Ovis aries | place: New Zealand | reverse complement strand
ATAAGCTTGATGTTATTTATTGTTGTCTGCTCGGCTCTTTCATCTGCAACCTTATCAGCTAACTTTGTAAATGATTCACACATAGCATCACGTCCTTCCTCTGTTTCTTTGAAATGTCTGACTCCATCTGCAAGCGGCTTAAAATAAATGTTATCAGCCTTCTTGCATTTAAAGGCATCATACCACAAGCAAAACAATTAGCAAAGAGCCGATTTAACGCAAACTTAATACACTTTAGGGATCATTTTGGCTACAAAGTTAAAGCTAAAATTTTCACAAAATCATCTACTATCGACTCAAATCTCTTTCTCTTTTTTTCTGCCATTGATCAAGGAGCTTAATGATGGTATCTTCCATCTGCTTAGGCGTGTAGGACTTTGGAAAATACTTCTTAAGTGTGTCATGTTTTAAAGTCACCCTATCAACCTCAGTCTTCTTTTCCTCAGAAAGAATGATGTTCATCCCCTCCTGTGTAATCTCATTGGTTTGGGCAAGCTTCTTTATGCGCTGTGCCTGTTCAAGTGAAGGAACTGCCTGAGCATAATCCATAGCTGATAAGAGGTCTTTTTGCTGCTTGTCATCAAGGAAAGAAAGTGTTACTCCGGTGTTTAGACCGATGATCTTTTCATCTACCATATCGAGAAGCTCCGGTATTAGATTCGTAAGGCGAATGTAGCGCTGAATCTGGCGACCGCTTTCGCCAATCTCTTCTGCCATTATATTGGCCGCCTCCAACTTTCCGACAACTTGTCGGGAAGTTTCTAATTCACGTTTTGCCCCTTGATGTTTCATTGCATCCAGCTTCATCTTATAAGCAAAGGCTCTCTCACTCGGAAGAATCTCTTCCCTCTGCAAATTACTATCAACCATGAGTATTGTGGCGGCATCATCATCCAAATCCTTTACGATGCAAGGAAGTGTTTCAAGCCCTGCAATCTCAGACGCATGATGTCTGCGGTGTCCTGAAAGAATCTCATAACCGCCTTTTCCATCAGCTCTGCAGATTGCCGGAGTTAATACTCCCAACTCACGGATGGATTCAACAGTCTTTTGCATCTCCTCATCATCACGCACCTTGAAAGGATGATACTTAAAAGGATGAAGCTGAGATAATGGGATTTCTACCACCTGATCCGCCGTAATTTCTGCCGATGCCTTGTTATCACCAAAAATATCATCGTAACTGCTCAGCTGAATGTTTGAGCGCTCTTTCTTCATTCTTAAGTACCTCCTTTGTCAGATTCTTATACGCTTCTGCCACCTTTCCTTTGGGATCGTGAGCATATATGCTTTTTCCTTCAGCACTGATCTCAGCTGCCCGTACAGAATGCGGAATCTCTGTATTATAGACTTTAAGCCTGCTACCATAGGTATCTCTAACCAAAGTACTGATATCCTTTGCATAATTAGTTCGATTATCAACCATTGTCAGTAAAATACCATCAATTTTCAGCTTGGGATTGATCTGCCTACGCACCTTATTCACAGTCTGAAGAAGCTGCTCCAAACCTTTGGCTGATAAATACTGTGCCTGCACAGGAATCACAAGCTTATCTGCAGCAGCTAACGCATTTACTGTCAGCATTCCGAGAGATGGCATACAATCAATAAGCACATAATCATAATTGTGCTTTACAGAATCAATATAATCCTTAAGCACCTTTTCTCTGCTCATGACATTTACCAATGAAACTTCCATTCCGGATAATGCTATATTTGCAGGCATCAGATCCACACCTTCCGGATGATGAAGGATTCCTTCCCCAGGCGCTATATACTGCTCCTGTAAGACCTTTGCCATGATATCTGCAATAGTTATAGGCAGATCATCTGCCCTAGGATGACCTAAACTGATGGTCAGCGATCCCTGCGGGTCCATATCTACCAAAAGTACCTTCTTACCCTCTGCCGCAAGCCCTATTCCAAGATTCTCGGTACTCTGTGTTTTTCCTGTTCCGCCCTTCTGGTTTACGAGGGCTATTACAACCGGTTTACTCATTATTCCCTCCTGTTAATCTATTCGCCATATCGTGATTCACCATAGCTTTGTAATGTCCGTCCATAGTCATTGGTGCGTTATACAAAACCGTTATCAGATATTGGCGCATATTTGTAATCTCTGTAGTGTTTTTATTAAACCGCTCCAATACATACTCGATATGAAAACTATTTAGTTTTAAAAACTGGCTTTTTACCAGATTTATTGATTTCTGCTCTCTGCCAACAAGAATCTTATCCCTGTTTGAACAAACGACATCCAGAATAAGTGATGCAATCTCGTCCAAAAAACCTGCATCCTGCGGATATCGCTCTTTTAAAATATCCAAAGAGATATTGTCTTCTATCAACATTTGATACTGTTTAGCATCATCCATCGATTCGTTTCTGTTCTGTCCGGTAACAGAACTGCTTTTTGAATATATCCGCAATGGTCTTGAATAGAACTGAACAGAATCAGTATCACTTAAGTCAGTATTATTTAAATCAGTATTAATTGATTGTACTTTGGGCAATTCTTTAATCTCCTTTTGGACAACTCCTGAATTGTCCTTTTGACAATTCTTGATTTTTCCTTTCGACAACTCAGTTGCAAAGTTCTTTACATAGATAAGATTTGGCTTACTAAGTCCCTGACGTTTCTTTTCTATAAGGCCGCATTCTTCCAGTTCTTTCATGATTGCTACAGCTTTTTTACTGCCACAATTAATACTCAACTGCACTTCATCTATCGTATAAACGATGAAGACTCTTCTCTTTTCATCAAACCAACCATTTTCAGCTGACAGACACATACGATCAAGAAGAAGTCCATACAAGAGCTTGGATTCTGCGGATAGCTGTTTAAAACGATCTTCTGTAAACAGCACCTTGGGAACCCTCATAAATGAAAAAAGACCGGATTCCCGACCATAAAAATAATCAAACGTCATGCTGTTTCCTCTTTTCTTTCATCTCTTCGATGATCTTACGGGTACACCAGCCAATACATGGCTGATGCTTTCCGTAGGGACAATAGTTTTTGCAAGCAGGGTGCTTCTTACTTGCTTCTCTTTTCATTACAAAGCCTCTCCTCCCTTTGTATGCGGACGAGAATTTTTGGCATGGTTCGGAGCTTCACGCTTTTTCCCTTCAAGCTTTCCTATTGTTGATTCACGCTGCTTTGACGCCATACGCTCTTCATATTTCTCAGCCAACTCAAAGACCTTGCCTTTGGCATCATAGTGGTAAACACTGTCCGTAAGTAGATCTTCAGGAGCAACCTGCGTTGCGTTCACCTCTTTTACCATATCTTCCAAGTAATCTATACCAAACTTTCCATCATCTTTTACAAGCAGTACTTCATGGATAGATGACGGCAAAATGTAAAAGTCACCACCAACTCTCTCAGCTGCCTGATCCATAAAATCCTGATATGCAAGAACACCGGCTCCCTGAATCTTGTCCGGAACCGATGCTACAAATAATGGATCATTTGAACTTACAGGAATCATATCCTTTGTATCTGCCCCCATTAACTCAAGCAAAGTCTCTGCCATAGTTTTGATAACTGCCGGCCTCATGACAGGAGCATATTTAATTGCATCCTCATGAAGTTGATCTGCTGTAATACCGTATTTATCAAGAAGATCATTTGTTATGAGGATTGTTCCTCTGCCAAATTCACCACTATCAAGCACAAAACGATACAAAACAGCCATGTCTTCAAGCTCTTTATGCGGAACCTTATCTAAAAGCTCTGCATTACGCTTAGCAGAAACAACTTCCATAGAAAGATTCTCTTTCATCTGGTCATAATCCTTAAGAGCTTCTAACTTGAAATCCGGGTGATCCTTAAGAGCTGATTCAGCTTTTGAAGTTGCTCTGTCAATCAACTCGTCGTAACTATGTCCATTCTCATACGCCCTATAAAGTTCCCCAAGATTCAGGTTCACACCAAGAGCCCCATCCTCAGGCTTAATAGAAAGGGCATCATAGTTCTCGTTTGTCTTTTCTACCGTGCGTGACAGCACCTCATAAGATTTTTCATTTCTACTCTCAAGCTCTCTTTTCACATCTTCTGTAACCTTGTCTTTGAATTCTTCGTAGTTCATCGCCTACCTCCTTCTGAAAATGAATAGTTTCAGGCTCAAAATGAGCGCAAAAAAAGAACAGTCATCTTTCGAAATAACTGTTCTATGTAATAGACGATGTATATTTTTTATATAAAAACCCTAGTGAAACTACCTCCCCTAGGTTTACCAAACTTTTCTGGCATAGGAACACTTCTCTGTACCAATTTTGTTCCATCTCTGTACCAGCATTATCTATTTCACGTGATTTTACGTGATTTTATGTAAAATAGGGATCTTGGAATTGTTAGGAAATAACAGGATATGAAACCAAACGTGACAATACGTGAAATAGGCGGGTTGCCACGATTCCTAGTTTCATTTTTATTCCTCCATGCCCGTAAATACGGGATTTTTTGTTTCACCATGTCTGATTTTCGCAATTTTTACGCCAGAAATGATAAGTTTTTATTATTTTTTTACTCCCCAAAATTTTGGTGTAAAAAAACAAGGCAACTTAAACTGCCTGAAACTGCATCATCGCAACCTGTAATGAATCGTCTGTAACATGTACATAAGTATCCATTGTGGTTGACAACTGTGCATGTCCTAAAATCTTCTGTAAAGACTTAGGATTAACTCCTCTTTCGACGCATCTGGTTGCGAAAGTATGTCTCAACGCATGCATGCTGAATGGCTTAATATCAGCCTTTCTGCAAAGCTTCTCCAGATTGGTATCATACGTTGAATTCTTGGTTGGCTCGCCGGTACGGCAGTTGATAAAAATCAAATCCTGCATGCACACTTCGCGTACCAAACCGGTTCTGGGATCTCTGAATGTAAGTACCTGAGACAGTACCGGCGATTCCTTTCTGGTCTCCCTTTTAATATATAACTCGAAAAGAATATCATACGCTTCATTGGTAAGAGGAATGGTTCTAAATGCTGACATCGTCTTAGGCGGGCCGACTCTCCAGGCTCCGCTCTCATAACGATATTCCATCGTCTTATCAACTGTAAGCGTTCTCTTTACTCTGTCAAAGTTATCCCAGGTAAGACCTACCAGTTCACCCGTTCTTAATCCCGTTTGCAATACTAAGCGAAAAGCCTTGGCATTGCTGTTCTTGTCGGCATACGCAAGGAAAATGTTCTGTTCCTCTAAATCCAAGAATCGAATCGGCTTCTTCATCTTGTTACATTTGAAATCAACACCATCCAGCGGATGCCTCGTAATCAAGTCGTTCTTCAATGCTGATTTAAACATAGAGCCTATACAAATGTATGTCTGATAGATGGTGGATTTCGCGTAATATGGTTCCATATTATTTAAAATCTGCTGGCAATGCATTGCCTTAACATCTACTAAGAGCATATCACCGATCGCATTCTTTACATCGCTGTAATAACGATCTGTATAGTTACGAATGGTATTGGGTGACAGGTTGCTCTTGAAAGTCTTCAACCAGTAATGAAACCATTGGTCTACCGTCATGGTATACTCTATGGATTCTTCACCTTCCTGCTCATCCTGAAGCTTGTTTCTCATATACCACTTTCTTGCATCAGCAACAGTATCGAAACACTTCTCTACTCTACGTCCTCTTCTGCTTGTAAATCGTGCCGAGTAGCGACCATCTTTGCGTTGCATGATGCCTTCGCCCATCTCCCGGCCTCTTAAATCTTTTCCCATAAAACGCTCCTTTTCATATTAAAAAGAGCATCCTCATGCGTATAACAAAATAACACAGAAACGCGATATTTTCAAGCATAGCACAACTACAGCAAGCTGATGCCACGCAAATACTCATCGAATGCTTCTCTCTTGATCAAAACCTTTTTTCCCACCTTAAACGAAAACTTTGTCATGGGATCTTTGCACAATTCCCTGATGCGATTGACACCTATATTGGAATATTCTGCAGCTTCCTCAACGGTTAGGGAAACCTTGTACCATATCGGTACGCCAATTCCGCTACTTTTTTCACTCCCCAAACCGAAAGAATCCAGTATTTCTGCGGCTTTGCCCCTGGCGTAATTTACGCCACTTGCTGGCGTAAAAAGCCCCAATTGTATCTGCAATGTCTTATCTATATGGGAAATCATGAATTTATCATTTAAATGTCCTATATACCGTGCCAACTTGCCGCGGCTAATTGTAGTTATCTGTTCAGCCATGGATGCCGATTCCTCATCTAATCCTCCCATATGATCCAGGATGGCATGTGTCGGGAATCCTTTGCTCCTATGAATTTTGGTTGTAATTGGTATCACGGTGATTGTTGGTGAATATCTGTTACCTTTATTATTCTGAACGACGATTACAGGCCGTTCTCCTCGCTGTACAGACCCTATATTATCTCCCAAGTCTGCCAAATATATATCACCACGTTTTATCTCTTTCATATGTGTATTCTCTCCTATAATTATGAAGTAAAAAGAAGGAACCCACTGCCAGTACACAGCGGAATACCTTCTTAAAATCAAATAGTTATATGTTCCCCTATTTGCCCACGGCGCCCCGGAGAACGGGAAATCACTAAGCGGCTGCAGCACAGCTCCATAGGCTCAATCCTTCCTGCGGTTCTCGCAAGACCGCTCCCATTACGATGAGTTGTGGCTGAGCGGAAGTATCATTATACCCGCAGCTGTCATCGCCAGTGCCGGTGCTACCGACATTCCAGTGAGGCTATATCGCGCAAGGCGTACCTTTGGGGCTACATACTACAGGAACGTACTTAGTGAATGTATATTCTCTTGTCAAAGTACAGACAAGGGAAAATCCCTTCACTAATAACTACAGAAATAAGGGGAATAATAAGTCTATTTAAAAAAATAAAAACAGCTTTCACCTATACTATAAGTGAAAGCCGCAAAAACTTAATCATAAAAAATCATTTTAAACACCGATAATTCAGCTGTGTCATATATTATTCTTCAGAATAGATATTATATTTTTCCATAAGAGCTTCAATGACATCGTCTTCAGCAGTCAGGGCAAGCGTAAAATCATCAGACTCTTTTGGAATAGCCCTAAGAAGTAGCTGATAATCTTTTCGTCCTTCTTTTTTTCCTTCTTCAATTTTCTCTCTATCTCTCATCAGAAGTGTCATGTACTCCACCTCCCATTTCTCATTGCTTATTTATTTCCTTCTCTCAATTTATCATCTGCTTCTTTTGTAAATTCTGGAATTGGTTGACCTGTCACTATACCATTAGCAACAATCCACTGAGCATCCCAATAATTATTTACACCGATTGGTGCAAAGTAAATGTGCTTTGAAAGTTCATTCATTAATTCAACTTCCTGCAATCCATTCTGTTCAACTCTCTGACGTCTATTATAATCCAGCTGCATCTCGTATGCCATTCTTGCAAAAGCTGCTGCCCCCTCTGGATTTGCACTCGTTACAGGAATTGCAAAGCCTGCAATACTTCCTCCGCTGCTATATGCCTCTCCAGATGGTCCAGTCGGAAGTGGTGCCCATCCCACTTCATAATCGCACTCATAAACCGATTTTGCAGCAAAACCATACTCACATGTCATCGCAAGCTTTCCACTCTTAAATGCTTCTACAAAATCTACTCCTGGCTGCTGTATATACTTGCTTTTACAATATCCATCCTGAAGAAATTCGAAAGTTTCCTTAGCTTCACTACTCGCATAATTGCTATGAACTTTACCCTCATCGTCGTAAACTAAAGCAGTAGTGCCATCTGCATTTAGCACTTGAACATAAAATGAATCCCACCAGCCAAAGCCATAAATATCATTTTCTCCATCACCATCGGTGTCTTCTGCCATTTTAGTTCCAACCTCTTTAAAGGTATCCCAGTTCCAATTCCCCTCCTCAAAATATTCCGAAGGCGTTTTCACACCTTTTTGTTCAAAAAGGGTCTTATTGTAACTAATTACTACAGGATTAGCATCTGCCCCCATCGCATATGGAGTTCCTCCAAAAGTGAAAGCTGTTGTTACATTATCATACCAGAAATCATCGTCCAAATTTACATGCTTAGACACATCCTGTACAATTCCATCGTTTGCATATCGTGGGAAATTCTGATCATTTGCCTGAACCAAATCACAGACCTCACCCTTTTCAACCATTTCAGTTGTTTTGTTGATCATTTCACCCCAGCCTACGCCATATACAGTTACAGTACCACCATACATTTGCTCAAAGGCTTCTTTTGTTGACCATACAAGGTTAAATGCATTGGAATCATTTGCTTTAAAATTCTCCCACTCTTCTTCTGACATATCCCAAACAATCACCAAATTCGGATTATCTAAATGCTGTGGTAAAATATAAACATCTCTTGCACTAACAGTCTCAGACTGTTCAGTTTGCTCTGGCTGCTGTGAACTCTCTTCTATACCAGCTTCTGTTTTAGGAGCGGCATTGTCAGTTCCACACGAACAAAGCGATATAACGCAGCCCGTTGCCAATATACATGATATAATTTTTCTCTTCATATTACATCTCCAGTTAAAATTTAACAAATCTATCAGTTTCAACTTTTAATTGTCTTGCTACTTCATTATTTCCGTGCATCTGTTCATCGATATTTTCCATCTTTCTTACCAAATCATATGTATTATCCGCTGCATTCGAAATTGCTTTTGCACCTTCATCAACTGCTGATGTAATTCCTTCAATTGCCTCTTTGATACCTCCTACCAAATCCTTCAAATCAATAGACATTTTATTAAATTTATGTACAACACTATCTACGTAAGCTGCATCTTCTCTATATTTTTGTCCACTTGATACGAAACCGTCGTAATCAGGCAAGATTGTTTCATTAACGTACGTAATAATCTCGTCTGAGCTCTTAATTAATTCTTTAACTGCAACTGTTACCATATCATTGATATTCTGAATATTACTTGCTGTATCTCTACTTGAATCAGCCAACTGTCTAATTTCATCTGCAACAACTGCAAAACCTTTTCCTGCTTCTCCTGCACGAGCAGCCTCGATGGAAGCATTTAATGCAAGTAAGTTTGTCTGAGATGAAATACTTAAAATCTCATCTGTCAAACCATTAACCTTCTCTACACTCTTTGATTCTTCAATCGCTTCCTGGAGAGCGCTTAATATATCTCCCATAATTATATTTGTATTTTTCTTATTTTCTTCAGCCGTTCTCTCAAGCTCATCGGCTCTATTTCTCATTTCCTGAACGTATCCAGATAAGTCTTCTGATACACTCGCCAAATCAGCAACATGTGCGTCAACATTTGCTGCATTCTCATTTACACCAGTTGTAGTAGCTGATATCTCTTCCATAGAAGCAGATAACTCCTCCATAACAGATGAAATATCACAAGCATTTTCATTTGCTGTAGTCACATTGTGAGCAACATTTCCAACGATCTTGTCAAGCTCAGATGAATTTGAAATAATACTCTTCATCGTTCTCTGTAAAGTTTCAATAAACTCATTGATACCTTTACCCATCTGACCAACTTCATCTGTACCCTTAACTTCAATTCTTCTTGTCAAATCTCCTCTATTATCCGAGATTTCATCTACAATGTGCTGCAATGTCTCATGTGTTTTCTCTAATGGCTTAATAACTGTTCTCTTGCAAACGATAAAGCAAAGTACTGTTAAAATAACAGCAAGTAATAAAATAATCAAGCTTATATTAATTGAAGCACTGTACGCTCCTCTATTCTTGCGAACGGCTTCACCCATTTCCTGCTTGTTTGCTTCACGCATCTGGTTAGCCATTGTATTTACATCACTTCCCTGAGCCTTTAACTCAACGTTTGCCATTCCCTGAGCTGTTGTATATTGATACGATGAACTACATGTAATTACTGTATTAAAGGTGTCCATAAAAGTATCATATTTCTGCTTATACTGCTCATATAAAGCAGCATCTCCATTATTTGCTTTTAATACTGTTTCATATTTCGAACATGTTTCAGCCAAACGCGCTGTAACAGTTTCAATTTCTGCCTCTACTGACTTTTTCATTTCTACATCAGTAGCTGTACAGTGAGAATAGGCTAATTTCTGTAAAGCCTCAACATCAGTCGAAATATCCCCCAGCAACGACATACTTTCTGCATAATAACCAGAAATCCTCTCATCTGCGTTTTTCATCTGCGTCAAACTAGAAATCGATGATAAAAACGTAATAACTAATAATAGTACCAGCATAAACATTGGAACCATTATTTTCATCCTAATATTCAAGTTTTCCATTGCCTTCATAAATACCTTCTCTCCTTTACTTCAACACAGCTTGTTACATATGACAATTCATTTCATTCATTTCAAATTACATGCTTCGCCAAATGTAATAACTTCATGTAAACGGCAAGTAAAAACCAGCAAATTTTGGCACTTTATTTCCAGCGTTTTTTGGCAGTTAAGAACCAGCAGTTTTTGGCAGTTAAAATCCGCCACTTTTTCATAGCACCCACGGATTTCTCCGTGGGTATTTTTTTAGATTATACGAACTACTCTGCAAGACAGACATCAAGGTCTAATTCTTCAAATGTTGAGCTTGGCTTAGGATGTCTGAGTTCCTCTTTTTCTTCTTCACTTAGACTTTCGAACCACCTGTTTTCTTCCTCTATATCTCTTATTGTACTGATGAAATCAAGTGGCCAACCATCCTCCCGATACCCATTATAAGGATTGTCGTATGGACTGTTGCCAGCTGCCACCCAATCCTCTAATTCTTTCATTTCTTCTTCAGTGATGTCTTTATTTTCATGTTTATATTTATGCAGCTGTTCTCTTAGAATTGCGCGTAATTCTGCGGATACGTTTTTCTTAAATCTCATCTTTACCATCCTCCTAGTTTTTACTCATTATAGCAAGTATCTCTTTTTTGAAACCCTCAACATCGCTATCATTATATTCGTAATAATCAATATAGTGTTTTCTTGCTCTGTCATATTCATTCCCTTCTTCATATTCTCTGCAACATGCGTATTTGTGCATACTAATTCCCAGATACTTGATAGCTTCTCTCTTCTTACGTTCTATAGACGCAGTAGAAAGATTCTCCGCTCGTGCTATCTCCTCATTTGATATAGAGTCCGAATTCAGATAGTAATTCTCAATAATCCGCTTGTAGAGGTCACCCTCGCATATTCCGCCGGCAATCTGATCCAACACCATATCAATTATCGACCGCATCCAGATACAATCCCTGAGATTTTGAAATATCCTGTCAAGATATTCAGTGGAATCTTTTAAAGGTAATCTCATTTCCTCCAAAAAATCCCTTCGCATCGATATCTTTTGATCACGGATCCCATCACTGTCCAAATTGATCTTGAACAGCTGCGGTATCTCAAAGCCGCTCCGATAGTGTTCCAACAAGAGCTTCGTCAGATTGCACACATCCTTAGGTTCAAATCCGTTACTAATACATAAATTGTTAATGCGCTGCTCATTTCGGGATATAGTTGCCATAACCAAACCTCCCTCCACATTATGTTAACTATTTTATATTTCCCTCTATACTATATAATACATTTATCATTAACGTTAAATCAATCTTTTTGTAACGCAAATACGCTTCTTCAAAAGAAAAATTGCCTAACTTGAACTTTCAATCCAAAAGGTATATTATATACACACCCGAACATTAGTTCTTTTTGATTGAGGTTATATGTTATGAGTAGAGTGATTGATACTGTAGACGTCATCTGTCAGCACAAGTCGAACGGCGAAGTGATTCCCCTCCGCTTCCGGCTGATGAACGAAGATGGCCAATATGAAAATTATACGATAAAAGGTTATAGAACAATTACCCATCCGGGGCCTTATACTACTCCGGACGGGCTCTATGTCTCTTACTCCACATTTGTTTTTGAATGTGTTGTTGTCGTGCTTGATTACAAGCGGAAGGTACGATTATATTTTGAAACGCATAACAGTAAGTGGCGGATTGCCATATAGAGCTTATCGTACTTGTATTGATAACAAAGGAGTGCAGATGGATGGTTGGGTAAACTTTATTAGCATTAGTATTTGCTAATATCGTAATGCCATTAGTGTTTTTATTTATTCAGAACATTATTCCTATTGTTGGTTGGATTTTAGTCTTAGTAATTGGATTTTCAGTAGTTAAATTTTTCATTTCAATGAATTCTGATCATCCAGAGGATATCAAATGGAAAAAAGAAGAACTAGCAAGAGCAAAAGAACGTTCAAGGGATTACAAGGCCAGTGCAGAACAACATTTTAAAGATGCGAGGGATGGTTTAAATATTTTTTTCTGCAGAGGAAAAACGAGAATGGGGACGCAAAGATTTGAAAAAGGCTAGTTATGAGGATGAAGATATTAGAAGATTAGAGGAAGATATTGATCGATTAGAATCGAAATTTGGTAAGCAGGATTAGTAATTAGGTAGGGAAAGCAATGAGAGATATTTTTACGACATGCTATTTGGATTATGTGGGATTAGGACATTTTGAGCCAAGTGTATTTAGAAACCCATCAGAAATAGATGCGAAAGACTACAAAGATCCGGATGCTTGTTGTCATGAATTATATACTGATTTATTGGCAATATACAAAAAACGGTTCGAGAAACTTGGGTTTACACTTTCAAAAAATGGCGAGGAGTACATTCTTTGGATGGACAAAGACAATATGAGTTATACGATGAGTAGTGACTTTATTGGTCCTTCAAGGGCTTCAGCCAGAGAAGCAGGAATTACAGGGACTGAGGTTGGAAAATACTTGAGGAAAACGAGAGTGCTTGGTGGTCATATGCTCTGGCCTGTACAACAGAGAGAAGATAATAGAAATTCAATTCTGTTAACTGGTAGAGGTGGTACCATCAATACACAACGAGGTGGCAATAAAGGATTCTGTGATAGGATTGATTGTACATTGCAGGACCTCAAAAATTTCTATGCTTCGATTAATGGAAATAATGTGGAATACAAGATAAAACCATT
>ODAI012808405.1_pt1 | contig 12993 bp, 11 predicted proteins | sample 1539321 | NCBI WGS metagenome assembly ODAI01 (sample SAMN02144231, study PRJEB22623) | gut metagenome | biome: sheep rumen | host: Ovis aries | place: New Zealand | reverse complement strand
GTTAACTCTTACGTTAGCTATTTTCCCGATCACAGCTCGATGCCGTTGAGCTTGCAGAGCTCTCTGGCTGATTCCACGGAGTCTATTCCTTCTTTATTCTTAATGGGCGCAAACTCGTGCTCTCTAACTACTTCATAAGGAAGGCAGGTATCAAGCATGTGGATCATATCAAGAACCAGCTGCTCAAACTTGCAGCCGTTGGGCTTTTCAGGCTTGATAAGGTTTGCGTTGTCGTCGATGTAGGGAATCTTCTTCTCAACAACGTGAAGAGGAAGGCTCTTGCTGGCAATATCAAACAGGTCTTTTTCACGGAAAAGATAATTTAAAATAACGCCGTAGTTATAGGCGGGATCTCCGTTCTCATCCTTGGCATCCATCATCTCCTGTGAAAGCTCGTAGGACTCAACGATCGAGGGCTTGCCGTCCTCAAGGCACATAACGCCTACCTTCTCATCCGGAGCATTCTTTCTGACAACCTTGGCACCGCAGGAAACATCAGCGGTAAGAGTTGCTCCCACAAAGCAAGGGTCGCAGATCCTCTGAAGAACGTTGTCAACGGCGAAGATGTCGATCCACTCGATGCCCTCCTCAAGGATCAGGTCGCGAAGTCCGGCTCTGAGCATTGATGTGTACCAGCCGGCATTGCCGTTGGGGGATGTGGAGATGCGGCACTTGCTCTCCATGTAAACCTTGCCCTCATAGTCAGAGGCGGGAGCCATATCCTGCTTGAAGAATGTGATCTTCTCCTCAGGATAACCGAAATAGTTGTGCTCCTTAAGGAAAGCCACAGTGGCGTCGTTATTCTTCTCACTGGTCATGATAAAGAGCCTGATGTAATTGCCCCCTGATGCCTTAACAGTGTCCAGAAGGTTCTCGATGATCCTCTGGAAAATGTAAACGTGCTTTGTAAGTCCGATATCGTACATGCCCTTGGGGTTGTCGCTTCCAAGCCTTGTGCCCATGCCACCTGCAAGAAGGCATGCTGCTACCTTGCCTGAAATAAGTGCCTCTACACCCTTTGCCCAGAACTCATCCTTGCGATCTAATATCTCCGAAACCTGCATGGCTGCAAGGGGTGCGAACTCGCCTCTTGCCTCGCTCTTTCCGAGATTCTTGCAATTTGCAAGAACCGAAAAGTCGGTCTCATCTATCTGTGTAAGGAGCTCCTGTTTATCCGCGTCGCTAAGCTCATCATAGTATTTTAGAACATGCTGCTGCCCGAACTGCTCCAGTTTCTTTCTGGCTTCTTCTAAAGTCATTGTGATAATCCCTCCTTGAAAAAAACTCTTTTTCCTTTAATTGCTCCTACTATATTACCACATATGTTGACGGTCGGCTCCTAAAAAAGTATAATTATAGAGGCTTTGGAGCAACGGCCCCAAAGCCTCTTTATCTGTTACTGATATGTAACCCGGAGTTGTACCCAAGTGGTTGAAGGGTCCGGATTCGAAATCCGGTAGGTCGGCTTTGCCGGCGCAGGGGTTCAAATCCCCTCAACTCCGCTCCTGCTCTGCCTGATCGGCAGAGCCTTTTTTCTTTTACAGCGACGGTGTTGTTCCGCAGACAGAACATACCATGCGGTTGCCTGAGAATACATTGTGCTTGGTATCCTTCCCACACTTTATGCAATAGCGGATCTGAGTGGGTGTCGCTAAATTGTCCTTATTGGCTCCCTTCCTGGGTTTAGTGGACTTATCCCAGGCAGGATCATCACCAAGTATATTAACTACCGATCCGCCCGTTACATTCTCCAGTTCCTCGTCATTAACCTTCTTTTTAATATCCTTATCGCTCATTTTTATGTCCTCCTTCTAATAAAATGATACCTGATCCATTCTCTGTTTATGACACTTTTATGACTTTGTATCTTTTTATACGAAGTATTATGTTTCGTGTCAAAAAAAATACCACGATCCGGTATTAGTTCAGAACATTTTTTTGCTCTTCTGCTTTTCAAAAAATTCATCTATGTTGGCTATAAGCTCTGCCGGAGGCATGGTCTTTAAAAGATATTTCTCCGGCTTTAAGGCAACAACATTCATGACACTTTCCTTGTCCCCTTTATTTGTAAGGAACATAACGGGGATATCGCTTGTGGAGGCCTCGCTCCTTAACATTTCAAGGACCTTGGGGCCTGTGGTCACAGGCATCTCGTAGTCCAAAAGGATCAGATCCACTTCGTTTTTAGCAAGGAAGGTTATTGCGGCCATTCCGGAATTAACCATGAATACCTGGTACTTATCAGAGAGCCAGCTCTTGATGGTACGAAGCATGGTACCGTCGTCATCCACCACCAGTATCCTCTTTTTCTTAAGACGGATGGCTTCCTTTTCCACCACTTCTATCATCTTCTGTCCCAGCTCTTTTACATTGACCGGGCGCTCAAACACTGCTGCGATCCTCTCTGAGTCTACATGAGACGTGATCTTTGTAATCTCATCATGGGAGCCGATAATGCTGATGGAAAGATCATCCTCAACTTCCCGGTCCCTAAGATACACAAAGAAATCCATCATCTCATCCAGATCGTCAATATATACCAGATATACCGTCGGCTTGTTCTCAATCCGCTCAACCTCGGTGACGTTGGGGCTTGCCTGCAAAACTTCAAATCCTTTTTCCTTAAGTTCCTTGGCAATGGAGGTAACCATAAAGCTCTTACCTCCGCCCACAAGAAGCACTCTCTTATCCATATTATTTCCTCATTTTCCAAAGGCTTTCGTCTGCGTCACAGAATCTCCATCAGGCCGTCCCTATCCACCGCAGCCATCAGTTCTTTTACCTTATTATACTTGTCGCTTAAGTCATCTGGAATACGATAATCCGATAACATACTCATTATACCATCTGCAGTGTCAAAATCGTAGGCTTCCAAAAGCTCTTTCATATCGGAGAATGCGCCTATAAGCTCTTCCTTGGAAATCTCCGGTTTATCGTCATCTTCCGGTTCGCAAGCGGCCGAAAGCTTGTCCTTATAGCTTCTGTAAAGCTCAAGAAGCTGCGGTGTATTCTCCTCGATCCGGTGAATATCCTCGGCATTTCCCGCTTCTTCAAGGCCTGCTGCCATAGAGGAAAGCTCCATGGCGCCGATGAGCCTTGCGGAGCTCTTAAGAGCATGAACGGCAACGGTGTAGTTTCTCAGATCCTTTCCGGCGGCAAATTGTTCAATGTTGTCCGCTTTGGGATCGATGCTCACAAGGAACTCCTTAACAACTTCCCGAAGGACATCCTTGCTTCCGCAGTTTTTCTCGGCCTCAGCAAGATCAATGCCTAAGAGCTTTGGAAGGAAGTCCTCATCGCCGGAATCATCTTTTTCAGGATCTTTGGTCGTACCGCCAAAGTCGTCATCAGCTTTGCCATCACCCGCATCCTTTAACTTATCCTTCGGAAGGTAGTCCTTAAGCATCTTCTCCAGATCTTTTCCGTTGACGGGCTTTGCCAGATAATCATCAAAGCCTGCGGCCATGTACTCGTCCCTGGCTCCGCTACCTGCGTTGGCGGTAAGAGCGATACAGGGAACGCCCACATTAAGGTTCCCCTCAAGAGTCTTCATGGCAGCCAGGGTCTCAAGACCGTCCATTTCCGGCATTCTGTGGTCTATAAAGATGGCGTCATACTTTTTCTTTGTAACCTTTTCAAGAGTCTCCCTGCCGCTCTCTGCGGTGTCCACCTTGATCTGCGTGGCCTTAAGAAGCCCCTTCACCACGGTAAGATTCATCGCTGTATCATCCACCACCAGGATCTGCGCATCAGGTGCATGGAAGGCCTCGTGGTACTTCTCAAGGCTGTCAAGGTACTCCCTGTACCTGGTCTTGAAGTCGCCGATCGGTGCTCTGTCCACCACCTTCTGGACCACCTCAAAGGAGAAGTCCGACCCCTCCCCGTAGATGCTTTTTACCTCAAGCTTTGTGTCCATCATAGCCAGCAGCTTTTTAACGATACTCATGCCAAGGCCGGTGCCTTCAATGGAGCGGTTCCTTATCTCCTCAATCCTTTCGAAGGGGGAAAAGAGCTTGTTTATATCCTCTTCCTTTATTCCAATGCCGGTGTCGACAACTCTGAACCTGAGACCTATGCTCTCCTCATCAATATCTCTGAAGGACACGTTCATGGTGATGCTTCCCCTCTCGGTGTACTTGACCGCATTGGAGAGCACGTTGGTGACACACTGTTTGATGCGGACTTCGTCGCCAAAAAGAATGTTGGGAGTGTTCTTATCTACGTTGACCTCCAGAGCAAGCCCCTTGTCATCGGCCTTCGCGGAGATCATGTTTATAAGATCGTTGATCGTTGAGCTAAGATGATACTCCACAGGCAGTATATCCATTTTTCCCGCCTCTATCTTGGAGAAATCCAGGATATCATTAATAATGCTAAGAAGAGAATTTCCCGCGCTCTTGACGTTCTGGGCATACTCCAGTATCTGAGGCTCTGCGCTCTCCCTTAAGATCATCTCATTCATTCCGAGCACAGCATTGATGGGGGTTCTGATCTCATGAGACATATTTGAAAGGAAGCTCGACTTGGCCTCACTGGCCTTCTGGGCAACCTCCAGCTCTTTTTCCAGCTCCTGCTCTTCATGGAGCCTGCCGATATATTCCTCCACGGATTTAACCGTGGCCTTAATGGAATCATTGACCACCCGGATCTCGTCGTGGGACCTTACCATCAGCCTGTCAGCTTTTTTGCCCACTTCAAGCTTCATGTCATCCGGTGCGCCGGCGTATTCATTCATGAAATCCGACATCATGCCAAGAGGCATTCCTATGGCAATCTTGGCGTAGTAATGAGCGAAAGCCGCCAGCGGCACACCTATGCAGAGCATCATCAGTACCATCTTCACATCGTAGCCAAAGGCCTTCACGTTAAAAGAAAACTCCATGCTCTGAATGTGATCAACAAACGCCTCCCGGTCTGCTTCAGACAGAAACATGTTGTCGTCAAAATCAAATTGCTGCGTTGTGGTGGTTTCCTCTCTTACCACCGATTTCGGATCGATATTGGAGATCATCATTTCTTTCAGATCAGGGAAAAGAACTATCATAAACACTCCGACCGAGATGGAAAGGATCAGTTCCACGCCTATGATGATCAGGGAAATCTTCATACCTACTCTGGTTTTACGAAGATCTCTCTGCAGTTCCCGGTTATCCCTGTACACCCTTGTATAGCCGATTGCCAGTGGGAACATCATCTTACAGATGTCCGGGACTTTCGTAAAATAGATATGCAAAAGAAAGCCGCAGCCAAAGATAGCCACCGCATCCCTTGTATAATAAGTCCCAAGCTTCATTCCGTATGCCATGATTTCCCCAGCCGAATATGCCCCGTCGGGCACAATGGTCAGGCATGCCATCTCTATGAAACCTGTAAGCGCCAGAGTTATCACTCCGGCCAGAACTGTCTTTTTTACCTTATCAAACCATAAATACTGGGAAAACAAAGAGAAACAGATGGCCGGAACAAGGAAAATGGCCATCTTATAGGCATTGCTCATGTCAAGAACAAGGCAGAAGATAAAAGATATCATGAAACTCGCCATGGATATCACATATCCATAGAGTCCTCCCAAAAGAAGGAATGGGATGACAGCAAAAGCCATGAGCACAATGCGTCCCGAAGATACTGTCATGAGATCGGCCCGCAACGAAGATGCTACGCTTGCTGCGGTAAGTGCAGCAAATACAATGATGCCGATAATCTGAAAAGCGATCCTCACTGCCGTTTTAAATCCGGTCCAGGTATACTTTCTGCTGAATATTCCCATGAATACCTCTCTTATGCATTTGAAAAGCCGGTCAGAAAGTGAACTTCAATACCAGCTCACTCAGTGTTCTGTATGTGCCCCGGGGAACCGAGAACTTTTTTCCATCCTCCATAAAGACTGTGTCCTTGGTGATCTTGAGGACCTTCTTGAGGTTGATGACGCTCTTGACCCCCAGAGGATAAAAGAAGGGATAATCCAGCTCATCAGCCAGCATCTGCATGGTACTGCGGATGAGGAAGCTGCTGTTTACTGTCACGAGCCGCTTGTAGTGATCCTCGGATTCTATGTAAAGGATATCATCCACCACTACCTTGTGCACCTTACCGCTGTCCCTGAAGGTAAGGTAGTGAACCTCCTCACGCTCAGAGCAGATCCTGTCGAAGGCATCAAAAAACTCTTCTTCAAGAATGGGCTTTTCAAGATAGTGGACCGCGTGGATCCTGAAAGCCTCTTTATAAAAGGCATTTGAAGAGGTCATAAAAATAATCCGGGCATCTTCATTGTTTTTCATGATAATATCAGCAAGTTCAATCCCGTTGATCTTATCGATGTAAATGTCCAGAAGGAAAATGTCGTAGACTTTTTTCTCCAGCCCCTCAAGCATATCCAGCGAGGAGTAAAAAATATCCACAGCAAAATCCAGCTCCGGATGGAGCCTCTTATATCTTTCCAAGAGCTCTGCCGCCTCAGCAGCAGAGCTCTTTTCATCGTCGCATATTGCAAGCTTGTACATACCGTCCCCCAACTGTGCAGCCGTCTACCTGAATCACATAGTGTACGTTTTTGTCAGAAGCATGTTCTCCGGTGCATGGATATAGCTTTCTTATACGTATATCGGAAGAATACCGTGATTTCTTTATAGCAAAAACTGATTTATTCCTTCCACATGCCGCTGACAAAATACATCAGCGCCATCCAGGTATAAACCGAATAGAAAATCCCATGGTCATCTACGCCTTTCTTCAAAAGCTCTTTTGCCTTATCGGCACTTACAAGCTCGAAGCCGTCAAAGAACTCCTGTCCTTCGGCTCCGTCCTGGGTAAGACTCTTTAGATCCGGGAGTCTTAAGACCACGCACACCAGACCGTTGCTCTCATCAGTCATTCCGGGGCTGCTGAAGACCAGCGGATTGATAAGATGGATATGGTCTGTCTTTGGATCAAAAACTATTCCCGTCTCCTCACGAATCTCTCTTATAGCCGTGGCAAACAGCGGCTCTTTTTCCTTGGCATCCTCCGGATCCAAAAGCCCTGCCGGAACTCCCAGAAGAAATCTTCCCGTAGGATATCTGTACTCATAGGACAAAAGAAGCTTCGGCTCCTCCCCCGGCAGCTCGATAATAACCGCGCAGCTTACAGCGTCCGGCAGCATCTTCTTAAATTCCTCATCAGTCTTCACCGCAGCCAGATCGTCTTTGCTCCGGCGGGAAGCATCAAAATAGTGGCTCCCCGGTGTGTAATGCAGGTCAAATACCCGCAGGAATTTCTTATCCACCACTGTCTCAACGCAGTCTGTTGTGATCTTATATCCTTCCATGATTTCCCTCCTGATTACATCTGGTGGCGCACCACCTTATATTCATCTCCGTCCTGGTAGTAGGGGCAGTCTTTGCTGCTGTTCATCATGCGACCGTAGTCGTCCTCGTCCATGTTGACCATGCAGACGTAGCACTCCCAGTCATCATCGTATGCGTAATTTGCGCAGGTATCACAGATCATATTTGCTCTCCTTTTTGTTTCCGGGCCGGGCAGCCCCCGGAATGATCTCAGAAATTCATGCTTTCTATATAGTCCTCATCAAAGCTGTCTGTCGCTGCCAGCTCAATGACAGCTGCCCTATTGATGATCCTCTTAAGCTCCCGATCCGGGGTTTCTTTTGTTTTCTCACTGTTCGGGCAGCAAGCAATATCACCGCTTTCCTCCAACAGGGTCTTTGTAAGATATCTCACCGCGCCCTTCAAAGAAGCATTGCCTACCGCAACAAGCTTTCCGGCAAATCCCGGCGGCAGCATCTTAATGTGTGCAATCTTTTCAACATCGATATGGCTTCCAAAGCCGCCGGCAATGTATACTCTGTCCGGCTCTTTTTCCGCATATGAGAGCAACGCTCTTATTCCGGATGCAATGGCAGCTTTCCCCATCTGAACATTCCTTATGTCTTTCTGCGTCAGTCGGATACTTCCATCCTCTGTCACAGGAAATCCGTTGTCAAAAAACTCTTCTGCAAGAAGTCCTGTCTCATCTATGATACCGCATCTTGCCAGCTCTGACACAAGCTCCATTACTCCTGTTCCGCATAGGCCGATGGGCTTTGCACCGTCAATGGTCTCATATCTGACCTGCCATCCGGGTTTTGAGAGTTTGCTGCGGTTCTCATCTTGTGATACACCAAAGCCTTCTTTGGGATCAGCCGCATCCTCTTTAAGCTCCACATGGGCTATGGCTCCCGGCACCGAGGCCACTCCGCAGGAAATTCCGCCGGCCTCAAACACAGGTCCCGCCGCCGTGGATGTTACTTTTATTTTGTCGCCCTCAATAAGGGCCATCTCTCCGTTGGTTCCAAGGTCGATAAAAAGTGATGTCTTTGATGATTTTCCCTCTATATAATATAATCCCGAGACAATATCTGCACCTACAAAGGCAGAGATTCCCGGAAGAAGAGTCACTTTTGCATTCTGCAACCCAGTCTTTTCCTGTGGTGATCCTTCCCCTGCACCACTTAAAGGCTCTTTTCCCCAGCTAAAGACCTCCCGATCCAGGGACACCGGTGTGTAGGGATATACCCCAAGCCCCGACACGTCCTTGCCCGTGAGAAGATGGAGCATGGTGGTGTTTCCGGCGATGACTATGTTTGATATCTCTGCTGTGCTTTCGATATCCATATCTGTTTTTGCATCGGAAGGACTACATATTGCTATTCCCGAATCTGCAGGTGCAGTGTTCCCGGTGATGCCAAGCTTCATCATCAGATCATCTATGTCGTTGCGGACCAGGTTCCTAAGATCGTTTCCTGCTTCTTCGGATTCTGTGGCCACAGCTATTCTTGATATCACATCCGCGCCGTACTTTCTCTGAGAGTTTACGCAAGATGCGGTGGCAACTATGCGGGATCTGATACCGCAGGTTTCTACCAGCGCAGCCGCAATGGTTGTGGTTCCAAGGTCAATGGCGATGCCATAGTGCAAGGCAGTCGCAGGGCTGCTTATGTTGTTTGAGGCAGATCCATGGAGAGTGCTTGAAGTACCGGTCAGAGATTCCGCCGCCATCTTTGTTTCATCGGCTCTGTATCCTATCTCAACAGCACAGTCTTCTTCGGGGCGGCACCTGCAAAGAAGCCTTACGCCGGCATCGATCTCATTGGGAGTGAGCAGGTTCTTTTCCCCGGGGGTGGGTATTGGAGCACCAAAGGCAAAACGGACCTTACACTTGCCGCAGATCCCCTGCCCGCCGCAGGGCATGCTGACCCGAAGGCCGGGTTCCGAGTAATGCCCCTTGGTAGGTCCGTCATTCTCTGCTTCATCAGCCATCCGCAAAATGCCGTCCTTAAGGCTTTCCCCGGCAGTCATGATAAACGCAGTGGTTTTGCCGTTTTCAGTTATTTCGACGCGAATTGTTTTTTCCATATAAAAAGTTTATCCTGCGCAATTTTCAAAGTCAAACCCGGATATTTCTTAAAAGCGGCCGAGTTTCACCGGCGCTCCTTTGTGGCCCGCCCCGCCAATTATCAATAGCATTTTTGCCTTAAATGTGCGACAATATAAGGTGCAGAGCCCGATGAGACAGACTATTCTCTGCAAAATCGATAAAAAACTATAAAACACATGATGTATGAAAGGAGAACGTTATGGGGCTTATTTCAGCAGCACTTTCAGCAGGTGGCAGTGTTCTTTCCGATCAGTGGAGGGACTATTTCTACTGCGATTCTCTTACATCGGAGGTGCTTCTTACAAAGGCAAAAAAGAAACAGGGCAAGGGAAATGAAAACATCATTTCCAACGGTTCGATCGTTGCGGTTAACGAAGGTCAGTGCATGATCCTGGTAGATCAGGGACAGATCACTGAGATCTGTGCAGAGGCAGGAGAATTTGTTTACGACACATCAACAGAGCCTTCACTCTTCTACGGAGATCTGGGGGAGAATATCGTTAACAGCTTCAAGGAATTCTACAAGAGACTTTCTTTCGGCGGCGGCGCAGCCAAGGATCAGAGAGTTTACTATATCAATACCAAGGATATCCTGGGCAACAAGTACGGAACAGTTAATCCCGTTCCTTTCCGTGTTGTTGACACAAATGTTGGTCTGGACATGGATGTATCCCTTAAGTGCCACGGCGAGTACAGCTACAAGATTGTAGATCCCGTTCTTTTCTATAAGAACATCTGCGGCAATGTACCCGGAGAGTTCACAAGAGACAAGATCGAGTCTCAGCTTAAGACTGAGCTTCTTACAGCTCTTCAGCCTGCATTTGCAAAGATTTCCGATATGGGGATCAGATACAGCTCACTTCCCGGACACACCACCGAGATTGCTGATGCCCTCAACGAAGTTCTTTCCAAGAAGTGGACCGAAGTTTACGGAATCAAGATCAGCTCCTTCGGCGTAAGCTCAGTTACAGCTTCCGAGGAAGATGAGAAGATCATCAAAGAGCTCCAGAGAGCAGGCGCTCTCAAGAACCCCAACATGGCAGCCGCTACACTGGCAAGCGCACAGGCTCAGGCTATGCAGGATGCAGCCAAGAATACTGCAGCAGGCCCTATGATGGCATTTGCCGGCATGAATATGGCTCAACAGGCAGGGGGCATGAACGCTCAGGCTCTTTACCAGATGGGTGCACAGCAACAGCAGGCAGCTCCTCAGATGGCAGCTCCTTCCGCAGACACCTGGACCTGCTCCTGCGGTGCAACAGCTACAGGCAATTTCTGCTCCAACTGCGGATCCAAGAGACCTGCCGCAACCTGGACTTGCTCCTGCGGCACTGTTAATAACGGTAACTTCTGTACAAACTGCGGCTCTAAGAGGCCCTGATAGAGAATAGACTATGGGTTTACACGAATATGAATGCCCCGCCTGTGGCGGGGCAAAGGAATTTAACCCCAAGACCCAGAAGATAAAATGTCCCTTCTGTGATTCCGAATTTGACGTCAAGGATTATGTGGCCAACCACAACTCAAACAGCGCAGGTGTTTCCGCAGAGGAAGCCGGAACCCAGAGTCAGACCACGGATGAGAACAGCCAGCCGCTTTACGTCTACAGCTGCGGTTCCTGTGGCGGCGAGATTCTCGCCACCGAATCCCTGGGTTCCTTAAAGTGCCCCTTCTGCAGCAACAACATCGTTGTAAATGAGAAGTTCGACGGACAGTTCAAGCCGGATTTCATCATTCCTTTCAAGCATAACAGGGAAGATGCCATGAATGCCTACAAGGGATACGTCAAATCCAAGAAGCTTCTGCCGAAGGTCTTCTTTGACGAGAATCACATCGATGAGCTCAAGGGTGTATATGTTCCCTTCTGGCTTTACAATGCCACCGAGAATTATCAGGGTTCCTTTGACGCCACCAAGGTCAGAACCTGGACCGATTCAGATTATCGCTACACCGAGACCAGCTACTATACTGTAGACAGGGCCGGCTCCGAGCAGTTTGAATGGGTTCCCGTGGATGGCTCCAAGGAGATGCCCGATGATCTAATGGAATCTCTAGAGCCCTTCGACAGATCGGCTATGGTTCCCTTCAACATGGGTTATCTTGCGGGATTTTTTGCCAACAAATACAACGTTTCCGCGGAGGAAGACAGAGACCGCGCCATAGACAGAATGCGCACCTCCACCACAAACGACTTCAGACGCACCATCAGCGGATACAGCACTCTGACACCGCGTTCAGAGAATATCAGCTCCTCGGAGGAGTCTGTTAAGTATGCCCTCTATCCGGTATATCTTCTGAACACCAGCTGGGAAGGAAACAATTATCTTTTTGCAATGAACGGGCAGACCGGTAAATTTGTGGGAAATCTGCCATTCTCCATGAAGCAGGCTCTTAAGTACTACTTCCCCATCGCCGGAATCGTGACCGTAATTGCATTTATTTTATTTTCAATTTTCGCTTAAAGATTAAGAATTGGTACTCATATGACGAAATATATTAATATGCAGAAAAAATTTGCCGGCATCATGCTGGTAATAATCCTTTTTGCGCTGGTTCTGCCCGTAACATCTCTGGCAGCCGTCCAGCTCTGGGACAACTATGAAGTCCCGGATACACGGCAGAAGCCAAGGCTTGTGGATCAGGCTGATCTTCTTTCCGATGGTGAGGAAAAGAATCTGCTCTCCACCCTGGACAGTCTCAGTGAAAAATGGAAGTGCAATATAGTGGTCCTCACTGTCGACTCTCACACCGGTCCCATTCAAGACTTTGCAGACGATTACTACGATTACAACGGCTTTGGCGCGGACTTTAACGAGAGCGGCATCCTCTTCATGCTCAGCATGGAGGACAGAGAATGGGCCATCAGTACTGCGGGCGACGCCATCAGAGTCTTCACCGATTACGGTCAGGACTACATGTTTAACCAGATGCGCGATGACCTTTCTGATGGTGACTACTACGGAGCCTTCAATACTTACGCCGGGGTATGCGATGCGCTTCTGGATCAGGCAGCAAGCGGCTCTCCCTATGATGTTAACCAGCCGCAGCCCAGGGTCAGGACAGCTTCGGACTATCTTGCTTACCTTGGTTACAGCGTCATCATCGGCCTTGTGGTAGCTCTTTTCCCTATTCTCAAGATGAAGAGTGATTTAAAGACCGTCCATATGAACACCTCTGCTTCCGGTTATCAGTCCCCGCAGGGCATGCGGATGAGAGTCAATTCCGACAGGCTTGTCAACAAAACTCTGTCAAAGACTCCACTTCCCAAGGATGATGACAGCAGTTCTTCAAGAGGCGGTGGATGGTCGGGAGGAAGTTCCATTCACACTTCCAGTTCAGGTCATTCCCACGGGGGAAGCCACGGGCACTTTTAACAGTGCAATCTGACATCTGCAAATCCTGAACACTATAAGAGGAGGATGAACAGTGACAAAAGCTGTAAAAGTCCGACTCCAGACAGGTCTGCTATCACTGGTAGCTCTTTCTATCGTGATAGTATTCCTGCGATTTCTTGGGAACTCAAAATTTAATACACCAAACCAATTTGATTTAGTCCAGTTGGATTCAGGCTGGACTATTAGT
>ODAI011158722.1_pt1 | contig 12993 bp, 7 predicted proteins | sample 1539321 | NCBI WGS metagenome assembly ODAI01 (sample SAMN02144231, study PRJEB22623) | gut metagenome | biome: sheep rumen | host: Ovis aries | place: New Zealand | reverse complement strand
TGGAGCGCGGTAGCCACTCCTCCCCTGCCGAAGGAAGGGGAGGTGCCCGAAGGGCGGAGGGGTAACAACCATTTACTATTTACTCATTTACTATTTGACAATGTATTGTGTCATTTAGCAAATTTGACAATTTACCATTTTGCCATGTGATTTATTTTCACTAAATTTGCAGTAATACCGTGAAAATTTATTTTCTAAGCTCTTTCGTAAAACACGTAATTATGAAAAATATCCTTACCTTTTTGTTTACAAGGTCATTACGCATGTCCTTGCGGCTACCTATTACATTAATTTGCCTTACCATGCTTACTTCTGCATGGGGAGCTGCATCCACATCAAATGATAATAAGTTTGCTACTGGTACAATTGATTTTAGCACTATAGGTTCGCTGTCAGCAAATACAACCTATTGGCATAATGGTATAAAGTTTTATTCTGGAAATTCATCATCAATTGGAGCCAGTACAAGTGCATGGTCTGAAAGTATTTCAATCCCAGCATATATTTCAAACAAAACTGCCAGCAAGGACGCTAATAAAGGGAAATGGGGCAGTAATGGTTCTGGAAAACAGTACACTATGAGTGGTTTTGCATGTAGTCAACACACAATAGGTATTCATGTAAATCAGGCGTGCACCATTACTGTGGTTGTTAATAAAAATCGCGGTTCAGACACTGATGATGCAGGAATAGCAGCGTCTATAGATGCCACTCCTTATGCCACGGCTTGGAGTTCAAGTACTTATAAAGCAGCTGGTACAACTATAGATGTTACATCAACCCGTGAGGATAAAACTAACAAACCTGGCCGTTATACTTTAACAATAGTCGTTGCAGAAGAGGACCTTACGGATGGAGAGGCTGTCATAAAGATGTTTAATGGAAATTCTGGCTCAGGTGCAGATAAACTATTTTGTTGGGAATCCATAACGATTTCAAGTGCTTCTTCCGCTGTTGAATGTGGTGCGGCGGCTACGCTGAATCCTGCAGCACTTGGGGCATATACTGTTGACCAGTGGTCTACGCCGTCGCCGCTGAAATTCTCCGCAACAGCCGTTAACGGAGGAGCGCTGTCATATCAATGGTACCAATGGGTTGACGGCGATGCTGAACACGGTACTGAAGCGACAAAGATAGAAGCTGTGGGCTCGGACGCCACAACAAATTCTTTCACCCCTGATGTAACAACAGCTTCTGTGCGCCACTATATATGTATCGTGAAAGAAGCCGGCTGCACAAATGAAGCTCGCCTCAATGTCGGCACTTATACTGTTAATGCGGCAGAGAAACCATGTCCCAAAGAAGGTGAGGTTTTCAAACTTGTGATGAAAAATCCCGGAACAGCGCTTTCGGGAGTTACGAGTGGTTCACCTGTCGCTATATCTCCTACGTATGGAACAACTACTGATGGTACAGCAGAATTGGGAAACAATAATTCAACGGCAAGTAAAGCACAGATAGATGCTACTAAAGGTGTGTATTTTAATGGCAATGATGCATGGCTGCATTTGTCATTGGATTGCGAACTATTGCAAGGGGATGTAATTAGCATTGGAAATGGCTCCGGAGCTCAGATAAGTTTTACGACAAGTCCTACATATTCCGCTACACCTGCAACAACATCCTATAGTTATACTATTCCTGAAGGATCTTCACTTATAGGAGAGCAAGATATTTATTTGTGGCGAGCTTCTGCCGAAGGAACAAAATTCCTCTCCGTAACAATAACACGTCCAACACATTACTCCATAACATATAACGCTGATGACGCAACAGGTGGAACTGTGCCAACAGATAATAATAGTTATGTAAGTGGTGCCAAGGTTACCATTCTCGGCAACACGGGAAATCTTGAAAAGACAGGGCTGGTGTTTGCCGGTTGGAATACCAAGGCTGATGGCACAGGCGATCCCTATGCTGCCGGCGATAAACTGACAATGGGCGATGAGGACGTAACACTCTACGCACAATGGGGAGCACCTTGCGATGGACCTGTTATTACTGCGCAAAACCTGCCTGGAAATGCAGGACTGAAGATGTTTGACGACCCTGTGGAAATGAGCGTGACGGCATCACCGCAAAATGGTGGTACGCTGTCTTATAAGTGGTATCAGAATACCGAGGGTAGTAAGTTGGGCGCCAATGTTATGGAGGCTGAAGGTACCAATAACTTGGCTACTTATCATCCCACAACGGATTATGCTCATACCCACTTCTATTGGTGCGTGGTAACGGAATCGGGCTGCAGCACCACTACGGAATCCAACCTTTCCGGCATAATCACTGTTGCAAAAGGTCGTGCCAAAGGCTGGGTGATATTCGACGGAACGTTCGACACAAGTTTCAATACCGGTGAGGTGACTTATAGCGGCGCTACGGTAAGTTATGAAATTACTACCGAAGCGACAATGATAGATGTCAGCGCTTATACTAATAATGCTAATTCTCGTGACTATGAAAAAGCAATAAAATTTAGCAAAACAAACGGAAATACAGATATTAACAGATCTTTGAAATTTACTGTTCCTGAAGGTTACAAACTCGTAAAAGTGTCTATTGCCGGTTCAGGAAGTGGTAACAGAACAATATGTTTAGCGAGCAGTCTTGTGACAAGTGCCGACGCAGCTGATGTAATCGAAACTCTTTTGTCCGTGTCAGCTAATAAAATAACTGCTCGTGACTATGTATGTGACTTGCCGTCAGGAGATTACTATCTCTGCGGTGGTTTTGAAGGAGACTGGTATATTGCCGACCTTCAGTTAGTGCTTGAAGCTCTGCCTTGCACGGCTCCTACTATCAATTCCTTTACGGGGCATGATGGCATAGTGGATTATGGCAATTCGTTTACCTTGTCTGTCAATGCGACAGCCAATGACGCCAACGAACTGAAATATGAGTGGTGGTACTATATGGGTAACACCCCTACCGAATATCATAAAATTGCTACGACAACCACCAACTCCATCACCATAGCCAATGATGGCACATATGCGCCGACAACGGACGTGGGTATGTATTTCTTTTACTGCGTTGTCAAGAGTCTGTCATGTTCCGCCCAAACTGCCGTTTCCGGAGCTAACACTTTCAATGCTTTGGTGTGTGCCGCTCCGACGTCGGTTACCATATCCACCGATAGCTACTGGTATCTCGGCGGACAGACGTTGTCGCTCACGGCAACGCCGTCAGGGCACACAGGAACGCCAAAGTATCAGTGGCAGAAAGAAACCTCGACAGATGTGTGGGAAAACATCACCGGCGCCACGGCAGCCACTTATAGCAAGACCTACTGCGGCTACGGCGACAGCGGCTCATACCGCTGTGTGGTAACAACCGGCGAGGGATGTTCCAAAACGTCAGACGCCTACGGTGTTCACGTGTTCTCGCTCAACGGCGGTTACGACTCTGAGGCATGGACTTCCAACGACATCGTGTTCACCGCAGGCACATCAGGCACCGCCACGGTGCACCTGCAAGCCGGCAAACTATACAAATTCAAGGTCAACAGCAACTACGGACATTGGTATGGCAATGGCGGCAGCGACCCGGCATTCGACGGTTGGTACACGCTTTATGGTTTCAGCAACTGGAACTTCGGAACCGATGGCGGAAATATGAGGCTATTCACGGGTCCTGAAGGAGACTATACATTCACCATCGATGTCGAGCACGCTTTCGATACCGGAGGACAATATGTTACTGTCAGTGTCGAATATCCTGATGTTGAGCACCCCGATGCAGGATATGTCTATTATAGTAATCCCAACGGATGGACAGAAGTAAAAGCTCATTGGTGGAAAGACGGAGACGGTAATTTTGTAGATTGGAATGATAGTCCCGCCATGTCTTCTACGACGATATGCGGCGCCACGTATTGGTATATGCCCAAGATGTCAGGTTATGACCGTGTCATATTCCGCAACTCTGACGCCTCCGCTCAAAGCAGCGATATTATCGTGGCTGCAGAAAACGGCGGACAATACTACAGCGCTGACAGCTGGAACGACTTCACGTCATATTCCGTAACCTATGACGGCAATGACGAGACCTCGGGCACTATGACGGCTGAGGACGTGATGTGCGGCAAGAGCCTCACACTCACCGCCAACGCTTTCGCCAAGGACGGTTTTACCTTCTCGGGCTGGACAGCCAACACCGCTGTTACCATAGGCGGTGCTTCTGTGCCTACCGGAACGCTTATAGCCGATGGCGCCACGCTGCAAAACATCACCGGCGACATCACGCTCACGGCGCAATGGCAGAAAATCTGCGCCACGGTGGATATCGTCAGCGGCACTTTTGAAGAAGGGACAAATAATACCTACACGGCTTCAGGCACGATAGGAGGTTCAGGGCAGTATTATCTGGCAACTGGCAAGAAAATGGACAAAGGCCGCTACACTTTCCTCAAACTCGCCAATGGTGAGTTAAAGTCCGGTGATGTGATTAAGATAGACCTTGCCCAACTGTCTGATACGCAGGATAATGAAGCTGTTGTACATCTTTTCACCGGCGACAAGGATTCCCACACCTTCTATGCCACCGTCAGCACGCCCGGCACCGGCGTTACTGCTTATACACTGCCGTCTGACTTCCCCACTGGCATAACGGGCATCGGTCTCTACCGCAGCACTGACGCAGAAGGTAATACCTACAACGCCAACCCCTACGTCAACGGCATCACCATCTCTCGCCCCAACTGCGACGACAAAACGGCGCCGAGCGTTACCCTGAGCGACGGCGGCACGGTGCCATGCCCCGGAACGGATGTTACCATCACGGCAACCTCTGCCGCCGAGGCTGACATAACAAGCTATGAGTGGTACACAGCCGACAATACCAAACTCACAGGCTCCGCCAAGACACTCGTGGTAGCACCTACGGAAGCTACTACATATTATTGCGTAGCATATACCGACCTCTATCGTGTCAAGAGCGGTAACATCACTATAACGCCCGTCAATGTCAACTTCACCAGTGCCAACACCGTGCAGCTGGGTAGCCCGATAACGCTCACAGGCAGCAAGTCCGGCACATGGGCCATAACAGCCGGCAGCCAATATGCCACACTATCCGCCACAGCGGGCGAAACGGTCACACTCACGGGTGTAGCTCTGGGTGATGTTACCGTGCAGTTCTCCGCCGACGGATGCTCTTACAGCAAAACAATCACGGTAACATGCGCCACGGTGGATATCCTTGTCGCAACGGCAGCAAAAGGCGAAACAAGTGGCAGCGCTAATGGCTCAATCGGCGGCACGTATCAGGGTAAGCTGCAAAGCAGTAGCACAAAAATATCGTCCAAGGGTTGTTATTATTTCGTAAAACTCGCCAACGGAGAACTCAAATCCGGCGACGTGATAACCTTCAACCTTTCTGTCGTCGCCACTGCCGTTAATTACGACGATACCTATGCCGGAAAATTGGTGCTCTTTACCGGAGACAAAGACAATCATGCTTATTATACCACATTCGAGGCTAATACCGTGGGTGATAATAGTTATACACTGCCGTCTGATTTCCCGAGCGGCATAAATGGCATAGGACTTTACCGCGACGACACATATTTCCAGAATCCCACCTTGGTGTCTGTCACCATCAGCCGCCCCAACTGCGAAAACAAGACAGCGCCGACGGCAACAATCAGCACTACAGATGCATACGAAAACATCAAAGAGGGCTCAACAGTGACATTTACCGCGACAGTGTCAGACCCGTCAATAACATCAGGCAAATGGTATAAGGACAAAGTGGTAATAGCCGGCGAGACAGCCCTTACGCTTACCATTACTGCTACTGAAGAGTCTGCGAAATATCATTTTGAGGCTTATACCGACCTCTTCGCCGCCAAGTCTAACGAAATCACCGTGACGGTAAAACTACATGATTTCTGCGAGACCTTCGAAGGGGCATCTGGATACAGTCATGTTGCTGAAGATTTTACTCTATATGCTGTAAATGGCAGTGGTATTATTCAAACAGGTGCTACTTTATGCAGTAACGCTAGTATTAATGGTACAAGCACACAAGTCATAAATAGTAATAATTCCTGCTTTATTATTAAATTAAATAAACCTATAAGTAAGATATTGCTTTATGGTTGGAATACTAATCCAAGATCGATAAGCAAAGTTCAACTGTCGGAAACTGCTGAACAAGCTTCCTACACTGACATCACTTCTGCTTTGACTCTCAATAGTGTAAAAGAAGGTTCTTACCAAACACTGACGATAACAGCAGCAAACCATGGTGTTTTACCTAAAGATAAATATCTTTGGATAACATTTAGTGGTTCAGCCGCTATCTATCGTATCTGCGTTCTCTATAAGGAGCCGGAGGAATTTATCTTTGAGGCAGACGGAAACTGGAACACCGCAGCAAGTTGGAACTTCGGAGTAGTGCCGTCAGAGGTTGATAACGCCACTATCAATGCCGCGGCTACCATCAACACTCCCGATGTGGAAATCAATAACCTCACGATTGGTACCGGCAGCCTCGAAGTGGCTACCACAGGTCTTGTTACGGCTCATGGTACGCTGACCAATACTACTCATAACAAGCTCATAGTCAACGTTCCCGGAGGTATTGCCGCGGCAACGCGTGATAATGTCGCCGCACGTGTCAATTTCCATAGCGTGGCGAAAGTTGTCGATGGCAACTACCGCTGGCAGTATATCGGTTGGCCCTTCACGGCGCTCGCAGACGTGCACTGGCCTTTCAGCGGCTCTTGGCTTATGAGCCATAACCCGGCATCAGAGCAGCAATGGGATTATCTCCGTAACGGTGACGGGCTGACACCTTTCCAAGGCTATGCCCTCACGCAGGCTGCCGAGAAGGACTTCACATGGGACGGCATACTCAACAGCAATGAAGGTGTTACCAAGGACCTCACCTACGTGGGTAGCGACAATGACAACTGGAACCTCGTCGCCAACTCATGGCTTGCTCCGATAGACGTAGCAACATTCACTAACACCAACTTCACTAACGCCAACGCTTCGATATATGTCTTCAATACCGGCTCTTTCAGCGAGTGGGAGAATGACGGTCAGGCAGCCGCCAGTGACCTCGTGGATGTCGCCGGTCAGTACTCCACCGTCAATGCCCTGTTGGCGAGCACCACGGGCTATGTGCTGCCACCGGTACAGGCATTCTTCGTAGAGGCCACAGGAGCAGGAGCAAAAATAGAGCTCAACTATGAGGATAACGTACTCGGCACCGCCAATTCTCACAGCTCAACAGGCAGTCTGCGAACCCCACGCCGCAATACTGCGCAAGCTTCTGGCGTGAACGAGTTGACACATATCACCATCACTGTGCGCGGCGAACGATACGGCGATGTGCTGCATATCTTCGAGGGTGAGCAATTCACGACAGGCTATGACAACGGCTCTGACGGCAAAAAGGTGCTCGGAGCAATGACATCTCCGCAACTCTTCGCACAGACATCTTTTGGCGATATGGCAATCCTCGCCACGCCGGACATAGAGGGTACCACTCTCGGATTCCGGGCAGGTACGGCAGACCAAAACTATACCCTAATATTTGGTAATAACGACGGCACGCTGTATATCACCGACCTGCAAAATAATATCGAGACAGAAGTCAAAGCAGGAGGCTCGTATAGCTTCTATGCCGATAATACCGACGACATAGTATCGCGTTTCCGCCTCTCACGAGTCAAAGCTGCAGCCCCGTCAAATCCCACAGGACTCGACGACTTACAACAGACAACGTATTATACGATAGATCATGGTATTCTCTTCGTCAAAGCCAATGCCAATGACACGATTAGACTCTATGACGCTACAGGCAGACTGATATTTAATAAGAGTAATGAGTCGGAAGTTAACATTGAATTGCCGCAACAAGGTGTATATCTGTTGCGTGTTAACAATACCACGCACAAAATTGTCAAGTAGATTTACTATTTGACAATGTACTATTTGACAAATTATTGTAATATTTGGTGATTTGCATGAAAAAAACTATTTTGTTACTGTCTATACTATCCCTCTCATCATTAGTTTGGGGAGTTCAAAATACCTCGATGCGCAGTACGTCCGCCTATCGTGATGTTCCTCGTCAGCGTGCCGAAAACGTCAACTACAAAGTCTTTCAGGCCCCCGGCTCGTCGGTCAACTACCGCGTTGTCTCGCCCCGTACGCATCAGGATTTTTCGCCCGCGGTTCACGCCCTGCCCGTCATCGCCATGCCGCAGAGCGGAGCCGCGCGTGCCGGGCGCCGGTCAGGACTTGAGGCGGGATACAGCAACGTGCGTTTCCCGGCGTTCAACGTGCCCTTTGCCGCAGCCAAAATCTCGGGAGGGCGTACAGCGGAACAAGTGGCTATGGATTTTGAGGATGAAACACCGGTCAGACAGAACACAGTAGCACCTCCGGGAGGACCTGTAGGACCGCCGATACCGCTAACGGGAAGTTTGCCGTGGTTAATCATGGCACTGATGTATTCTCTGAAAACTTATCGACGCATATTCAATAAAAAATCGTAACTTTGCATCGTAAAGATGATATTATGAAGAAAGCACAAGAATATATTGACATCTTGCGCGAGCATGCTGATATATATACTTAGTAAAGAATACGGTATGACAGCATTGGCATTGTTTGGCTCAGTGGCTCGAGGCGGGCATAATGACAATAGTGACGTTGATGTTTTTGTTTCTATGCCGACAATGTTTTATCAGGCGTGTGCTACTAATTTGAAGAACAAAGATAATCCCCTCCTTTACTACAATGATTTGCGATAATAAGATTTTTGTTGGTCGCGGAACCGACAATGTTTATCTCTATCCCCGTATGGCAAACCGGCATGGCTTGATAGCCGGAGCTACCGGTACGGGTAAGACCATCACTCTCGAAGTCCTTGCCGAGTCTTTCAGTCAGATGGGAGTGCCGGTGTTTCTCGCCGATGTCAAGGGCGACATTGCCGGTTTGTGCCGACCCGGGCAGATGAACGAAAATATCCGTAAGCGTCTCGATAAGTTCGGCATCAACGACTTTGAATTTAGCCGTTTCCCGGTACGTTTCTTCGATGTCTATGGCGAAGGAGGGCACCCCGTACGCACCACTATTTCTGAAATGGGTCCCATACTGCTCTCCCGACTGCTGGGACTGACAGAGGTGCAGGAAGGTGTGTTGAGTATCATATTCCGTATCGCTGACGATAACGGTTTGTTGCTCATTGACCTCAAAGACCTCCGAGCCATGCTTAACTACGTCGGCGAACACGCCGCGGAATATACAACATCCTACGGCAATGTCAGCAAACAGAGCCTGGGAGCCATACAGCGCAACCTGCTGCAGCTTGAGGACGAAGGAGGCGACATATTTTTCGGAGAACCGGCGCTGGATATCAACGACTGGATGCGCACCGACGACTCTGGCAAAGGATATGTCAATATCCTCCATTGCGTGAAACTCTTTCAGCACCCGATGCTCTATTCCACATTCCTGCTATGGATGCTAAGCGAACTGTTCGAGAGCCTGCCGGAACTCGGCGATGTCGAGAAACCGCGTATGGTATTCTTCTTCGACGAAGCGCACCTGCTTTTTAAGGATGCACCAAAAGCGTTGATAACCAAAGTAGAGCAAGTGGTGAAACTCATTCGCTCAAAAGGTGTCGGTGTCTATTTCGTGACCCAGAACCCCAGTGATATTCCCAATAGTGTTCTCGCCCAACTTGGCAATCGCATACAGCATGCCTTGCGCGCCTACACTCCCGCAGAGCAGAAAGCGGTGCGTGTCGCGGCACAGAGCTTTCGCCAAAATCCCGATTTCAGTACCGAAGAAGTCATCACGGACCTCGCGGTGGGAGAGGCTCTTGTTTCGCTGCTCGATAATGATGGCGTACCAACCATGGTGCAACGCTGTAAAATCATGTGTCCGCAAAGTTCCATGGGAGCCATCAACGATGACCGCCGCCGAGCCGAAATACAAGCCTCGGATCTCTATGGAAAATATGAAAACGCCATAGACCGACAGTCAGCATACGAAGACATTATGGCTGCCAAAGAACAGGAACAGCAAGACGAGCAGCAACAAGTCGAGAACAAAAAAACGACAAGTTCAGGCACAGGACGTCAGAAGAAATCGGCAATAGAAAAAGGCCTCAATAGCGGCATGAGCAGCGTCACACGCCAGGTCAGCGGCAATATAGTGCGCTCGCTGACAGGCGGAAAGACCAAATCCGCAAAATCCATAGCCCAACAAGCCGGAACCAGTATCCTCTCAACGGTGCTCCGAGAAGTCGGTAACGGCATAATACGCAACCTCTTCGGCACTATGAGCAAATGATGACACGCCTGACAGTATTAATAATGGCTATAGCTATGTGCCTGACGCTCAATGCTCAGGACGCGCGTAATGCCGAAAAACTCTTCACCGCCGGAACCTATGACAAGGCTCTTGAGCAATATGAGCAATTGCTGCGCACAGCCCCCAATAACACTCTGTATCAGTATCGTACGGCACGCTGTATGCAGCAGACCGGGCGCTATGCCGCGGCAATACCCCTGTTCGAAAAATCAGCGGCGCGATATACCCTTGCTTATTACTACTTAGCAATATGCTATCGCAACTGCTACCGCTTCGAGCAGGCGCTCACAGCCATCGAGGAATACCTCGCCACAGAGCCAACAGAAGAACACCGTATAAGCCATGCGGAAACCATGCGCCGCGAGTGCACCATTGCGCGCCACTATATGCGCCGCATAGCCGACATAGCCATCATCGATAGTCAGCAGGTCAGCCGGGAAACATTCCTTAACTGCTACCGCCTGAGCGCTGACGCCGGAACACTCGCCGTCAGCGGCAATACAGCCTCATATACCAACCAGCGTGGCGATCAACGCATAGAAGCACGAGATGGCATACTATGGCGTAGCGACAGACTCATTGATGGTTGGGAAGCACCACAATCACTACCCATTGACACTATGCCAAGCGTCAACTACCCATTCCTTATGCCCGATGGAGCTACGCTGTACTTCGCGGCACAGGGCGAAAAAAGCATGGGAGGCTACGACATATTTGTCACAAGTTATAATAATGCCACCGACCGCTATCTGACACCCGAAAACATAGGATTTCCCTTTAACTCACCGGATAACGACTTTATGCTTGCCATCGATGAAAACAAAGGCATCGGCTATTGGTGTACTGACCGCCGTCAACCCGCGGGCAAACTGATGATTTACACCTTTGTGCCCAATGCCGAGACACAACTTGTAGGACCATGCTCCCCCGACAGCATGATACAGCGCGCCAGCCTTACTGCACCACGAATATGGCGACAAGACATGACCACGCGGATAAAAAACGATAACAAAGAACATCAAAACCACAAAGACAGCATAATGATAGAAATGGCTGATAACATAGTCTATCACCACCTGAACGACTTCCGTTCTGACAGCGCAAGACATAACTACCTCATACTCGTTGACAGGCAAGAGGAATTGCGTACTCTGCGCAAACGAATAGAAGACATGAGAGAAAGATATCACTATGCCTCACAAGCCGAAAAAATAATGCTCAAGCAGGCCATTATCAATATCGAAAACGACATACAACAACATTTATCAGAAACCAACAGGCTTCTGATAAATATTAGAGAACAAGAGAAGAAAATGCTAAAAAATTAATCCTTGGCGTATTTAGCCAACAGACCGTACACCACAGGACCAAAAATTACGCATATCGCCGCACAAATAAGCATGGCATTACTCGTAGAACCGGAAAAATGATACACGGCAAGAATTACCACACCTATCAACGATAACAATACACCAAGATATTTCAGGTTGCTTTTCATAATATATTATTTTTTACTAAAATTCCTTAAATAGACATTTGTCGTATGGCAAAGTTACTAATTAATTGACAAAAAACAAGGCTGTAGCACCATTATTTTGCAAAAAAAAACGTAATTTTGTGTACTTGATAACTGGTAATAGTATTTAGCGATGGAAAATATACTTGAAATACGTGATTTACGTAAATCTTTCGGTAACCATGAAGTGTTGCGTGGTGTTGAACTCACGCTTGCTCGCGGTGAAGTGCTCGGACTCGTTGGCGAAAATGGAGCCGGCAAGTCAACACTCATGAAACTCATCACGGGAGTGCTACGCGGTACAGGCTCTATCACCATTGGAGGCTATGACGTCACATCAAACCACCATCAGGCAATGAGCATGGTAGGTTACTTGCCCGAAAATAATCCGCTATATAATGAACTGTATATCGCTGAATACCTGCTTGATGTGGCGGCTTACTACCACCTTGACTCACACCTCGCCGACAAGCGTGCGAAGGAACTTATAGAACATCTGTCACTCGAACAATATACACGACAAACATTAGGCACACTATCAAAAGGTACGCGCCAACGCGTGGGGCTCGCCGCGGCGATGATTCACGACCCGGCATTGCTAATACTTGATGAACCTACCACGGGACTTGACCCACGACAACTCGCTGACCTGCACCAACTTATCAAAAGTATAGCCCCTCAGCGAGCTATATTGCTCTCTACGCATATCATGCAGGAAATAAGTGCGATATGCACACGAGTAGTGCTCTTGCGCAATGGCGTACTGCGGCCCACAACCACCGAGCAACTCCAAACAGAATTCCGGTAGTTTTCTAGCTTTCTATGCTTCCTATGCTTTTCTAGGGATTCTAGTTATTCTAGTATTTCTGGTTGTTCTAGTATTTCTAGTTGTTCTAGTATTTCTAGTATTTCTAGTATTTGTGGTGTCAAAAGCTCCTCCCCTACCTTTGGAAGGGGAGGTGCCCGCAGGGCGGAGGGGTAGAAACTTTCTAGCTTTTCTAGTTTTTCTAGTTCTTCTAGCTTTCTAGTTGTTCGGGTTTCATAGTTTTTTTGGGGGGCGGGGCGGCTACCGCGCTCCATTTACATTCAATCCGTGTCAAATCTAATGTCTCAACTTCTCAACTTCTTAAACTTCTCAACTTC
>ODAI011079077.1_pt1 | contig 12993 bp, 12 predicted proteins | sample 1539321 | NCBI WGS metagenome assembly ODAI01 (sample SAMN02144231, study PRJEB22623) | gut metagenome | biome: sheep rumen | host: Ovis aries | place: New Zealand | reverse complement strand
GCGAAGCGCGCCTGATGCAAGCATCCGGTTAATCTGGAGGGTAATCGCACTGTCCTTGATACCCGTCTGCTGGCGGGCAACTTCACGCAACAGATCCTTCCGATGGAAGGTACCACCTTGTGCCACTGCGTAATTCAATATAGCTTCCGTTGCTGTCATATCTCTGTTTGCCGTTGTAAAATTATATCTTTTTTGTCAAACATCAAAACATTTTGCCAAGAAAGAAATATTTCAGCAGCTTTTTTAACATGAATACGAGTGTATTCAGACTAAATCCAGCATTAAAATTTGTTACGTAAATTCTGTTACGAAAACTTCGTAATGCAAAAGTAGCGTTTTCCCACGAAGTGACCAAGAAAAATAACTACGGCCGATTCTAATTGTTATGCGCTTTTAAGAAAGAGGGTTAGTCGCGTGTCAAAGTGTTTGATAATATTGGAATTATGCCAGAATTACTACGAATGTTCGGAATGAGAGTCTTCTCCCATCCCCGCAATCGGCTAAAAACATTGAGTATGTTTTCAGCTGATAGCGCCCCAGTTGATGTTGCTTTTCCGTAGCTGACGGAGGCGCATCCAGAGGATGTTGTTCTGCTGGTTGCGCTCTTCGGGGTCGGACGTGATGACGGCTTGGGCTGTGTCGCGGGCAAGAGTGAGGATTTGTCCGTCCTGAGCGAGGTTGGCAATCTTGAGGTCGAAGGCCATGCCTGACTGCTGGGTGCCTTCAAGGTCGCCCGGACCTCGCAGCTTGAGGTCTTGCTCAGCTATCTCAAAACCATCGGTGGTGTCAACCATCACCTGGATGCGCTTGCGGGTGGTGGTGCTGAGTTCGTATTTGGTGACAAGCACACAGTAGCTTTGGTCGGCTCCTCTGCCCACGCGCCCTCGCAGCTGGTGGAGCTGGCTGAGACCGAAGCGTTCGGCGTTTTCGATAATCATGACGGAGGCGTTGGGCACATTGACTCCCACTTCAATGACGGTGGTGGAGACGAGAATATGGGTTTCGTGATTGGCGAAACGCTGCATCTCCGTGTCCTTGTCGGCAGGTTTCATCTTGCCGTGCACCTTGCTGACTTTGTAAGATGAAAAAGCTTGGCTGATTTCCTCAAATCCTGCTTCGAGGTCTTTCAAGTCCATCTTTTCCGTTTCCTTAATGAGGGGATAGACAATATATATCTGCCTTCCTGACGAGAGTTCGCGATGCATGAGTTCGTAGATGCGCTGGCGGTGGGCATCGAACATGTGGATGGTGCGGATGGGTTTCCGCCCTGGAGGCAATTCGTCAATCACGCTGACATCGAGGTCGCCATAGAGCGTCATAGCAAGGGTGCGTGGAATGGGGGTGGCTGTCATAACGAGCACGTGTGGGGGGACGGAATTCTTCATCCAAAGTTTTGCTCGCTGTGCCACACCGAAACGGTGCTGCTCGTCAATCACAACAAGTCCCAGACGGTGGAAGAGGACATTGTCTTCAATGACAGCATGGGTGCCCACGAGGATGTGGATGTGGCCAGTCACCAATCCCTCAAACACCTCCCTGCGGCGTTTCCCCTTCACTGAGCCTGTGAGCAGTTCCACGCGGATGGGCATGTCGCCTAAGAAGTTGCGAAGTGTGTCAAGATGTTGCTCGGCCAGAATTTCGGTGGGTGCCATGATGCAGGCTTGGCATCCGTTGTCGATGGCTATGAGTGCCACCATCAGTGCCACTAAAGTCTTTCCGCTCCCCACGTCGCCTTGCAAGAGGCGGTTCATCTGGCGGCCCGACTTCATGTCGGCGCGGATTTCCTTGATGACACGCTTCTGTGCTCCGGTGAGTTCGAAGGGCAGGTGGTGGTAGAAGAAGTTGTTGAAATGTTCGCCAATGGTGCTGAAGATGATGCCTTTGCAGCGGAGTTGGCGGTCCTTCACGTAGCGCAGGATGTTGAGTTGCACGTAGAAGAGTTCTTCGAACTTGAGACGGAACTGCGCAAGACGGAGGGCTTCGGGCGAAGAGGGGTAGTGGATGTTGCGCATGGCTTGGTCGTAGGCCATGAGGTGGTGCTGCGCCACAATGTAGGGGGGGAGGGTCTCTTGCAGCGTGTCCTTCAGGAGCTTGAACAGGTTGGCGGTGAGTTTCGCCATGCCTGCCGTGGTGAGTCCGCTCCGCTTCATCTTCTCCGTGGTGTTGTAAGCAGGGCAAAGCCCCTTGAAGACGGTGGGCTGAGTGTCCAAGTCCTTGTCTTGCAAGTTGGGGTTGATGGGATGCTCTTCAAAGAGGTTGCCTGTGGTGCGGGCTTGCTCAAGAAGTTGCGCTGGTGCCTTCTCTATTTCGGGGTGAGCTATCTGGATGCGCCCATTAAACACAGTGGGTTTGCCGAAAATGACATACGGTGTTCGGCAGTCGTAATGACCGGTAGCATATTTGATGCCCTGAAACCATACAAGGTCGATGAAGCCAGTCCCGTCGGAGAAGTGGGCGATGAGGCGTTTGGTCCGTCCTTCTCCCATGCTTTCGAACGACACAATCTGTCCACACAGCTGCACGTTGGGCATGTTGCCGTCAATGTCGCATATCTTATAAATTCGGCTGCGATCCACATACTTATAGGGGTAGTAGGCAAGCAGGTCGCCCACGGTTTGAATGCCGAGTTCGTTGGCAAGCAGGGTGGCCCGGTTGGGACCTACGCCTTGCAGATACTTGATGTCTTGACTGAGGATGTTCACCTTCCTGTTTCGGATTTATTTGAATAACAATGCGGTAATGAAAAAAATGGAATCGCCTTGGGGGGTGTGCAGTGTTTACTTCACCACCACGCGGTCGCCAAGCATTTTGGCCAGTTGACGTTGTATTTCTCCGAGTTCCTTGATGCGGCGCATCGTGTCGAGGGTCTTCTTAATGTCGGCTTTCACTTCGGGAAGGGTGAGGCTGGCATTGCACTGCTTGAGTTCCTCTTCCACGATGGCGTTTTTGTAGTCGAGCAACAGTCGCGTGAGGTAGGTGGTTTTCAACTCTTCTTCTGTCTGGTCCATTTGGTTGCCCTTGCTGAGTTGGTAGCGTTCGCTGATGAGTTCGGCAGCTTCGCGGCTGATGGCCTCTTCTTGGTTGTTGAGCAGGAACTTTTTGGCAATGAATCCTTCATCATGAACATGGGCGCAGGTGAGTTCCAGCATTTGAGTGTAGAGGGGCGAACGGAGTGTGATGCCGTCGAAAGCGAGGTCTCCCTGGACAAATTCTGCCAGTGTGGTTTGTGTGGGGGTGCCATTCTCGTCCTCACCGTCTATGGTTTGTTCTCCATAACGGGTGACGAGTGTCATGATTAAGCGTTCTATCCCATGGAAACGCTGTTCCGTCTGGTTCTGGCGGGTGGTGATGATGGGAGTGGAGACTTCTGTCTCGTCAGGAAATGCTCCATAGGGTGGTATGTCATCAGGAATGGGAGGAGGTGGGGTGGCTGAGAGCGGATTGGAATGTGAGGAAGGGGTGTCTTCTGTAGATGCTGGAGAAGCGTCGGCAGATGAGGAAACGGATTGTCCATTGTTCAGCAGACGGTCTTGCCGTTCCCTTTCGCGCTGCGCCTCCTTCTTCATGTTTTCGATGATGGTGGCTCGGTTTTTGTTGGTGCTGCGCATCAGCACGGCCTCGTCCATGTTGAGGATTTCAGCGCATTCGTGCACGTAGGTGGTTCGGATGATTTCATCGGGGATGACCGCGATGCTCATCACTATTTCCTCTGTCAGTTTGGCTCGTCGGATGGGATCGCGTTCTGCATCTTTGAGTAGGAGATTGGTCTTGAAGAGGATGAAGTCTGTCTGATGTGCCGAGACATAGTCTTTGAATTCCTGGGCGTTATGTTTGCGCGAAAAGCTGTCGGGGTCATCACCATCGGGCAGGAGGAGTATCTTCACATTCATGCCTTCTGCCAGCAACATGTCTGTGCTTCGGGTGGCGGCATGGATGCCGGCTTCGTCGCCGTCGTAGAGCAGGGTGATATTGTTGGTGAAGCGGTGGAGCAGGTGGATTTGTGCTTCGTTGAGGGCTGTGCCCGAATTGGCCACTACATTTTCAATGCCACATTGGTGCATGGCAAGCACGTCGGTGTAGCCCTCCACCATATACACCATGTCTTCCTTGGAAATTTGTTTCTTGGCCTGGAAAATGCCGTAGAGTTCGTTGGCTTTGTGATAGATGAGTGAGTCGGGCGAGTTGACGTATTTTTGGTTCACTCCCTTGGTGCGTGCATCCAGCACACGTCCGCCAAAAGCCACCACCTTGCCGTTTACGGCTATCCAGGGGAACATGGCTCGTCCGCGGAACCGGTCGTAAATGGTGCCGTTGTCGCGTTTGACGCTGAGCCCCGTATCAATCAGATATTTTTCATTGTATCCCTTTGCCTTCGCTTCGTTCGACATGGCATTGGGGCTGTCAAGGCAAAAGCCAAGTCGAAATTTGGCAATGATGTCATCGCGGAAACCACGGCTGCGGAAATAGGCCAGACCGATGGCTCGACCGTCCTGGTTGTTCATCATCGTCTGACTGAAATACTTGGCAGCCCATTCGTTGACAGCGAACATGCTTTCGCGTTCGTTCATCCGTTGCCGCTGTTCGTCAGTCATTTCCTCTTCCTCGACAGGAATGCCATATTTCTTAGCCAAATGCTTGAGAGCTTCCACATAACTCATTTGCTCCATCTCCATGATGAAATGGACGGAGTTGCCTCCCTTGCCGCAGCTGAAGCATTTGCACACTCCGCGGGCGGGGGAAACGGAAAAAGATGGTGTCTTGTCGTCGTGGAAGGGGCACAATCCTTTGTAACTTGCACCGGCGCGGCGAAGTGTGACATAATCGGATACAACATCAACAATGTTGGCTGCATCTACAATTCGGTCTATGGTGGATTGTGGAATCATGGGAATGAAATCAGAAATAAGAGGTGGAATGAAAAAAGGGTGGTGCAGACAAGCTGCATGGTGATTCCTATTTCTGGATTAAATTGAGAAATTCTTTCCGCTTCTCAATGTTCTCAAACACTCCTGTATAGTAGATGGTTTGGGTGGTGGAGCCTTGCTTTTCGATGCCGCGCATCTGAATGCACATGTGCTGCGCCTCAATCATGACAATGGCTCCAAGGGGATTGAGTGCTTGCTGGAGGCAGTCGCAAATCTGCTTGGTCAGGTGCTCCTGCACTTGTAAGCGATGGGAGAAAATGTCCACCATGCGGGGAATTTTGCTCAGACCCACAATGTGGCCGTTGGGAATGTAGGCCACATGCACTTTACCAAAGAATGGCAGGATGTGATGTTCACAAAGCGAGTAGAATTCTATATCCTTCACCACCACCATCTGGTTGTAGTCCTCTTGGAACATAGCCGACTTGAGCGTGGCGATGGGGTCCATCTCATACCCCTTAGTCAGTTCAAGGAAGGTGCGTGCCATTCGCTCTGGCGTGCGAATGAGGCCTTCGCGTTGTGGGTCTTCTCCAATGACTTCAAGGTTCTGGATACATGTGCTTTTAAGTATTTCTATCTGCTCTTCTCTGTTCATTGCGTTTTACTATATTATTGATAGATATACACTTCACTCTTTACGATGATGGCTCCCTGCGACAATCGTGCCTCTTTCAGCTTGTAGAGGTAGGCGTTGGCTTCCTGGCGTGTGACGAAGTCGCCTACGCGGCATCGCCAGTTGGGGGATTCGAAGGAAGTGTAGGCATGTAACTCTGGAAAAACAGTGGTTACCTTTACTCCTGCACGTTGGGCATTCGTCTGGTCGGTGCGTGAACTTCCACCCCAATATACCTGGATGCGATAGCCACGGGCTTTTGTTTTCTTGCCAGTCTGAATGCCTGGCCAGTCTTTCTTTTCCTCTTTCTTCTCAGGGATGAACTGTTTCTTTCCGTTCACCATATCGTCAAGAATGGAGTCTTGGTGTACTGTCACTGTGCCTTGGCCCGCTACTTTGCTTTGTAAGTGGTCGGTGAAGTTCTGTGCAGACATGGTGATGGTACACAGTGTGATAGAGAGGGCGAATAAGAGAAATCGTTTCATTTGAGTGTAGAAGTCTGATTAAGAATGAATCAATTTTTGAATTGAAACTGAGCAATGAACAATTAATAATTAGCAGGCTTTTCCTGAAAATTATTAATTGTTCATTGCCTATGGATTAGTAGTGATTATTTCCAAGCGTCGATGATACCCTTGAAATCAGCCACTTTCAGTGATGCACCGCCAATGAGGCCACCGTCGATGTCGGGCTTAGCGAAGAGTTCAGGAGCGTTAGATGCCTTGCATGAGCCACCATAGAGGATAGAAGTGTCGGCTGCTACCTCGGCACCATATTTCTCGGCAATCACAGAACGGATGTAGGCATGAATCTCCTCAGCCTGGTCAGCTGTGGCTGTCTTGCCTGTGCCAATTGCCCAGATGGGTTCGTATGCAATGACGATGTTCTTGAACTGCTCTGCAGAAAGGTGAAATACGGAACCTTCCAACTCTGCCTTCACAACTGCGTTCTGCTCATTCTTGTCGCGTTGTGCTTCTGATTCGCCGATGCAGAAGATGACCTTCAAGCCGTTGGCAAGAGCCAAATCCACTTTCTCCTTCAGAATCTCAGGTGTCTCGTTGTAGTATTCACGACGCTCTGAGTGGCCGAGAATCACATACTCTGCTCCTGTGGATTTCACCATTTCGGCCGATACTTCTCCTGTGAAAGCACCAGAAGCCTTGTCGGCGCAGTTTTCGGCACCCAAGCCAATCACGTTGTGATTGATGATTTCAGACACTTTTGCTAAGTGGATGAATGGAGTGCAGATGACAACGCCACAGTTGGGCTTGTCTGCAGCAAGTGCCTCGTTCAGTCCCTTTGCAAGTTCAATACCTTCCTGGAGATTCTTGTTCATCTTCCAGTTTCCAGCAACAATTTTCTTTGCCATAGTCTTGTTGAATTTTTATGAGTTAAACTATATATGTTATTAATTTTCTGATAGTAAGGCATCCATTTCTGCTTCGTCGGGCAGGTTGTAGTTGCTCCATTTCCTTGCGATGATGCCGTTGTGCAGAAGCACCAATCCAGGATGTCCGCGCACCACGGTTTTCAGCATCCTTTCCTCTGCCAGATAGTAGGCATACTCAGCCCCCGTGTGGTCGTTCCAATACCGTTGCGATGCTGGGTCGGATGAGGCTGTCAGACAATAAAAACCAAGTTCATGGTCTTGTGTGTAGTCGTACAACTCGTTCACCTTGTCAATGCATCCCTCGTCGGCATTGCGCAGGTTGGGGATGACGAGCAAGAAGGTGTAGCCATCTGCCAGCACGATGTCCTCTGTCACATCTTCGTCATAAGCATCAGTAACGTAAAAGTCAGCTGTAGCAAGCTGGGCGGTTTCCAGCGGTGTGCTGCGTGTCTCCACGTAATGCCATGTGGAGTCGGGGTCATCATCTTCTGGGCTTAGTTCCAGTGTCTTGCCATCTTTTTCGTAGATGATGGACACCTCAAACTTTTTTCCGGAAGCCCCTGTTAATGCTCCGCGTAAGTCTGTTCCCACCTTGTAGGGACGGAAGTCAAATACGGGCAGACAGACGATGCAGTATATGGCATAAGCGATGATGGAGCAGAGCGATACAAAGGCAATGAACCATTTTGCACCTGACGAAAAGATGTCCTTCTGTAGTTTGTAGTAGCGGCAGCAAAGAATTGCCGCTCCCAGCAACACAATGTTCTTTCCCAACGTTGCACCATTGCTCAAAATGAGCACATCGCCGAAGCATCCGCAGTCGGACACAGGGTTGGCAATCACTATATAGACAGTCAGGAGTGTCATCATCGCCATGAAGACAACTGTGACTCCAGAGACCGCCTTTTTTTTCATTCCGAAGAGGATGTAGATGCCCAGCGTGAACTCGAAGAATGCGAGCAATACAGCACAGCCGAGCAGGAAGGTGTCTGGCAGAGTGAACCTTACCATCGCATGCATATAGTCCTCCAGCTTATAGACAGTCCCAAGCGGGTCGTTTGCTTTAACGAAACCGCTGAAGATGAAAGTGGCAGCCAACATCAGGCGGCACACATTCACGGCAATGGTGAGTGGCAGAACGGACTTAGTCTTGGTGGTCATGCTGTGCTTCGGAAAGTTTGATGAGTCCAAATACGGAGTAGTTAATCATATCGAGGTAGTTGGCATCGATGCCTTCTGAAATGAGTGTTTGTCCGTCGTGACCCTCAATCTGTTTCGTGCGGTTCAGCTTCATGAGAATCAGGTCGGTGTAGCTGCTCACTCGCATGGAACGCCAAGCCTCGTCGTAGTCATGGTTTTTGCGGAGCATCAGTTCGAGAGCCGACTGGGCATACTTGTCGTAATATTCCATTGCCGTCTCAGCATTCATGTCCTCCGTTTCAGCATATCCCAGTTCCAACTGGATGAGGCCAACGATGCCATAATTGACAATCGCCTGAAACTCTGGAAAGATGCCTTCACCTACCAGCGACACACCTTTCACTTCTAAGCTGCGGATGCGATTGGCTTTGATGTAGATTTGGTCAGTCACTGACGAGGGACGCATAATGCGCCATGCTGCTCCATAGTCATGCAGTTTCTTGCTGAAAATGTCGCGGCAACCAGCCATTGCTTCTTTGAATTGTTGCTGAGTGTCCATATTTGTCTCAAATAATGTGCAAAGGTACAAAAATCTGACGAATTAAGTGTAAAAAAGCATTTAAAAAACAATGCGCCAAGCATTTGTCGTTGCTTGGCGCGTATGATTGGAATGTTGGGGTGCGTTTATTTGCTGGAGTTGTGTTTAGCAACGTTGCCTTTCGAGAAACCGTTGTTGACGATAAAGTAGTCTCCTGTTACGTCTTGATTCACGAAATCGAACAACAATGCCGGATTGATGGGTTGTCCCAGCACTCGGGTCTCGAAATGGAGGTGTGAACCCGATGACTTGCCAGTGTTACCACCCAAACCTATGGGGTCGCCTGCACGTACCACCTGATCCTTCTTCACTATCTGTTTGCTGAGGTGGCCGTAGAGGGTCTCCAGCCCATTGGGGTGACGAATCACAATGTAGTAGCCGTAACCGCTACCATTGTATTTGCAGATGCGCACTTTCCCGTCAAATGCGGCGCGAATGGTGTCGCCGATATAGACTTTAATGTCGAGGCCTTCGTGCTGGCGTCCCCAGCGAGGTCCGAAGGGGGAGTTGATTTTGCGGCTTGGTGTTGGCATGCAGAAACCGCGGAGGTCTATCTTGTAGTTGGAAGGCACAGAGCCGGAGCAGCTTCTGAGGTTATCGGTCCAGTCCGTATAGATGTTCGATGCTGGGTCGTTCAGGTCGGCGGCAGAGAAGCCTAATTTGGAGTTGAGTTTTACGTTGTGAATGTCTTTGAGTCGTTTGTCCGATGGAGCCTGTCTTGCGATGATGTCTTGAGCGAAACTGCTGAGAGATACCATGGAAAGGACAGCGATGCCAATTGCTTTGTTAATTCTTGAAAACTTCACGGTCAGAATGTTTTAGGTGTTGGGTAAAATGGTAAGTGAATAATTTAGTACTCGTCGTTTGCATACAAGTACTGGAAAACGCCAGGTGTGTAATCGAAGATTTCCTCTGGCTTGAAGAATCGGTTCAACTCAATCACCGCATTCTCAGGAGAGTCGGATGTGTGAATGATGTTTTCCTGAAAACTCATACCGAAGTCACCACGTATGGTGCCAGGTGCAGCTTTTCTGGAATTTGTGCTGCCTGTCATCGCACGTACTGTCTCTACAGCATCAACTCCCTCGTAGCAGCAGCAGACAACTGGAGAAGCCATCATGGAATTCTTAATGCGCTGGAAGAAGGGCTTGCCTGCCAAGTGAGCGTAGTGTTCGTTCAGCAATTCATCGGTAAGCTGCATCATTTTCATTCCTGCCAAACGCAGACCTTTGCGTTCAAAACGGGCTGTCACTTCGCCTACGAGTGCACGCTGCACGGCACCTGGCTTCAAGATTACAAGAGTTTTCTCCATTGTTGTTTCCGATATTCTCGTTTGTTTGGATGTTGGTTTACAATTTAATCGCACCGCCATGCATTAACATGGCGATGCCATTATCCAATTCTCGATGCAAAGTTAAGAAATTTATTTTTTATTTACAAAAATGTTTCAGATAAATTACACTTTTTTCACAAATCGAGGCATTTCTTCACTTCGCTTTCTACTTTTGTCAGTTTTGTCTTGCAGAACTCCACCAGGGTTTTGGCCTCTTTCAAATTGGTTGCCAAAGAATCGATGTCCATTTCTCCGCTTTCAATCTGTTTAACAATCCGTTCAAGGCGGCTCATCGCCTGCTCATAAGTCATGTTCTGTTCCATATTGTTTTACTTTCGCTTTTACTTTAACCTTAACTTTTTAATTTTTGCTTTCAACCCTTGATCGGATAGTTCCTGCCGCTAACGTGGTTTCAATCTCATCCCCTTCTTGCACATCGCTGGCATCCTTCACGGCCTTGCCGCCAATACGTGTGATGCTGAACCCCAGGCGAAGAATCCTGTCAGGATGGGCACTCTGCAATTTGCTTTCCATCAGCTCGATGTGCTTCTGATGGTTGCGGAGCAAAACAGGGGCATAGAGCACAAGTTGCCGGTCCAACATATCTACTCTCCCTTTCTCCTGCTCAATGCGTAGGGTGCTTTTGCCTGCCAATGCCGTAGCCAATCGTTGAATGCGCATGTTTTCGTTGGCTTTCACGGCCGAGAAGAGTAGGGGAAGCTTGTTGGCCACCAGCTTTAGCCGTGTCATTTCGTTTGTGAGTATTCTACCAGTCATGTCTGTTACACGTGCGGCCCATTCTTCCAGCAAATCCAGCTCCTCCTCCTGATGGTGTATGAGAAACTCAGCTGCAGCGGTGGGAGTTTTTACGCGTGTGTGGGCAATCAAGTCAATCACGGTGTCATCGCGTTCATGTCCGATACCCGTCAGGATGGGAAGCGGGAATTGGGCTACATTCTCGGCCAACAGGAGTGAGTCGAAGCCTTGCAGGTCGGATGTTGCACCTCCACCTCGTATAATGACCACCACGTCCCAGTCATCCATTTGTTGGGCAATCTGGTTTAATGCGGCAATCACGCTACTTTCCACCTCGTTGCCCTGCATGGTGGCTTGAAACAGTTGGGTTGTGAAAGCTAATCCCCGTTTGTTTCCTAACAGTTGATTGCAAAAGTCGCCATAGCCTGCGGCAGAAGCTGATGAAATCACGGCGATACGTTGCAGGAGCCTTGGAAGTGGCAATTCCTTGTTCATGTTGAGAATCCCTTCCTGTTCCAGCTGGTGCAGTATTTCCTGCCTCCTTCGGGCGATGTCTCCCAGCGTGTAGGTGGGGTCTATGTCGGTCACGTTTAATGAATAGCCATAAAGTTCGTGGAAAGTCACTTCCACTTTCACCAGCACCTGCATGCCAGCGGCCAGGCGCTGTCCTGTGGTGTGCTCGAACATGGGTTTGAGGAAAGCCCAGCGGTTGGCCCATACCTGTGCACGAGCTTTGGCAACGATGCCGTTTCCATGAGCCTCCTTCTGTACCAGTTCCATATAGCAATGCCGATTTACGCGCAGTTCGCTGATTTCAGCCTGCACCCAGTATTCGTCATTCAGGGACAGCTCTAATGTCTCCCGCACGAGTCCATTCAACTCAAACAGAGTCAATTCTTCTCTCATATTGTCTTTAATCGCCTCGCAGTGAACCGAAGGTTCTTAACCTTTCATTTTTGTTCTCATCATACCTTAGGCCGTTTTCCTTCCAGCACATGCAGGAACGTGTCATAATCTCTGTCGATGTGGCTCAATTCATACTGTTCAATGTTTAGCGAAAAACGCCCCGGAAGGTCATCCAGACCGAAATATGCCTTGATGAGGCTTACCACGTTGTAAGCGCGGTCATCTTTCCGTTTCATGATAAACAAGCAGCATTTGTGAGCCACCATTTTGTCTTCTGCCAATTTGAGTGTCTTGAAAATTAGGTAGTAGGAGAGGGGAGAGTCCACCTTCAGCAACATCGAAAGTCGAGTCACTTCGCCCTCAATGTGGAAAGCCGCCCACAGTTGCCTCACCTGCTCTTCTGTCTGCAATTCGGGCAACATGATGTTGCCGATTTTTACGATTGATTCAGCGTTTGTCTTCAGCAGGTGCTTATGTAATTCTCGCACGCTCTCCACATCAAAATTCAAGGTCCCGTTTTCAGCCAGATGCCCTACAGCTACCGCTCCACTCAGAAATGCCGCCCTCTTAAATATAATAATGTGTAGCAACGTCTCCCAAAAGAGGGTATTGTCCAACAGGGGAAGCACCTCTTCGCGCATCACACGTTGCATCTGTCTGAACTCCATGTTGCTCAGACTTCGCAGCATCCGCTCCAGTCCTTCCCAGTCGCTACTGCCAATGTATGGCATCACTTTCTCTTTCAACGTCATGTGGCTTTCAAAACAGCTTCATTTCGATGGGCTAAGTCTCCGTTTCTTCTACCGAGTAGAAAAAACGCGCAGAACCACGATTATTATGTGTGAGAAAAGGATTGTTGCAAATCATATTACTTCGTATGCATATCTTGGGGACACCGCATTCTGTGAATGCGGCGTATCCAGTGGTAATTATCCTATACCAATCACCACTCATGTATTGAAAACCAATGACATTTATTGAGGTGATTCAATTATCCCTTCCACAAGATTTTATAACCTGTGGAGAGATTGTTCAATCTTTTGTACGGCAAAGGTACGAAAAAAAACATACAAAAATACATTTTTTAAAAAAATAGTTAAATTTCCTTCGTTTTCTTATGCAAGGAGGAGGAAGACGAAGTCAAATAGCACAGAATGTGTCGCAGGAGAGAATATATCTGCACCTACGGTTCTTTTCAACTTGCAACTTGATTGAAGATGAATTTCGGAAGAGGAAAAATGAACCTATGTTCGTAAGCCGATGAACCTATGTTCATGGGCACCTGGACTTGTTCGGTAAAAACCGTTCATTAATGAATTCGATGATTTTCAT